>ENA-OBIO01001175-OBIO01001175.1-metagenomes-genome-assembly--contig:-NODE-1175-length-11024-cov-4.46258_pt1 | contig 11024 bp, 16 predicted proteins | sample MGYA00153383_OBIO01 | MGnify analysis MGYA00153383 | reverse complement strand
AGCACTCCGACGACCCAGCCGAGCACCGCGCCCGCCCCGCGGACAAGGATCCAGGGGGCGAAGGCCAGGAGGGGGAAGATCGGCAGGATTGCGATATGCAGGTTGCGCCAGTATTCGGCAGTCGCTGAGGTCAGGTGTATCGGGTGGGTGACACCGATGGCGGCCAGCACGAGCGGTGGGAGTGCGACAGTCACATAAAGGAGAGCGGAGCGCGCGTGCATGGCGTCATGCTACGCGACCGGGCTGTGGGTGTAGCCACGGTGCTAGCCACGCCGGACTGGCAGTTCTCAAGGGATTAGGGATCTTTTAGATCGTATTGTGCTGGCATAGGACCAACCTGAGCTGGATGCCTATTGGCAAGTCTGGCCAATGCCATTATTGTGTCGCTGTTTGGAGAAGCTAAAGTTTTCAAAACACACAAGGGCCGCGAGAAATTACGCCAGGGCGCCCGTAGCACGCAGCTGACTGAGACTGAGCTCCGGGCTACCTAAACGGGCACGCAAAGAGGTCCCCACGTGTGAGCAACAATGATGGTGGGGGCGTTCCCGTAGAGGGTCCGGCGTGGGGGCATGCGGGAGTGTCTGCGCGAGCGCGGTTATGCAATTCCGATCGCATCAGCGATGGTGATTCCCACTTCTGTGGGTGTGAGCCCGGTGGTATCGATCATGTCGGCTTCGACGCCTAGCCATCCACGGAACGCCTCGTCGTACGGGACGAGATAGTCCAGACGGAACCCGGACGGACCCATCACCGCATCTCCCATGATGCGCTCACGAAGGGTGTCCGTGTCGGTGTGGAGCAGAAAGTGTCGAACTGGGATGTCGTAGGCGGCGAATCCGTCGCTGATCTCGCGCCAGTATGCCTCGACCAGGATTGTCATCGGCATGATGAGAGTGCCGCCCGTGTAGTCGATTATGCGGCGGGCCGTCTCGACCACAAGAGGGCGCCACGGAGGCCAGTGTTGAAAGTTTTCTGTCTCGGGCAGCCCGGGGTGGACGTCCATCAACGTCTCACCGACTTTCTCGGCATCGAACACGTGTGATTCTGGAATGAGCTGCTGCACGAGCTTGGCCGTGGTCGTTTTCCCGACGCCGTGAGTGCCATTCAGCCATACGATCACCCACCCATGCCAACGACATGCCCGACCGCTCTAAGCCCGGCCGTCCCGCGCAAGGCTGGCCATGCGGGCAGTTTCAGTGGGGTCACGGCTAGGGCTCCCTTGGGCCCTTCGACATATTGCCCGCGCAGGTTCTGAGCGGCGGAGCGGCTAGGTTAAGCGCTTTGATCGCACTTGAACGTTGGCGTCTTCGTAGCCGAGGTGCTCATAGAAACCAAGTACTGCTTCGTTGGTCGACCGAACCATAAGCTGAACTTTCACGGCGCCGTGTTCGCGTAGCCAGTTTTCCGCTGCCACCATCATTTGTTTACCCAATCCGGTGCCACGCTGGCTCTCATCGACAGCGAGGTAATACACCCAGCCACGGTGTCCGTCATGGCCGACCATCACAGTTCCGATTAACCGTTCGTTGTCGAAAGCTCCAAGTACTGTCGATGTGGCGCCGTCAAGTGCCCGTTGCATGTCGAGCTCGGGCGGATTCCAGGGACGGGTCAGGCCAGCTTGGAGCCAGAGTGACGTCGCTACCCCAATGTCTGCCGAAGTTAGGTCGCGGATTTGCATAAACCTAGTTTGTCGTCATAACCAGACCTCGTGCCCGCAGAAAGCTCCCAAGGAACACGGCGTCGGCACGCTCGGCGCAGAGCTGGAGAGGCCAAGGATCTGTCGCGTTGGCCGTCCCTCTTGCGAGAAACCTTCCCGGCTAGCCTTCGTTGGTAGCCCGTTCGCTGTTACGAAGTCTCGCGAAATGCACAAGTGAGGAAATTCGATCACAAGGAAGCCGGATACTGCAAGCAATATTCCGCCGAGCCAATCGACGGAAGCGCCGATAAACAATTCGATAAGGCGAAGAAGGAAAAATGCGGCCCAAACGCTGACGAGGACTATCGAGGATCGGAGGGAGCGTGTTGCGAGCCACCAGGGTCCTCGCGGCTTCATCGCCAGCTGGGGTGGATCGAATCCGAGAGATTCGAGCCCGTCCGGTTCATCCGCGATTCCTCTAGATTACGCGTGCTCGTAATCTGCTGTGGAAGATGCAATCTGATAGACGGAACCCGCGTCTGATCAGCCTTCCTACGCGGGCACCCCTAAAAGTCCGAACGCGCCCATAAATGCGTTTCAAGGAGTACGGCCAATCTGCTGATCGTCCCGTGATGTGTCTCATGCAGGCGAAGGCGTTGCCCTCCAAAATTGGTGGGAGAAATCGGGCATTCGAGGGAGCCGACGCCGGGCGGGGCCCACTTACCGACTCAGCTCTTTTGATCCTCTTCGACATGCGCGCCATCGCATTACCCGCCGGGAGTGCCGCCGCCGCCTAGCACTATGACCAAGATGATGATGCCGACCATGAATCCTGGGACCGACAGGATCAGGCCGGCAATTGCTTTTCCCTTACCCACGAAGGGAGAGCGGCCGGAGCGACGGATTCCGACGATTCCGAGGATGAGCGCCGCTATGCCCATGAGAAGCAGCGGGTTGAGGACGACCGAAATAATCCCGAAAATCAAACTCAGCGTCGCGGGTGTGTTTTTCCCCACTTGGCGATCTGCCTCACCGTGATCAAGACGGTAGGGGTCGGTGGCGTACCAGCCCGTTGGGGGTGCCTGTGGCACGGCTTCAAGTGCACGATACCCAAATACGTTGGGTGGCGGCGCAATCGTCGGTGGGCCGAAAACAGGCGGTGCAAGAAATTGCCCTGACGGTGCTTCCTGAAATTGCGGAGTCCACGCTGTGCCATCCCACCAACGGAGCTCTGGCCGACCTTCCGGGTCTGGATACCAACCCGAAAGAGGGTTGCCCGTGTTGACTTCGTTCATAGGTGCTCCAGGCTCAGTGCCGGGCAATCTTGGTGTCTATGCGATGTGGAATGGTACAGACGAGTGATTGTGAATGTACTACTGACAGGCCTCATTGGAGCATTCATTCCAGATCTGGGCCATAGTGGCGAAAATCTGCCAGCCTGGGGGACTCATCTAATCGTTTCCGAACCCCTAGACGCATCGATCTGGCGTGTCACCATCACCTCTTTCGCGCGCTCGTGATGAGCGAAACACAGGAAAACTGCGTTAACGGAGATCATTAATCGACGTGTCCTGGGATCAGGATCAATACAGTTCCAGCCATGACCTCGGCGATGAGCGACAGTACGGCCAGCGCGATGCGGGGCCAGGTTCCTCGGCTCCAGTTCGCTGCAAGGATCGGCATGGCGGAGATCACAGCGCTGAGGACATAGTTTTTCAGCACCTCGGGGTAGACCATATCGATCCGATGCTGACTGAAATCGTCACCCAAGGGCCACATGACGACTGGAACCACCAGGTCATAAAAAGTATGAACAGCGCCAGTGGGAGCGCTCACAGCAGATTTCACATTTCGGGCGGCGACTTGGGGACGGGCAGTTAGGGAGGCCGAAACAAATTCTGCAGTTTCCCAGAGTGCACCCCATGGCGCTGGATTCTGTGTTGGATTTCGAACCGGCGAAACAGCTGACGGTGACTATCACTTCATATCCAGGCTCCCATCGATTGGGGGGCTTCCCTGCGGTCCGGGAATGCAACGCGCTGCCGACCAGTTGTCCGCAGTTTGTGGTTTATCGGCAAGCTTTGCAGGTCTCATTAGTGTCAGCATGCTCGGTCAAGTGGTGAGCGGGTCGAGGGAATGGTTCTGCAGGCAATACCAGACCGCAAGAGTTTCAGAATTACGTTTCGCCCTTCACTTCACCCTCCGGGGGAAGGATGTTCCAGAGGTCAAGACAACCCGACGAAGAGGATCAGAAGCCACGTGAGGTATCCGTAGCCGAGCACCAGACCAGACCAAGCGAAGACCCTGCCCCGCTGACCGGTATTCCGAGTACCCCTCAAGGCAATGTGCCCCAGGATGATCGCGATCAGGGAAGAAAACCCCGACGCGATAGGACCGCTGAGAGCAAAAACAAAGCTGGCGATTGCAAAGTTTTGAGGGGAAAAGTTCGACGCGAACTGACTGGGACTGTCAAAACTGGGTGGGGTGCGATCAGCCATGGGCGCATATCTTGCGGCGCTGAGCGGACATCACTACGGTCTCGATGTGTGCGATACCCGAAACGCTCCGAGTCGGATACGAAACCATAATGCGCATGAACAAAACACCCACAACATGCCTTTCGAAAACGGGAGCAAGGTACTAGCTAAAACGATGCAACGGTTGCGGCCAGCAAGACGACGCCAGTCGGAAGATGCATGACGGCGACAATTGGCAAGGCACTTGCCCAGGAGAGAGCCCGACATGGTCGGATCCTTTATCACCTGCGACAATACCGCCGGTCAGGGCCGAATTGATACCTGGCCCATTTCACTGAACAGCTTCACGAAGCGGGTTCTTCAGGTTGCCCCATAACGATGCCAGTCGACGTTTATTTCGGGCACTGGCTACTGCTATCGCGCGATCAAATCAGATGTCCGGTTCAGCGTTCCCCAGTGACACGGCGTCGGCGCGCTCGGCGCAGAGCCGGGCTGTCCCATGATCTGTTGCGGTGGTCGTCCCGCTAACGGGCATCCGCTCAGCAGTCTCGTCAAGCGACAATCGGTATTGACCTCACAGATACTGCACGTGTAGGTTTTCTATGACAGGTGGAGGTGATGAATGGTCGCGCTGAGTCAACGCCTGGCCGCCATCGCCAGCCCGCAACGAATGCGAATCATCGCAGAGTTGATGACCGGTCAAACGCATGTGAGTGAACTGGCTCGCCGTGTGGGAATGTCGCGCGCCCTGCTCTATATGCATCTCACCAAGCTTCAAGAAGCCGGCTTCGTTCACGGACATCTCGCGCTGTCCGAAGATGGCAAAGCGCTCAAGCTTTTCGAACTCAGCGACTTCAGTATCACCATCACACCAGCGTCGATCGCGGCGGCCCTCCCCGAGGAGAACTAACAATGAACACAATGCTGAATGCAAGCGATTGGTCAAACGTGGGCGCGGCCGGCTGGATCACTCCTGTCGTTGCGATCATCGGCGGGGCGACCTTTTTGATCCTGGCCACCTATTGGAAGTACCGGCACCGCACAGCTGAAGTTGCCAGTCCGGAGTTGCGCAGAACACTGGACGCGAACACCGAGGCGAGCCGAGCCGTCCTGGCGAAGCTCGACGCACTCGACCAGCGCCTAGCGACCGTCGAGAAAACACTGACAGACATCCCCTAACGACGCCGCACCGCTGACCGTTCCGCTTCCGGGCACCTGAGCTCGACGGTCACAGCGTCAAGTTCCTCGCTGGAGCACCTCGCCGGAGGACCTCGACAATAGGAGCTGAGTAGGCCGGCGTTCGGCCTATCAACATCAGCGTCGCGTTTGCCGAGATCTCCGATTTGGACAAAATGAATGGCACAGATCCCCCATCAGTGCGTTTTCCTGCAACACCACGTTGCCCCGAAAACGCGGTGATCTCGGCGGACAACTCACCTGTCAATCGGACAGATTGAATGGCACGGGACACAAAGCCCGTCAGGAGCACCGTGCCTGTCGGGAGCACCGTGCCGGTCACTAGCACCGTCGAATTCCCCTGTTCACAGCAGCACACGCTTGTAGCTGCGGCCATCATCGATGGTCACCGTGGTGGCCTGGAGGGTTCCGCGGCTGATGCGCAGGTAGACCGCCTGCGCCGTAACCCCGAGCATGCGTGCGGCGTCGGCCACAGAGTGTCCGGGTAGGCCGGTAGGAACGCTGCTCGGGCGAGCGGAGCGCTTGCGTCCCGCGGCGAGTCGCGCGGCGATCTGCTCGTCAGTGCCCTGCCAGCGCCACTTCGCGGCCGCGAGACCCAGGCCCGCGGCATCCGCGATCCGCTCCCAGCTCTCTCCGGCGTCCAGGGCAGCCCGCACATTGCGCAAAACCGCGGGATCCCGGTCGACGGCGATCGCGAGCAGCCGCAGCGCGTGGAGGCGATCGAGGGGCTCTGCGGCGCGGGACAGTAGTCCGAGAGCGTGCTCAGACTCACTGGACAGGTCAGACTCACTGGACAGGTCAGACTCACTGGACAGGTCGGACTCACTGGAAAGGGATGTCATCGACCAGCGGAATCCGCATCCACCAGCCGCGCCTTGACCGTCGCCAGGGACGGGTTCGTCGCGGTGGAGCCATCGGGAAAGACGAGGGTCGGCACGGTCTGGTTGCCCCCGTTGACCTCGGCGACAAGCTCCGCAGTGCCCTCGACCTCTTCGATGTTGACCTCGGTATATGGCACTCCCGCCCGGTCGAGTTGGCTCTTGAGGTTCTTGCAGTACCCACACCAGGTCGTGGAGAACATGAGTACGGCACCAGCAGGAGGAATGAATTCGGCACGGGTCAGCATGGCTCGAGCCTACGACGATCGAGTGTGAACTCTGTGACTGCCGGATCCGTCGAGAGAACGCTGTCGAGGGGCAGACACCGCACCCGGCGAGGCGTAGGTTGACAGTGATCGGGCCGATACTCAATACCGCCGGACCCTCCGACGCGAGTCAGCCCAGGCTGGACGAAGACGATGTCAACTACCGCGATGCAGATGATGGAAATGCATTCCGACGCCATGCAGGGCATGGACCTTGCCGTTATGCAGGAGTGCATTGAAGCGTGCGCGGCCTGCGAACAGGCCTGCACGATGTGTGCCGGTGCCATGGCGATGACACCGGAAATGGCGATGTGTGCCGCCATGTGCCAGAACGCCGCCGATCTGGCCAACACAATGATGCGGACGATGCTTCGTCCGAACGGCATGAACGGGCCAGCGATGATGGCGATGCATCAGGCGATGGTGGTCATGTGTATGAGCTGTGCCGATGAGTGCGAAGCGATGGCCGGCATGAGCGCCGACTGCGCGATGTGCGCCGAGGTCTGCCGTCAGTGCGCGATGGCCTGTCAGAAGATGATCGATTCGATGCTGGTCGGCTAAGAACGGGGCGGGGGAGTTATGAGGAGCGGGGCAGGCGCAGAACGCTGAACCGCGTCGCGCCGATGGCGAGCGTGTCGTACAACTCGTGCAGCGCGACCGGTACGCCCATGGGTACCGCCGTGGTGAGGTCCGCATGATTCCACACCCAGACGGTGTCTTGCGAGTCGAGTAGGTCGATCCCGATCCAGCTGCCGCCACTCCCTCGTGAGGATGGCGCGTGGACGACGATTCCGTCGCGCCACTTGCTCGGGGTCGCAGCCGTCGCCCGCTCACGAATGGCGGACACCACATGGCCGGCCTCCGGGGACATGCAGCATTCCGCCGCGGAACGTCGACACAGCATGGCATCGGTCACCGGTGGTGTGAGATTAGACATGTTGGCCTCCCGTCCGTGCATCGTTGTTTATCCGAGGTTAGGTTCGCGATGAGCGGATGTCATGCTGTCCCGTAATGCAGAGAAACAAACCGAACGGGGCAAATCCGTCGGCGGAGATCGTCGCCGTGGTGCACCATGCCCCCTAAACCTGCGTAACCTTAACTAAGGAGTGCGCCAACCACGGACTCCGATGCAAAGGAAAGGTTCTGCTGTGGCCGAATGTATTCACGGACTCGAAGCGGGCCTGTGCGACCAGTGCTTCCCCAAGGCCGTCCCCGTCCTGGAAATCGTGACCGCGGCTGGCCAGCGCAATGCGCGGGCAAAGGCGGCCGTCACACGTCGTGCCGCTTCCGCTGCCTCGAAGACCGTCGAGAACGTCGGTGACCAGCGCATCTACCACCTGACCCACGTGCGCAATCTCGCGGATATCCTCGCCGCCGACGCGATCCTCGCCGATAGTAGCGAATCCTGGGTGACCCGTCCCACAGTGGACATCTCCGCTCCCGAGACTCGCGAGTCGCGCCGTTCGACGACTGTTTCCGGACTCGGCAGCCCGAACGTTGCCGACTTCGTGCCATTTTTCCTTGTGCCGAACTCAACGATGTGGGAGGACCTGCGTTCGGACTCCCCGGACCCACGCTTGTCCGCTGATGGGCACGGAATAACCGCCGCCGACTTCGTGCTCCTCGTGAGTACCGTGAAAAACGCGACCGAGCACACTGATGACGGCGCGATCGTGGTGACGGACGGCGATGCCGCCCACGTGCTCACCCGGTTTGCTGCCTCGACCGAATCGAGCGAGCGGATGCTGCGCCGCCTCCGTGCTGATGACAACACGGAAACCATCGTCGAAGCCGAACTTCTCGTGAAAGACAGCTTCCCGTTCGAGTCGGTGACGCTGGTCGGGGTCGCCAACGACCGCGTGCGGGATGAGGTGCGCGCGATTCTCAAGTCGTCGGCGCACAGCCCGAAGGTCTCGGTGTACCCGCCCTGGTTCCAAAAGCCCGAGGCCTAGGCGACGTCGACCGACCGGCGGATGCACCGGTGCTGACAGCCGGCGTTGACCTCGCGGCAGAACCACGGGGTACCGCTCTTGCCGTGATCGACTGGTCTGGGTCCGAAGCTCGCGTCGTGCAACTTACGGTGGGCGCAAGCGACGCCCAGATCGTTGCGGTAGCCCCGATCGTTGCCTCCCTCGGTATCGACTGCGCCTTCGGTTGGCCGGACGACTTCGTCGCGTTCGTCGCGGGACACTCGACCGGTGAGCAACTGGATCGTTCGCCCGCCGAGCGCGCAGGATCGGGAATGGACTGGCGTCGACGCCTCGCCTACCGGGAGACCGATCGCGAGATTCGCGGCCTAACCGGACGCTGGCCACTCAGCGTCTCGACCGATCGGCTTGGGCTCACCGCCATGCACTGCGCGGCGCTGCTCGAATCCCTCGCGGACGGAATTGGGCGTGTGGATCGGGCCGGCGGCGGTGTTGCCGCGGAGGTCTATCCTTCGGCCACTCTTCGTAACTGGGGATTCTCAACGGTCGGGTACAAAACGGATGCAACGATCCGGTCGACGCTGCTCGCGGCGATCCTCGAACGCGCGCCCTGGCTCAAACCCGGCCCGATGGCCGAACTGATGACGGCGTCCGATGACGCCTTCGATGCGGTCATCGCGGCTCTCGCGGCACGGGCGCATGCTCTCGGACAGTGGCATCGGCCACCGCCCGAATCCCTTGATCGCGCCAGCCGGGAGGGCTGGATCGCGCTGCCGAGCGTAGACCTGGTCGAACTGCGGCCGTTCTCCTGAACGCGTTCGATCTCGTTCCCCCCATCTCCTACCCCTGCTTCAGAACCAGATGCTCAGCCAGGGTGTCACCGGCGAGCGGAGCGAGGCCTCGAGCGCAACCGCGGAGCCCGGCCGGAGTTCCGTAATGCGTCCGGCGCGGGCGAGCGTGATCGGGGATACACCGCCAAGGTACAGCGAGCCGAGGTCGTCAACCGTAAGGGAGAGGGCGGCCGCGGCATCCGGTGCCTCACCGTCGAGAGTGTCGACGCTCGCGCGTCCGTCGGCCGCGATGGTGAGCAGGAACAGGCCGTCGGCGAACCCGAGATCATCGCTCACATCGAGCACGAAGGTGCCCGGAGCGCTGTATCGGCGGGCGGAGAGAGCGACCGGAACGTTGAGGATGCGCGTCCACAGGTGCTCGCGCACTCCGACGCGCTGCACGGCACGCGGGTCCGACAGCTGCCAGAGCACGGGTTCGTCGATGGTGCGCAGCGGTGCCGAGATCGAGGAGACGAGATCCATCTCGAGCATGAATCGCCAGAGCGCCGAGTAGGCCTCGTCCGTCGCCGAGACCAGAAAGCGGAGATCGAGACGGTGCTTCGTGAAGTCATCGCCGACTTCGACGACCCGGAAGGTCGCAAAGCCCTGCAATTCGCCGTCCTCGTCGTCGTAACGCACGACGCGGAGAGTCTGTGCGGACTCGGGGTCACCATCGAACCCGAGGAGGCGCTCCCAGAGAAAGTCGGCGAACTCGACCTGGCCCGGAGTCAGCAGGCGCACCCGCTCTACTAGGTCGTACCCCTCCGTAAGCAGCGAATGCGGTTCGACAAAGCTCAGGGAGCCGGATGCCTCGGTGCCGATCCAGCGCGTCCGCTTGGTGTCGATCGTCCAGTCCGCACTCATCACCGACGCCCCGAATCCATAGCGGCCATAGATCGTTGCCTCGGTGACAGTGAGGATCGCGACGGGCACGTCGAGTGAGACGGCGGTGCGGAGTTCGGCCTCGAGCAGAGCACGTGCAATGCCCCGTCGCCGATGAGTAGGGGAGACGGTTACCGCGCTCACCGCCCAGGCCGGGATGCTCGTCTCACCCGGCACAGTGAGGTTCGTCACCCAGGTGCTCACGGTCGCGACCGGGGACGCGGCATCCGGAGCATCCGGGTCCCAGACGCCGGTCGTTCGGCGATGAGCAACGTGAGACAGTTGCGCGTCGAGCTTCGCCTGCGGCAGGCGCCCACCGTGGAAACCTCGACTCTCGGCCTGCAGCCAGCTGGTCAGGGCCTCGCTGTCCGCGGTATCGACCAGGGCGAAGTCGAGTCCCTGTGCTGCGAGTCGTTCGGCGGAGAGGGCATCGATCGGGGCTTTAGCGTATTCGTAGCTCACTGTCCGAGGGTACCGGGCGCTGCAGACTGGCGGGGTGAAGCTGCCGGGGTGACGATGCCGAGGTGACGATGCCGGGGTGACGATCGAAAGCCGCGTGCTTGAATGAGGAGATGACCGCCTCGCCTGCCTCGCCCCTGGAAACGGCCGCCGCCGGATTGTCCCGTTCCCACCTTGCCGACCTCGCCGTGTTCGTGCGCGCGTCCCCGTCGTCGTTCCACGCCGTCGCGGAGGCAGCTCGTCGGTTGACAGCTGCCGGGTTCGTCGAGCTCGTGGAAAACGAGGAGTGGCCGCTGGTGCCGGGGAAATATTTCGCTGTACGGGATGGTGCGATCGTCGCCTGGATCACACCGGAGGGCGCAGCCACAACCACACCGTTCCGCATCGTCGGTGCCCACACCGACTCTCCCGGATTTAAACTCAAGCCGAAACCGACGACCGGCCTGCACGGCTGGCTCCAGGCCGGAGTCG
>ENA-OBIO01001174-OBIO01001174.1-metagenomes-genome-assembly--contig:-NODE-1174-length-11024-cov-5.23512_pt1 | contig 11024 bp, 10 predicted proteins | sample MGYA00153383_OBIO01 | MGnify analysis MGYA00153383 | reverse complement strand
ACCTGCAACGCCTACGAATTTATTGAAGGCTTTAAAGGAATAAAAAGAATAAGCATTGATGGATACAACTTTGAAGAAAGTTATAACGCCATGCAGGAAGTTATAAATGATGTGCGCATAAATTGTTGTCCATACCTCGTACATGCCCGTGTTCCATTACTTGGTCATCATACAAGTGGTGTTCGTAAAGATTTTTATCGCACCGAAGATGATCTTCGCAAACACAGTACTGACGACCCTTACGACCATTTAAGAAATAAACTTTTACAAAGTGGAGTTGATGAAAATCATTTAATTAAAATTGAAACTGAAGCAGCAGAATTTATAAAAACAGAATTTGATAAAGCGGTTGCATCGCCTGAGCCTCTGCCCGCAACTGTTACTGAACATGTATTTGCTCCTACATTTGTTACGGAAGAAAAAGGCGAGCGTGCGCCAAAAGAAAAAGACAAGGTATTGATGGTGGATGCTGCCCTGTTTGCAATAAAAGAAATTATGGAAGATTATCCGGAAGCACTGGTTTACGGACAGGACGTAGGGCGACGGCTCGGCGGGGTTTTTAGAGAAGCCGCTACATTAGCAGAACAGTTTGGTGACCATCGTGTTTTTAACACAGCTATACAGGAAGCATATATTATCGGTAGCACAATAGGCATGTGTGCTGTTGGTGCAAAGCCAATTGTTGAAGTGCAGTTTGCAGATTATATTTATCCGGGGTTAAACCAGCTCGTTACAGAAATTTCTAAAAGCTGCTATTTAAGTTGCGGAAAATTCCCTGTACAAACATTGATAAGAGTGCCGATTGGTGCTTATGGCGGCGGCGGTCCCTACCACAGCGGCAGTGTAGAAAGCACTTTGCTTACAATTAAAGGAATAAAAATTGTTTACCCAAGTTGTGCGGCAGATATGAAGGGTTTGTTGAAGGCTGCATTTCTCGATCCGAACCCGGTGGTAATGTTGGAACACAAGGGACTTTACTGGAGCAAAGTACCAGGCACAGAAGAAGCAAAAAATACAGAACCAAGCAGAGATTATATTATTCCACTTGGTAAAGGAAATATTGTTTTACAGGCCGATATTGAAAAGATAAACAATGGTGAAACTTGTTGTGTAATTACTTATGGCATGGGAGTATATTGGGCAAAAGCTGCAGCTAAAAACTTTGCCGGGCAGGTAGAAATTGTTGATTTGCGGACGCTCTTTCCTTTAGATGAAGCACTTGTTTTTGCCTCGGTAAAAAAGCATGGTAAATGTTTAATACTAACAGAAGAGCAGCAGAACAATTCTTTTGCAGAAGCATTAGCAGGAAGGGTTTCCAAAGCATGTTTTAAATATTTGGATGGGGCTGTTGAGGTGATGGGTGCGTTAAATTTACCGGCAGTACCAATGAATATAATACTGGAAAAAGAAATGCTGCCGAATGCAGAAAAAGTTTCGGTCAGGTTAAAGGAGTTATTAGATCAGTAAATTCGATATCACTCCTTTATTGACTCTTTATCTTTGTTATATAATATTAAGACAACATAAATGAAAACATACATCATCATCGGCGCATCTTCAGGAATTGGTTTGCAATTGGCTAAAACCCTTGCAGATAATGGAGATACAGTTATTGGCACTTACAATTCACACCCATTAGAAAACAGTCAAAACATTACATACCATCCCTTAAATGTTACAGCAGCAGAGTTGGACCTTTCTTTTTTTCCTGACGTGATAGATGGAATTATTTATTGCCCGGGCAGTATTAATTTAAAACCTTTTGGCAGAATAAAAGCAGAAGATTTTTCAAATGATTTTAATTTACAGGTTGGCGGTTTGATAAAAGTTTTACAGTATGCATTTCCTGCACTTAAAAAAAGTGAGCACGCATCTGTAGTTGTTTTTTCAACTGTAGCGGTGCAACTTGGTTTACCATTTCATTCTCAGGTGTCTGCATCTAAAGGAGCCATCGAAGGGTTGACAAAAGCATTATCTGCAGAATGGGCACCAAGCATAAGGGTTAATTGTATTGCACCATCTTTAACTGATACTCCACTCGCAGCTAACCTCCTAAATACAGATGAAAAGAAAGCAGCAAATGCACTTCGCCATCCATTAAAAAAGATTGGTACAGCAAGTGATATTGCAAATATGGCAGCGTTTTTGCTATCTGAAAACGCAGCCTGGATAACCGGCCAAATTATACATGTAGATGGTGGGATGAGCACCGTGAAGATGTAATTAGGTTGAATAGTTGATTGGTTGAATTTAAATTTTTTGAAATAATAATGTTAGACAATCATCCAATGAACCATTCAACCAATGAACCATTCAAGCATTTAACTAATCAACCGATTAAATTTAAATAATAACTATTCCACAATCATCCCGTCTTTCATTACCACAACCCTATCTCCCATTTGAGCAAGTTCTTCATTGTGGGTTACAATCAAAAACGTCTGTTGAAATTTATTTCTCAACTCAATAAACAGTTTGTATAAATCTCTACCGTTTGCACTGTCAAGGTTTCCGGTAGGTTCATCAGCCATTACAATTTGCGGATCATTAATTAAAGCCCGGGCTACAGCAACTCTTTGTTGTTCTCCGCCAGATAGTTGATTTGGTTTATTTTGTAATCTGTCTTTTAACCCCAGTGTTTCCAAAAGTTTCGCAGCTTTTTTTTCTGTCTCAGCTTTTTTTGTACCCGCAATCCATCCAGGAATACAAACATTTTCCAGCGCTGTAAACTCCGGCAGTAAATGGTGAAACTGAAATATAAATCCAATATTTTTATTTCTAAATCGGGCCAGTGCATTTCCTGTTAGTTTATCTATACGGTTGCCATGCAACAAAACTTGACCTTGGTCTGGGGTATCCAACGTGCCTAGTATATGCAACAGCGTGCTTTTGCCTGCACCCGATGAGCCCACAATACTCACAATCTCACCTTTATTTATTGTGAGATCTACACCTTTTAAAACCTGCAATGCTCCGTAAGATTTTTCTATTTGCCTCGCTTCCAACATTTGCACAAAATAATTAATAAATACGACTGAAAATATTTTTAATCCCCTCTTTTGTAACCCTGATTTAATAATTAAAAAAAATTACTGAAAAAACAAATTGGTTTTTAACCGCTAATTATCAATAAAATAACTGCATTTTAAACACTTAAAAAATTGTTTACAAATATGATAAAAAAACACTTTTGGTTATTTCGTACGAACATCTACATTTGCACAAAATTAAACAGATATAACATGTTTTGGACACTAGAACTTGCTTCACATTTGGAAGATGCCCCTTGGCCGGCAACTAAAGATGAATTGATTGATTACGGCATACGCAGCGGCGCCCCCATTGAAGTCATTGAAAACTTACAGGAACTGGAAGATGAAGGTGATCTTTATGAAGGTCTCGAAGATATTTGGCCTGATTATCCAAGCCAGGAAGATTTCTTTTTTAATGAAGACGAATATTAAGAGCAGATTCAAGATATTAGATTAAAGACATAAGACTTTAAACACTTATACAACAAAGACCTTTCGTAATTGAAAGGTCTTTGTCTTTTTAAAACTTTTATCTAAACTAAGGTGTGTCCTATCTTTTATCTTTAATCTTTTATCTCAAATCTTGTGTCTAACATCTAAAGACTTACTTCTCCATTTGGTCAATCACTCCCTGCGTTACACCGGTATTAGAAAAACCACCGTCGTGAAATAAATTTTGCATAGTTACCATTCTGGTAAGGTCACTAAACAGCGTAACACAATAATTTGCACAATCTTCTGCACTTGCATTTCCGAGCGGACTCATCTTTTCAGCATAAGAAATAAATCCGTCAAAACCCTTTACACCACTGCCTGCTGTAGTTCTTGTTGGTGACTGAGAAACTGTATTTACCCGTACATGTTTTTTCACCCCGTAGTGATACCCAAAGCTTCGTGCAACACTTTCCAGCAAAGATTTTGCATCAGCCATTTCATTATAATCAGGAAAAACTCTTTGCGCAGCAATGTAGGTAAGTGCAACTACACTGGCCCATTCATTCAATGCATCATGCTTCATACAACAAGCCAAAACCCTGTGCAGACTCATGCTGCTGATCTCAAAAGTTTTAAGGTTATGCGTATAATCTATTTGGGTATAATGCTTGCCTTTGCGCACATTTATACTCATACCTATGGAGTGTAAAATAAAATCAAAGCCACCACCAAAATGCTCCATAGTTTTTACAATCAAATTTTCTACATCATCGGCACTGCTTACATCACAGCCAATTACAGGTGCGCCAATTTTTTCTGCAAGCTTATTTATTTCTCCCATGCGCATGGCCACTGGCGCATTGCTCAGCACAATTTCCGCACCTTCTTCATGGCATTTTAAAGCAGTAATCCATGCAATAGATTTTTCGTCCAGCGCACCAAATATGATCCCTTTTTTTCCTTTTAGTAAATTATACATAGCAAGTTTATTGTTTGAAAAGTTGTTTAGTAAAAGACTAAATTAATTAATAATATTTTAAAAGAAGGGTTGGCGCTATCATCACAGGAATTCTATTCAACTTTTGTTCGGGCTATTCGCTGCAAGTCCTCATTTCGCTGCGCTTCACTGTGGGCTTTTCGCTACTATCCCGCAGCGCTTCAGCAGAAAAGCTGTATTAAACTTTTATCAACATAAGTAATAGATTTTATTTATTTAGTTCATCATTTCTTTGGCATTTTCTAAAGCCGCAGCGGTGGGTTTTTCGCCGCTCAGCATTTGTGCAATGGCTACAATTCTTTCATCTTCATTTAAAAGACGTACCGATGTTTGAATGGTATCTTTTACAATTTGTTTGTAAACAAAATAATGCGCATTTGCTTTCGCTGCAATTTGAGGCTGGTGTGTTATGGCTATTAACTGGTGCGACCCGGAAAGTTCTTTCATAATAAAACCAACTTGCTTAGCAGCTTCACCGCTTATTCCGGTATCAATTTCATCAAATATAAGCACAGGCAATTGCAGTTTTTTTGCTACCAACGATTTTACCGAAAGCATCAATCTGCTTAACTCTCCTCCACTTGCCACTTTATAAAGCGGCTCAAAACGGTTCGTTTTATTTGCATCAAATAAAAAGTTTATTTCATCACTTCCATTTGTAGAAAGTGCAACAGAATTTATGGCAACTTTTATTTTTGCATTTGGCATACCAACCTGAGTTAGCAAATCATTTACTTTAAGCACAAATGGTTTTACCTGAGCAACTCTGTTAGCATTTATTTTTGTTGCAAGCACTGTTGCTTCGACAAATAGTTTTTTACTTTCTTTCTCTGCCTTTTCAGTAGCATTCGTAATATTAAAGACAGCATCAAGTTTTTGTTGCAGTGTTTCCTGTATTTCTAAAAGCTGTACAGTATTTGTAACGCCATGCTTTTTTAATAATTTATATCCGGCGGAAACCCTTTCATTTACAGCATTTATACGTTCTGCATCATATACAATTTCATCATCTATTCTTTCCAGTTCATCAGCCACATCCTGTATTTCTAATTGCGCACTAATCAATCTTTTTTGAAGATCTTCAATAGCTGTATGAAATTCTTTTAAACCAGTAAGTTTTTGGGAGAAAGATTTTAAATTCTGCACAACGGGTTCTTCGCCACCAGAAAGAAAACCATACACAGCACCCAACTGCATTTTTATATTTTCTGCATTGCTGAGTAATTTTATTTCAGCATCGAGATCTTCCAACTCATTTTCTTTCAGGCTAATTTCTGTAAATTCTTCCAGTAAAAATTTATTGTAATCTGCTTCTTTGTCTGCATTCGTTTGTTGCACATGTAAGGCTTCCAATTCATTTTTTACTGCGCTGTATTTTGCATAAACAGTTTTTAATTGCGCAAGCAATGTTGCGTTATCTGCAAGCGCATCCATCACTTCTCTCTGGAAATTTTCCGAACTAATTTCCTGGGTATCAAACTGCCGGTGGAGATCTACAAGGTTTGCGGTTAACTCTTTTAATTGTGAAAGATTTACAGGAGTATCATTTACAAAACTTCTGCTTTTACCATTGGCTGCAATCTCTCTTCTTATTAAAATCTCCTCCTCTTTATCAAGATCATTTTCTACAAAAAACTGTTGAATAGCTTCATTATTTTTTACAACAAATGTGGCTTCTACAATGCATTTTTTATCTTTCTCTTTTAAAATTGCTGTGTCTGCACGTTTGCCCAAAACAAGATCTAGCGCACCCATGAGTATGCTTTTACCTGCGCCGGTTTCGCCGGTTATAATATTCAGTTTTTGCGAAAAACTGATCGTTAGTTCATCAATAATTGCGTAGTTAAGTATTCGTAATTTTTGCAGCATAATCGAGATAGCAAATTAACGAAAAATGAACTTGCAGCGAAGTAGAATATGGATTTAGTTTGAGCGGTTTAATTATTTATACAAAGCAAATCTGTTACGCAATAAAAGTTGATTAAAGTTTTACAGATGAAGGGCTGAGTTGCTTAGCCGCAAATCGTTTTTGCTGCCTTTGGGCAAAAACACCTGACTACCGGCAGCCAGGTTGCAGGAGGGCAAAGGACTTATGCCAAAGTATGTTCAAATGTTTACAGCCCCAAAACAAAAAATGCCTACAATTGCAGGCATTAATAATTTATAATTTAAAACTAAATTCTTAACTGAACATTTCTCTCACTTTATCAAAAAATGACTTGTCACTTTTTTCGGGGTTTGGTATAAAGTTTTCAGAATTGTGCATTTTTTCAAGTGCTTCTTTTTCTTCGCTGTTTATATTTTGTGGTGTCCAAATATTTACCTGTATTAACTGATCGCCTTTTTCGTAACTGTTTACGTTAGGGAAACCTTTGCCTTTTAGCCTAAAAATTTTACCGCTTTGTGTGCCTGGCGGTACTTTTATTTTTGCTCTTCCGTCAATGGTTGGCACTTCTACCTGTGTACCGAAAACTGCATCGGGAAATGTAATGTGTAAATCAAACCCAACATTTAAACCTTCTCGGGTAAGGTGTTGGTGTGCTTCTTCTTCAATCAGCACAATTAAATCGCCTGATGAGCCGCCACGTTCGCCTGCATTGCCTCTGCCCGAAACACTCAACTGCATCCCTTCCTGCACACCTGCCGGAATATCTACTGTTACTGTTTCTTCATCATATATTCTTCCTTCTCCTTTACAAGGTTGGCATTTAGCAGTAATAGTACTTCCTTCGCCACTACATGCCGGGCAAGTTGTTACGGTTTGCATTTGTCCTAAAAAGGTATTCTGCACTTTACGAACCTGTCCGCTGCCACCGCATGTGCCGCAGGTTTGCATGCTGTTTTTATCTTTAGCGCCCGAGCCTGTGCAGGTAGTACATTTTACATACTTTTTTACCTTGATGGTTTTGGTAACTCCTTTTGCAATTTCCTCATAAGTAAGTTTCATTTTCACACGCAGGTTGCTGCCCCTTGTGCCACGGCTGTTGCCACCACTACCTCTTCTTCCACCGCCAAAAAAACTGCCAAACCCTTCATCATTTCCGCCGCCGCCGCTACCAAAAATATCGCCGAACTGGCTGAAAATATCATCCATATTCATGCCACCGAAACCTTGAGAACCGCCCCTACCGCCTGCAAATGCGTTATGACCAAAACGATCATACTGTGCTTTTTTATCGGAATCGTTAAGTATTTCGTAGGCTTCTGCAGCTTCTTTAAATTTATCTTCAGCCGCTTTATCGCCGGGGTTACGGTCGGGGTGAAACTGCATTGCCGTTTTGCGGTATGCCTTCTTTATTTCATCTTGCGATGCTCCTTTTTTTACGCCTAGTATTTCGTAATAATCTCTCTTCATAAATGCAGAATTAGCTAATATGCTAATTTGGTAATGTGCTATTGAAAGCAGGTTTTGTAATTAAACTTTTATTGGAAATATTCTTATTTTCCTACAACCACTTTTGCAAAACGAATGAGTTTATCGTTCATGTAATAACCTTTTTGCAACTCATCTACAACCTTGCCTGTCTTTTCTTCTCCTGCGGGAATTTCTGTAACTGCTTCATGTTTTTCAACATCAAAATCAGTATCGAGACTGCTCATGGCAACAATGCCTTTTTGTTGAAGCAAGGAACGTAGTTTATTAAAAACCAATTGTACTCCTTCTCTTACATGGTTAACATCATCATCGGAAGCGATTTGTTTTTCCGCCCTATCCATATCGTCGGCAACATCTAACAATGCTATGGCCATTTCTTTACCTGCAGTTTGCATTAACTCTAAACGTTCTTTGGCTGTACGGCGTTTGTAATTATCAAATTCAGCAAAAAGACGTAAATATTTATCTTTCTGTTCCTGAACATCTGCCTCTAATTTTTCTGAAATATTTTCTATAGCACTTTCAGAATTACTTAAATGGGTACTTCCCGGTATATCAGCATCTGAATTTATATCTATTTGCTCTTCTGCAATAGGTATTATTTTTTCTGTATCGTGCATGGGTATTTTATGTTTAAATGTATTCAAATGTACAACAGTCAAACATTTTGCCAATGCAGAATTTCAGTCAAATTGACATCAATAAATAAAAAATAGGGGAATTAATTAACAACAAGTATTTTTCCGGATTCTACAACAATACCGTTTTTATCTATCAATTGGTAAATGTATATACCACGATAAAATTTTTCTTCTTTTAAATTGATAGACAACAAAGAAGATATATTCTTAGCTTCAAATATTTTTTTTCCGATAGTATTTAATACCTGCATTGAATATGATTTATTGTAACCTTTTTGAAATTCAAAATTGACCACCGAAGAGGCAGGATTTGGATAAGATTTTATATATTTTGTTTGAACTCCCACTTCATCGCTGAAGGTTCTGTTTTGTGCAAAAGATGTAAAATTTATTCCAATAATTAACATTAATATGAAAGATATTTTCTTCAATTATGTAAAAATAGTAAAATGATTTAAAATATGTTTAAAAAATAAGAACGTTTAACATTATAATTTATTATAAAAATGAAAAACAAATAATAATCAATAAAATTTAACCCAAACTTTCCAGTTTATTGTTGATGGCGGTAAAATTTGGAAGATCACCTGCGCTTTCCAGCACTTCTTGATATTGTACTATGCCGTTTTTATCTATTATAAATGCAGATCTTTTCCCTACTCCTTTCATGTTCATGGGGGTAAAGGATTCGTAAATTGTTTCGTAAGCAGTAGATACTTCTTTATTAAAATCGCTAAGCAGTGGAAAATTATAGCTCTGTTCTTCTTTGTACTTTGCTAACGTAAAAACAGAGTCTACCGAAATACCCAAGACTTGCGCATTGGCATTGCTGTATGTGGCAATATCATCTCTTACGGCACAAAGTTCATCTGTACATGTGCCAGTAAATGCCATTGGAAAAAACAATATGAGAACATTTTTCTTGCCTTTAAAATCACTTAAAGCAACTTTGTTTTTATCTGAATCGTAAAGTGAAAAATCAGGGGCTTGAGATCCTATGGTTATAGACATATTGGATTTTATTTTTTCAAAGATATATAAAAATAGATGTTGAAACACTCAAAATAAGAGAGCCTGCTTCCCAGTAGGCTCTCAATCCAAACAAACAATAAAACAAAACTTTTAATTAAAATTTTGGGCATCTTGTAGCGTCGCTGCTACTGTTGTATCTTTCTAAAAATTTCTGGAATACCAATGAGATCTCAAAACCACCTCTACCTGTACTTACTTTTTTTAGGCCCGATATATTTACATCGTAGCTAACAGCAACTGCAATTGGTTTTGATTCTACTTTTAAAACAGGAATAATTGCATCGTTTAACCTCATATAAGCGCCGCCATGTATGATATATTTCGGGTTATCCGGATCATCCAATTTTTGAGAATACATAACACCACCAATAATTTCTCTGTTTAGACCCTGTGTTGTATAATCTGCTTCAACTGTTATAAAAGAATAGTCGGTTGTACTCATTCTTATACCACCCGAGACAACCCATTTTGGCATTAGTTCCATTTTGTAATCGCTGTAAAAAGACACTTTTTTTGATTTATTAAAATGATGGTATGCTATACCAACGAACATATTATTATCGGTATTTTCGCCAAGCTGTGTATTAAAACTTAAGCCTGCCGTTCCGTCAAAATAAGAATAAGAAGATTTTGAAAATGTTTCTCCGGTTGCCATGTTAGGATCGTAAGCACTACCATTAAACTGGCTGTTGGTCGTTATCTTGCTTCTGTCAATACTTCTCTGCACATAACCGCCCATAACGGCCATAGATAAATACATACTTCTTGCAGCGCTTAACGATTTATGGTAATTAATAGCAGGCGAAATATGTGTTGATGTAAGGTCTACAGTGCCTGCTTTATCGTAAAGGACCTGCCCGCCAATAGTTACATAATCTGTACTTTTACCTACGGGCAATTTATATTCTACATTGGCAGATGATGTACTGTAAGCATTGGTAACACTGTTCCATTGAGATCTGTAAACAGTTTGTACTCTTATATCACCCGAAAAAAGCCCTGCCAATGCAGGATTTCGAAGCAAGGGAGTTTCAAAAATTTGGGAAAAATGTATATCCTGAGCTTCTATAGAACCTATATTACCTGCAAGTAAGAAAGAGGTTATAAGGGAAATCAATTTAAATTTTTTCATAATAATTAGTATATAATTATTTGGATTGTAGTATTGCAATAATTTAACGTAATCTGTTCTTTTATGTTTTAATAAAAACTCTTTTACTTGTCCACAAAGCCATATTATTTCACGAGAGCTATATTTCCTTTATAAACCAAAGTACTGTTGTTATCACATTGTATTTCTATCATATAAACGTACACATCAACGCCCAGTTTTTGACCTTTATTAGTACCATCCCAACCCAAGCTGGCATCGTTTGCTTTAAAACTATATCGGGCAAAAACCTCTTCTCCCCACCGGTTAAAAATTCTCGCCTGTTTTATTGTAAACAGCCCCGTACCTCTTGGATAAAAAACATCATTATTTCCATCTCCATTTGGAGAAAAAGTGTTTG
>ENA-OBIO01001173-OBIO01001173.1-metagenomes-genome-assembly--contig:-NODE-1173-length-11027-cov-2.93283_pt1 | contig 11027 bp, 7 predicted proteins | sample MGYA00153383_OBIO01 | MGnify analysis MGYA00153383 | reverse complement strand
AATTGCCATAAAGCAATTCAAAAAACAGCAACTCCAGGTTCAGAAATAGAAATTGGTAAAATATACGCTGCTTCGGGCTTCAATCCCAAAACAGGAAATTACGATTTCCCTCAAAATCCGATAAAGTGGATAAAAATCCATAATCTTCCTGACCACGTTTATTTCAATCACTCTCAACACGTAGTTGTTGGCAAACAAGAGTGTACAACTTGTCACGGTAAAATAAAAGAAATGGAAGTTGTTCAACAACAAGCTCCGCTTACCATGAAGTGGTGTATCGAATGTCACCGTAAAACAGAAGTTGCAATGGAAGGCAACGCATACTACGATAAAATGCACAAAGCGTTAAAAGAAAAATACAAAGGACAATACGATGTTAAGTATACGGTTGAGAAAATCGGCGGACTTGAATGCGCTAAATGTCACTATTAATTGTTAGAAACCGGTAATTACAAGCTATATCACAAATGACTATGTCGAAAAAATACTGGAAAGGTTTACCTGAATTAAACAACAGCGAAGACTTTTTACAAAACAAAAACAATGAGTTTGCAGAAACTTTACCAATGGAACAATTTCTATCTGGTGATGATGCTAATTCTAAAGGCACAAGCCGTAGAGATTTCTTAAAAGTAATGGGCTTTTCCACAGCTGCAGTTGCATTGGCTGCTTGTGAAACACCCGTTAATCGCTCTATTCCATATGTGGTAAAACCAGAAGAAGTTACACCTGGTGTAGCTAATTTCTATGCTTCTACATTTTATGATGGGCACGATTACGCTTCTGTGTTAGTTAAAACGCGCGAAGGTCGTCCTATTAAAATAGAAGGAAATGAGTTATCAAAAGTAAGTCATGGTGCTACCAGCGCTCGTGTTCAATCTTCGGTATTAAGTTTATATGATGGGGCTCGTTTAAACGGCCCATTAGCTAAAGGAAATCCAACTACTTGGAAAAATGTAGATGATGCTGTTGCAAAATCTTTATCTGTTGGTACAAATGTCATCTTATCTTCAACAATTATTAGTCCTTCTACAAAGGCTGTTATTGCGGAGTTTGTAGCTAAGCATCCAAATTCTAAACACGTTACTTATGATGCTATTTCTTATTCAGCTTTAATTAAAGCGAATAAAAATGTATTTGGTAAAGCCGTTGTTTCTTCTTACGATTTTTCTAAAGCAAAAACCATTGTAGGTGTTGCTTGTGATTTCTTAGGAACGTGGATTAATCCCATCGAATTTGCTAATCAATACAGCAAAACACGTAAAGTAACTCGCGAAAATTTAGAAATGAGTAAGCACTACCATTTCGAAGCTAACTTATCGTTAACTGGCGCTAATGCCGATGAACGTTATATGGTTAAGCCATCTGAATTTGGAAAAGTAATTGCCTCTCTTTATAACGAAGTAGCTTCTGCTACTGGTAATTCAAAAGTATCTGATGCTAAAGTTTCTAATCCTGATGCAGCTAAGGCAATTGCTAAAGCAGCGAAAGAGTTAGTTAAAAATAAAGGAAAATCTATTGTTGTTTGTGGTTTTAATGATGAAGGTTGCCAAACATTGGTAAACGGCATCAATAAAATGTTAGATAATTATGGAAAAACAGTTGATGTAGAAATGCATTACAACTTGAAACAAGGTGATGATAAGGAATTTATTGATTTAGTGGCCGATTTAAATGCTGGAAAAGTTGGTGTATTAATGACATACAATTGTAACCCGGTTTATACAGCTCCTGCATCTCTAAAATTTGAAGCAGCATATAAAAAAGCAGCAGTAAAAGTTTCTTTCTCTCAAGCGTTAGACGAAACTTCTAAATTAGCTGATTACGTTTGTCCTGATCATAACTTCTTAGAATCTTGGGGTGATGCAAATCCAAAACGTGGGCATTACTCTTTACAACAACCTACTATCAATCCAATATTTGCAGCTCCTCGTTACGAAGGAACTCGTCAAGTACAAGATACCTTATTAAAATGGTCAGGAATTAAAACTGATTATTTAACTTACTTACAAGGATATTGGAATAATCATGTTTTCAATCAACAAGGAAAATATTTAGATTTCGCTTCTTTTTGGGCACATACCTTACATGATGGTGTTTTAAAAGTATCTTTTGTAAAAGAAGCTCCTTTTGTGCCTGCTCAAATAGATTCTACAGGAAAAGTTGTTGCTAATGGCGTTGCAGCGATTGTTAATGAATTAGCAGACTCTGCTATTGTTACTCCGCACGCAACAGTAGCGCATGCTCCTAAAGTTGAGACAGAAGTTACTTCGGTTCCGACAGCAGATTATAACAAAGCGGCATCTATGGCTACTTCAGTTAAAGGTGGCGAATGGGAATTAGTAGTTTACGAAAAAGTTGGCTTTGGTAATGGCACTCAAAGTAATAACCCATGGTTAATGGAATTACCTGATCCAATATCTAAAGTAACCTGGGATAATTATATTACTATGAATCCTGCAGACGTTGCTTCTTTGAAGTTAAACGAAATGAAGCGTCAAGATAAAATCGCTTCTATTGCAGAATTAACAGTGAATGGTGTAACAATTAAAGTTCCTGTTTATCCTCAACCTGGGCAAACTGCCGGAACTATTGGTTTAGCAGTTGGTTACGGCCGTACGGCTGAATCAATGAAAGTAGCATTCAACAATGAAACTAAAACATCTGTAGGGGTTAACGCATATCCATTCATTACTGTTGCAAATGATACATTAACCAATGTAAGTTTAGCAGCATCTGTAAAAGCAACTTCAGAAGAATACGAATTAGCTGCTACTCAAATTCACCATACAATTATGGGACGCGAGGAGCAAATTTTACGCGAAGTTTCATTAAACGAATATAAAAAATTAGAAAAAGAAGAGTTTAACCCATCAGCTACAGTACCAATGCATGGTGGTGGTAAACAACCAATAGCAGAAGTTGATTTATGGGATAGTTTCCCACGTATCAATCATAAATGGGGCTTAACAATCGACATGACTTCATGTATTGGCTGTGCAGCCTGTGTTGTAGCTTGTACTGTAGAAAATAATGTTCACGTAGTAGGAAAAGAAGAAGTTGGAAAAACGCGTGAAATGCACTGGTTGCGTATCGATCGTTACTATACATCTGATATGACCAAAGTAAAAGCACATGAAGATGGTGTTGGAACAAAACAAATGTATTTAGACATGGAGAACCCATCTTTAAATCCAAAAGTTACTTTCCAACCGATGATGTGCCAACACTGTAATCACGCACCTTGCGAAACAGTTTGTCCGGTATTAGCAACTTCTCATAGCTCCGAAGGTTTAAATATGATGACGTATAATCGTTGTATTGGAACTCGTTACTGTGCTAACAACTGTCCGTTCAAAGTACGCCGTTTCAACTGGTTTAACTACATTGATAACTCTATGTTTACGGATATAAATCCTGCACAACAAGATTTAGGGCGTATGGTATTAAATCCTGATGTAGTTGTTCGTAGCCGTGGTGTTATGGAAAAATGTTCGATGTGTGTGCAACGTTTGCAGGCAGGTAAATTAGTTGCTAAGGTTTCTAAAAAGCCAATTGTAGATGGTTCTATCAAAACGGCTTGTCAATCAGCTTGTCCTACAAACGCTATTATGTTTGGCGATGCAAATGATGCAAATGCTGAAATATCTAAGTGGAGAAATGATGATAAGAACTATGTTTTATTAGAAGAAGTAGGTATCAAACCAACAGTATCTTATCTATTAAAAGTAAGAAATCAAGATGAGCCTATGCTTCACGAAGAACATGCAGCAGCTAAACACGAAGAAAAAGGAGCTGAACATAAAGAAGAACATCATTCATAATAAGATAACTAAAAAATTAATTTATAAATTCTGAATTAAAATAATATGCACGCAGAATCGAACATAAGAGAACCATTGATATTAGGGCACAAGACGTACCGAAATATCTCCGATGATATTATTGCGCCCATTGAAGGTAAAGCAAATAGAACTTGGTATATTTTGTTTACCATTTCTGTATTAGGTTTTATGTGGGGCATAGGCTGTTTATCATACACAATAGGTGTGGGTATCGGAGCTTGGGGATCTAACAATGGTGTTGATTGGGCTTGGGATATTACTAACTTCGTATGGTGGATTGGTATTGGCCATGCGGGCACATTAATTTCTGCTGTATTGTTATTGTTCCGCCAAAAGTGGCGTATGGCTATTAACCGTTCAGCTGAAGCGATGACAATTTTTGCTGTATTGTGTGCGGCTATTTTCGTAACCTTACACACAGGTCGTCCTTGGTTAGATTATATGTTATTTCCTTTACCAAATCAATTTGGTTCTTTATGGCCTAACTTTAACTCTCCATTATTATGGGATGTATTTGCGGTATCTACTTATGCTACTGTATCGATTGTTTTCTGGTACATTGGTTTAATTCCTGATTTCGCAATGATTCGCGATAGAGTAATCAAACCAAAAATGAAAAAAACATACTCTTTATTATCTTTTGGATGGGGAGGAAGTGTTCGTCACTGGTCTCGTTTTGAAGAAGTATCTTTAGTATTAGCAGGCTTAGCTACACCACTTGTATTTTCTGTTCACTCTATTGTATCAATGGATTTTGCTACATCAATTTTACCAGGATGGCATACCACTATATTCCCTCCTTATTTTGTATCAGGTGCTGTATTTTCAGGTTTTGCGATGGTATTAACACTCATGTTAATTGTTCGTAAAGTTTACAAATTAGAAGCATATATTACTGTTAAGCATGTTGAATACATGAACATTGTAATTATCGTTACAGGCTCTATTGTTGGTGTAGCGTACTTAACAGAGTTATTTATGGCTTGGTATTCAGGTGTTGAATGGGAACAATACGCGTTTTTAAATAGAGCTACTGGCCCTATGGCTTGGGCATATTGGATTATGATGTCTTGTAACGTATTATCGCCACAATTCTTCTGGTTTAAAAAATTACGTACAAGTTTAGCCTTTACCTTTGTATTATCTATCGTTATCAATATTGGTATGTGGTTTGAGCGTTTTGTAATTATCGTTCCTACATTATGCCGTACTTATTTACCATCTACTTGGAACACATATTCTCCTAGTTTTATTGATGTTGGTATATTTGTTGGCACCATTGGTATGTTCTTTTCCTTATTCTTATTGTATTCTCGTACATTCCCTGTAATTGCTCAAGCTGAATTAAAATCAATTTTAAAGGCATCAGGCGAAGAACATAAAAAAGAGGCAGAACACGCTCACCACTAGTAAGTAAGAAGATTATAAAATTAGATATTAGCATAAAAAATAATATGGCAACTAAACAAATTATACACGGCATTTTTGGAGATGAGGTTCCTTTATTGGAAGCTTGTAAAAAATTGCGCGCATCAGGTATTCGCATCGCCGATGTGTTTACACCATTTCCTGTTCATGGTATTGATCCAATAGTTGGAATTCCACGCACACGTATTGCAATCTGTGCGTTTATATATGGCATTACAGGATTGGCATTAGCTACATTAATGATGTGGTACATGATGATTCATGATTGGCCAAACGATATTGGTGGTAAACCAAACTGGGCTTATTACTTTAATGTACCCGCTTATATTCCAATTTCGTTTGAAGCAACTGTGTTTTGTGCAGCTCACGGAATGTCATTAACGTACTTATTACGTTGCTGGTTAGTTCCTGGTGCTAAAGCTAAAAATCCGGATCCTCGCACAACGGATGATAAGTTCATGATTTATTTAGAATTAAATGATGAGCAATCAAAAAAAGCAGATGAAATTTTACGTTCCACTGGAGCTGAAGAAGTAAATTATAAAGGCACAATTACAATTGAACCAAAGTATTAATTAGATAAACACCATTCGATATGATATTTACATTTAAAAATCTTAAACTAGTAGCTTGCGGCACCTTTGCGGCATTATTAGTTACGGGTTTTACTTCATGCGGCAAAAAAGACGTTAACAGCCCTGGCTTTGAATTTATGCCAGACATGTATCGTTCACCTTCTGTAGAGTCCTACGGAACTCATGTTATTAATAAAGACACTTTATATAACGCTATGTTACCTGTTAAAGGTACCATTTCAAGGGGTTATATTCCTTATGTATATCCTAATACAGTTGATGGATACGAACAAGCTGGATTATATTTAAAAAATCCAATCGTATACTCTGAAAGTATAGAAAAAGAAGGAGAAGTATTATTCGGTAAATTCTGTGTACACTGCCATGGTGTTGCAGGAGCGGGTGACGGAAAAGTAGGATTGAAATTGCCTGGGCCACCACCAGCATATAACGGAGCAGCATTAAAAAATTTACCTGAAGGAAAAATTTTCCACACCATTACTTATGGAAAAAATTCAATGGGTTCACACGCTAGTCAATTAACTCAAGAAGAGCGTTGGAAATTAGTGTATTATGTACAAAAATTACAAGGACCAAAAACAGTGGCAACTGATAGTACAAAAACAGTGGTCGCAGTTCCAACATCAAAAACTAAATAACTAAAAACGAATTTTTTAATACGACTGATTTTTTTAATATGAATACTGATAAATTAAATTTCGTAGTACCCGCAAAAGCTAAAATGACATCATTCATTTTGATGGGACTTGGCTTAATATCGATTATTTGCATGTTTATTTGTGATGTTGCTCCGGAAGGAGATCATCATTATCAACATACAAGAGCATGGGCTAATATTTTTGCCGGTTCTTTCTTTTTCATGGCCATTTCTTTAGGAGCTGCATTCTTTTTAGGATTACAATATGCTGCAGAGTCGGGTTGGTCAACTTCTGTTAAACGTATTATTGAAGCGGTTACTTGGTATTTACCTTGGGGATTATCATTTTTAATGTTAGTGTTTATTTTAGGTCAATTACACATGCATAATATTTATCCATGGATGACTGAAGGAATTGCTGATACAGCTTCTCCTAATTACGACGCTGTTATCGCAGGTAAAATAGGGTATTTCGGAGCATTTTGGTGGATTCGTACTATTTTATATATGGTTGCTTGGGTTTTCTTTACGTGGAAATTACGTAAAAACTCTTTAGACGCCGATTCTTTAGGGCATGAAGAAGCAAAAGGCTTTCACTGGAAAAACATTAAATTATCAGCTTGGTTTATGGTAGTATTTGCAGTATCCTCTTCTACATCTGCATGGGATTGGTTAATGAGTATTGATACACATTGGTTTTCAACGATGATGGGTTGGTATGTATTCTCTGGAATGTGGGTAAGCGCATTGACAACCATTACAATTTTAGTAGTTTGGTTAAAGAAACTAGGTTATTTAGAATTTGTGACTGAAAGTACAGTCCATGATTTAGGAAAATGGATGTTTGCTATTTCATTTTTATGGACGTATTTATACTTCTCTCAATTTATGTTAATATGGTATGCTGATATTCCAGAAGAGGTAACGTATTTCCATACACGTTGGGAATCATATAAAGCATTAATGTGGACGGTATTATTTGTAAACTTTGCTTTTCCAATGATTATGTTAATGAGCCGCGATTCTAAACGTAACTTCTTTTTCTTAATATTTGTTGGAACAATTATTTTTATAGGACATTATTTAGATATGATCATGATTGTGATGCCAGGCACTGTTGGCCATAACTGGACAGGTTTAAGCTGGATGGAGTTAGGGAATTTCTTATTCTTTTTAGGATTATTTATATATGTGGTTTTAACTAATTTATCAAAACGTCCATTAAGGGTTAAAAATCACCCATTCATTGACGAAAGTATCCACCACTCTTACTAATACTAATTTAAAAGAAAACATTAACTTAATAGAACTATAGAATATGAAATTATTAATTTTTTTCGGACTTATACTTTTAATCATTGCTGTGCATCAATTGATGCGTGTTATTGAGCTTTCTCGTCAATTTAAAAAAGGTAACGAATGGTCGCCAACCGATAGCGATAACTCATTTAACGGAAAGTTAATGCTTATTGTCGGAATTTTGTTTTTAGGACTTTTATTATGGCAAATTGATCGTTGGGAAGATAATTCTTTGCCATCAGCGGCATCAGTGCATGGTTTAAAAATAGATTCATTATGGAACATCAATATGTGGATAATTACAATCGCATCGATACTTACAAATGGTGCGCTTTTTTATTTTGCTTATAGATATTCTGGTAAAAAAGGAAATAAAGCAACTTTTATAGCTCATGATAATCGTTTAGAAATGGTTTGGACAGTAGTTCCTGCAGTAGTTTTAGCAGGTATTATTATTTATGGATTAAAATATTGGAATGAAATTACAGCAAAATCTGAAGATACAAATAAAGTAACAATTGAGTTATATGCAAAACAGTTTGATTGGACTGCTCGTTATGCAGGAAAAGATAAGGTATTAGGGCAAACAGATTATCGTCAAATTAGTGGTACAAACGATGTTGGTATGGACACATTAGATGCAGCTGGCAATGATGATGTCATTATTAAAAATGAATTTCATATCCCCGTAAACAGAGAGATTCAGTTCAAAATGCGCTCACGCGACGTTATCCATTCAGCGTTTATGCCTCACTTTAGGGCACAAATGAATTGCGTGCCGGGTATGGTAACAGAATTTAGATTTACACCTAATAAAACTACCGCTCAGATGCGCAAAGATCCTTACGTTATTCAATTAATGGCTGGGATTAACCAAGTCCGTGGTACAGAAAATAAAGAAGCTGTAGAATTTGATTATATATTACTTTGTAATAAAATTTGCGGTTCATCACACTTCAATATGCAAATGACAATTATTGTTGATACAGAAAAAGATTACAATGATTGGATCGCAAAACAAAAAGCTGTGAAAACATTAGCTGCTAAATTATAATTAGATTTTTATATAAAAACATTGTTGGACTAAAACTAAAGCAATAAAAAATGGCAAACGCACATTCAGAAAATATTACAGAACACGCAGGACATCACGATCACGCTCATGAAGAACATCATGAAAGCTTAGTGAGTAAATACGTATTTAGTATGGATCATAAAATGATTTCCCGTCAGTTTTTAATAACGGCTATTATCATGGCTGTTGTAGCGATGACGATGTCAATCATTTTCCGTATGCAATTGGCTTGGCCAGGAGAAAAATTTGGGTTTATTAATGCCATGTTAGGCGATAAATGGGGTAAAGACGGGATTCTTGATCCAAATATGTACTTAGGTTTAGTGACGATACATGGTACTATCATGGTCTTCTTTGTATTAACAGGTGGTTTAAGTGGGACGTTTGCTAACTTATTAATTCCCTACCAAGTGGGAGCGCGTGATATGGCTTCCGGATTCTTAAATATGTTATCATATTGGTTCTTCTTTTTATCTAGTGTGATTATGTTATCTTCTTTATTTATTGATGATGGACCTGCTTCTGGTGGCTGGACAATTTATCCTCCATTATCTGCTTTACCTGAAGCAATGTCCGGATCTAAATTAGGTATGACTTTATGGTTAATTTCTATGACGTTATTTGTTGTGTCTTCTTTATTAGGAGGTATTAATTACATCGTTACTATTTTAAATTTACGTACAAAAGGAATGAAAATGACTCGTATGCCACTTACTATGTGGGCGATGTTAATTACAGCAATTTTAGGTGTATTATCTTTTCCTGTATTAGTTTCTTGTGTTGTGTTATTAATTTGTGATAGAAGCTTAGGAACAAGTTTTTACTTATCTGATATTTATATCGGTGGCCGTCCTTTAGATAACGTAGGTGGTAGCCCAGTTTTATTTGAACATTTATTCTGGTTCTTAGGTCACCCAGAGGTTTATATTGTATTATTACCGGCATTAGGTATTTCTTCTGAGGTAATTTCTACAAACTCGCGTAAGCCAATCTTTGGATACCGTGCTATGATTGGTTCTATGTTAGCAATTGGTTTCTTATCGTTTATCGTATGGGGCCACCACATGTTCTTAACAGGTATGAATCCATTCTTAGGATCAGTATTCGTATTTACAACCTTATTAATTGCGATTCCATCAGCTGTAAAAGCTTTTAACTACATTACTACTTTATGGAAAGGCAATATTCAATACACACCAGCCATGTTGTTCTCTATTGGTTTAGTTTCTTCTTTCGTAACTGGCGGTGTAACGGGTATTATCTTAGCAGATTCTACATTAGATATTAACGTGCATGATACTTATTTCGTGGTAGCTCACTTCCATATTGTAATGGGATTATCTGCCATCTTTGGCATGTTTGCCGGTATTTATCATTGGTTTCCTAAAATGTTTTTACGTATGATGAGTAAGAAATTAGGATACTTACATTTTTGGTTAACATTTGTTTGCGCTTATGGGGTATTTTTCCCAATGCACTTTTTAGGATTAGCTGGCGTACCTCGTCGTTATTACACAACTTCAAATTTCCCAATGTTCGACAACTTAGTTGATATTAATGAAATTGTAACTGTATTTGCGATAGTAGGAGCTTTAGCTCAAATAGTATTCTTATTTAACTTCTTCTATAGTGTTTTTAGAGGAGAGAAAGCGCCTCAAAACCCTTGGAATTCAAATACATTAGAATGGACAACTCCTATGGCAAATATCCACGGAAACTGGCCGGGACCATTACCAGTTGTTCACCGTTGGGCTTATGATTATAGTAAGCCAGGTGCTGAAAGAGATTTTATACCTCAAACAGTGCCATTAGCAGATGGAGAGCAAGATGGTGGTGGACACTAAGCACTTATGATATTTTAAAAAGCCGTTTGTTTAATTACAAACGGCTTTTTTGTTTTGAATAAAATCAAATTCTTGCTAAAAAATAATTTCGTTTCTATTGTATATTTTAGAAAGAAAATTGGTCTCAGTAACCATACTTTGGCAAACTCAGTAAACCTAATTTTAAGACGAAGTAATGTAATATTTTTACTAACGTTTTGTAACTATTTGTCTTGCCGATGATTTATAGAAAAAGTCTTAAAAGTATTGATATTATACCAAATATAAATAATATATAGTCCAATTTTTTTATTTAGATTTTTT
>ENA-OBIO01001172-OBIO01001172.1-metagenomes-genome-assembly--contig:-NODE-1172-length-11028-cov-2.83159_pt1 | contig 11028 bp, 5 predicted proteins | sample MGYA00153383_OBIO01 | MGnify analysis MGYA00153383 | reverse complement strand
TAAAATTTCGATATTCACCGATGCGCCAACCTGTTTTTTGTTCAATCCACATTAAAATGCGCTTGCGCAAAAAAGGCGATTGGCGTGTCGGATCGAATGTAAATTTCCAATTAAGTTTTTGTATGCGCGGCTGAATGACTTCAGGGTGATTACCGATATAACGTGAAAGTCCATCTACTTGACTGTAATCAAAAGATTCAACATCAGGTACGTTTTCAGAAATCCATTCATTTGTTCGCCAATATTTATTAAAGTTGAGCTGCTTGCGTTGTTGTGCTTCTGGATTTCTGACCCAACCATAATGGTGAATGTACGCGTCAATCAATCTGACTCGAAGTTTTTTTCCTTCGATTCTAAATCCTTGCGCGTCACGATACGAGCGAATTTTCTTATCATTTTTTATAATTCGGATTTCGTGACGATACCAACCGCGCGCCGTGCCGATGTAATCATACGATCCGTAAAAATGTCTGTAATGAAATAATAGACCTTGTGTTTGGGCGTTGTCTTTGTACTTCAGCATGGATGCGCGAACAGTATTGGTTTGCTCCGAGTTAAATACTTCATCGCCTTGAATATAAAAACACCAATCGGCATCATTGCCAATTGCATCGAAAGCTTTATTGGTTTCAACGGCGAGTACACCACCATTCGGAACACTTTCATCCCAAACTGTGTGAATTATCCTTATTTTTTTTTCATTGAGTCCCGTTATCAGTTCTTCTGTTCTATCATCGCTATCGCCGATAGCAACCACAACATAATCGCACAACGGGAGAATGGATTTGATTGCCTCAACGATTGGGTAATCATATTTTATAGCGTTCCGAATAAATGTAAAACCTGCGACTATCATTTTAATTCCCCCCTTCTTTCGGTGGCGTTTTCTTTTTAAAAGGATTAAAATTATCCAATTTACCTTTCATTTTATCGAGTTCGTCTTTTGTTTTCTGATCAACGCCCGCTTTTGAAAGAACGCTATCAATTTTACTTTTAGCTTCGGTGCCAATTTTGTCGCCCACTTGTTGAGTGATAATATCACCAGCTTTATTTTTGGCTTCATTCATTTTGGCATTGGCAACACGCGTAATAGAATCAATAGCGCGTTGTGCTTCCACTTTTGCGCGCGCTTTGGCTTCATCTACTTTTTGATTAACAACAGTTAATACCGAATCTTTGGCTTTATTAATTATTGCACCAACTTCCGCTTTTGCCGCATCTGTTACTTCGGCAGTGCCATCGCCATTTAAAAATTTCATGCTTACTTTGGGTTGAAGCATTGAGCCCGTCAAAGTGAAAAGCACATTGACGAACGCAGAATTTTTAATATCAACGCCATATTTCGAGGCTTCTTTCACTACATTATTAAAAACATTTCCTGCGGCAGCACCAACGGCATTGCCTTCTAAACGTTTGCGCGGAACGTGCGCTTTGATTGTATAATTCATTTCATTGGTTAAACTGTGCGTACCAGCAATTTTCAAACCAATATCCTGTATATTTTGAGCAAATTCTTTAACTGTAACAGTTCCGTTTTTAACTTCAATAAAGTTTTTGGTATCCACAATTTCGAGTGATTTGAGTGCTGGCACGTTCAAAAGTTTACCCACTTCTTCAAGCGATTTTAAACCTACAACTAAAGCTTTAAGTGTTTGCAGAACGCCATCAATACTAATGGTATTCAAGTCTGGCATCATATCCGATTTTAAATCGCCCTTCATATTGAGGTGCGTGTTGAATTTTCCGTTTAAGTATTGACCAAGCGGCATCAAAATTTTCATGGTATTGAACTGGTTGAACGATTGCTGAAAGTCCATACCTTTCAAATCCAACGCCATATTAAACAAAGGCTTTTTTTCGTCGCGCGTATTATATGAACCATCCAGCGCAATGTTTCCACCCAAAATTCCTGCCGATGTATTAACTAACTTAGCTTCTTGATTTTCGACTACAATTTTCCCCGTCAAGCTTTTCATATCCATATTGGTGTAAAGCACGCGATTCATTTTTGCATTGATGTCAAGTTTTATATTTTTAGGAATTAAAATCGGTTGAGTTGCAACAGTAGGAGCTTTTGTAGGCGTTGTTGCACCTGTAGTTTTTGCCGCCATGTACGGATTTAAATCGAAAAAATTTGAATTTACATTCAGTGCTCCTGTCAATAATTTATTATCGTAGAGCCAATCAAACAAACCACTAATTGTTCCATTCGCTACAATATCCGACTCACCAATTTTAGTTTTCAAGTTCGTTATATCGAAACGGTTCGGTGTAACGTTGCCATTAAAAGTGCTATTGGTAATTTTATAATTGCTATAGATTAGATTATTGCATTGCGTGTTAAAAGCAAAATTAAAACGATCAAATGGTTTTGAGCTATGTGCAATTAGCTGTGAGCTGTGAGCCTCTGTTCGCGAGCGGGGCTGATTGCTCAAAGCTAATGGCTCATTGCTTTTTGGCATCCATTCATTTGCATCAAAATTATTTGAAGTCACGTTAAATTTACCCGTCATCGTTTTTTCGGTGCCAAAATATGCCAATATATTATCAATGGCACCATTAAATTTAAGATCAGATTTGCCGAGCATCATGATGCAATAGGCAATGTTCACAGCATTTGGTGTGAAAGTGGCGTGTAAATCTGAAATATTAACTTCTGGATACGTGGCATATTGCGTCGCAAAATTTGAAAGAGCTACAACACCGTGCATATCCACCTTAGCGTAGTCTTTTTTAGTGATACTCGATTCTAAAGTTTTTAATGTCACGTCGGCATCGAGTAATCCTTTTATTTTTTTTATAGAAGCCATCGGAAAAGCCTTCACAACTTCTTCTAAATTTAATTTTCCTTTGGCAGAAAAATCTACATCCGGATCACTCACAGGAGTTTTAACAATGCAATGCACATCGAACGGCGAATTATCCATTTTAAAATGAAATCGCGGAATGTTAATAACGACATCATTCGACGCACCAGTTTTACTCGCAATTTGAATTTGTGAATTTATATCTGAAATCGCTTTGGGCAGTTTTGGATATTGTACAGAAGCGTCGCTGATTTGCGTCGTAATATCAAACGCAGGATATTTTTTATGGATGCCATCATAAACACCTTTTACAAATCCAGAAAGATTAAAACTTCCAGTAGTTTTTACGTCGTTAAAATCTTTCGTGTACGCACTTGGCAAAATACTGAGTAAGTCTTTAAACTTATTCGAGGGTGCTTTAAAATTAGCATCCATCACAATTTCCTTATTCTTATCAGAAATCCAGCCGTCAAGCACCAAAGCTAAATCGTTCAAAGTGGCGTTTGCATTTTTGAGCGTGTATTTCGACGCCAACAAATCAACATTGATACCTGTTATTATATCCGCCTTTATATCTCTTAAATAAGTCGTTCCACCATAAGTTACCGTTAAACTATCGGCGTGCGTTTTAGTTTTGAGATCAAAATTATCGAGCGTCATATCGCCAATACCCTCGTGATTCATACCTTGAACATGCATTTGGTATGTAGTAGGTTTATAATCCACGATCATTTCGCCGTTTGTAATAGTATAATCTTGGAGTTTTATTTTGAGTGTTGAGGGCGTTGTGGATTTTTCAGCACTTAGTTTTGTTACATTATAGTTTGCTGTTCCGTCGCTTAAAACTTGAATGTTTAAAAACGGTTTCGAGGCATGGACGCTTGTAATGGTATAATTGCCCGCAATTATATCCCAAAGCCCGAATGAAATGTCAAAATTATCTACAGAAAAAAGTATGACATCATTGAAATCGCCTCTTCCGACTACGCTTAAACTGTCTAAGCCAACCGTAATTTGGGGGAAATGTTTGAAAGCGGAAAGATGAATTTCACCAAAATTAACTTTGGCGTCAATTTTTTCATTGATACCCGTTTTTACGGCAGCAACAATTTTATCTTTAAAGATAAAAGGTGCAGCAATTAAGGCGCTAATAAATACACCCAAAAAAATACCTAAACCGATTAGTATTTTACGTAACATAGTTTGAAAATTTCTCAATTTTTAGGATAACGAAAGTTTACACTTATTAAGTACGTAATTTTTTAGATTAATGGCATTAATTGCAAGAAAAATTTATTCAAAGTAGGTTTTAGGAATGCCAAAGATAATTGTTTTTATAAGTTCAATTAAAACACTATAGTCCTTCCTAACTCCCAATAAAAATTTAATAAAATCAGTAGAACGTATAAATTCCTTTAGTTAAGAGGCTACTCAAATGACTTTAAGATTCACTAAATTAATCATTCTGACTTTTCAAACAAAAAACTAATTGAGAACTAAGTTTTTAATTCACCCTAATTTTCTCACGAATGTAATCATCCAGCACAGGCACTAATATTTCATGCTTGCCTTCAAAAGTAATTTGTTCGACAGCGAAAGGTAAGGTTTTTAAAAAGTCTTTGTATTTATTCATCCGTTCTTCATAAAAAAACTCATCGTTTGTTCCGCAAATAAAACTTATTTTAATCGCCTTAAAATAATTAGCTATTTGGGTATGATTGTAATCTACATCATCAGGTAGTGCAGAACCCCAAGAAATAAAATAATCGCAGCGCGGTTTTGAAATAGACATCCAACGCGCAAAACATATTCCACCTTGTGAAAAACCGAGAAAAATTATTTTAGTTTTCGGGTTGGCGTTTTGAGTTACGAATTGTGCATAAACATTGTCGAGATAATAAACGTAATCATCAATTTCGTTGAGTCTATCGTTTTTAGTCATCCAAGATGCACCCACCACTCCCCTCTCGAAATTAAAATAAAATCTGCTCAATCCTTCGACGGAAACAACATAATGTTCATCGTAGAGGTGCATAAATTTACGAATAATCGAACTCGCCAACTGTCCGTATCCATGCCCAACAAACCAGATATACTTCGTTTTTTCACTTGCGATGTTGTGCGTGTAAATGTGCGCCGTTCGTAGCGTTTTAAATGTATGAGTTTGCATAATCTCGTTGTTCGTTGATAGTTGTTCGTTTACGAGCGCTCTTAAATGAACAACTATCAACGAACAACGAACAACTATTATTTACCACCCTATTCTATATTCCCTTTTAACAAAAGTATTTGCTTCCTCTAAATTGGTGATTTTCATATTCGTACCATCCCAAAGAAGTTTTTTTCTGCCAATGTAATCAAACCCTTTTCCATCTAAGTGTTCGTTGCGCAAACCGTAACTACGAATCGCCAAATTACCCATTAAAATAGCCTCGGTTAAAGGACCAGCAAAATCGAAAGAAGAAGTCAGTGCTTTATGTTGCGGACTATTAAAGCCTGCTTTACAAGCATTCACCCATTTGGCTTGATGTCCATTTTCAGGTAAGTTTATGACTGGTTTTACGTCTTCCATTTTAATTACTTCGTTCTTAAAATATAATTTCGGGTTTATACCATACGTTCCACACGTCATTATACCTTTCGTGCCAATCATTATTACGCCGTTTGAACCGTCGTCGTCACCCATCATAGTATCGGATGGAATTAAATCGGGATGGAACGGGCGAATACCGCCATCTGTCCAATTAAATGTCACTTCCGAATTATTTTTTTTAGATTTTGGAAATTTTAGTTGAACGCTCGATGAAGGCGGACAACCATCGGGTAGATTTTCAGGTGTCCAATCGCGCAAAAATACAGCACCAACACTACATTCCACTTCGGTCGGATAACCTAAATCTAAAACGCGATACGGCGGCGCAATTAAGTGACAACCCATATCACCGAGTGCACCAGTTCCGAAATTCCACCAACCGCGCCATTTAAATGGGTGATACGCTGGCGAATAATCTACTTTAGAAGCTGGACCGAGCCACAAGTCCCAATTAATATGCGCTGGTGTTTCAAATTTAGCGGTTGGCACAGGAATACCTTGCGGCCAAACGGGGCGATTCGTCCAAACATTAACTGTGTGAACCGTTCCTATGCGCCCTTTATTTTTTCGTGCCGATTCTGTTAGAGTACGCGCTTCAAAAATATTATGCGTCAAAGGTTTTTGCACATACACGTGCTTACCAAGTTCCATCGCCGCCATAGCGATCACTGCGTGTGTATGGTCGGGCGTAGAAATAGTTACAGCATCAATATTATTCTTTTCCTTTTCCAACATCTGTCGAAAATCAGAATAAAAATTTGCTTTAGGGAAACGTTCAATACTGTTTTTAGCGCGCATTGAATCTATATCACATAGTGCAACGACGTTTGACTTCCCATCGTAGTATGCATTTCGGATATCGCTTTCGCCTTTACCACCCACGCCAATACCTGCAATATTTAGTTTATCACTCGGCGGCGTGAATCCACGACCTAAAACATGGCGTGGAATAATCATTAATCCGCCAACAGTTAAGGCGCTATTTTTAATAAATTTTTTTCTAGAAATATTCATATAGATGATAGTTGATGGTTGAAAGTTGATAGCTATGAGCTATGAGCTATGAGCTTCCATTCGAGAATAGGGCTGATAGCTCATAGCTAATAGATCAAAGCTTTTTTAAATAATCAAAACTCGATTTCAAAGCAATTTGCGGATCTTTTACTAAATCTTGTTCAACATAAAAATGTTTAACACCATTAGCTTTAGCAGCAGTTAAAATATTTTTCAAATCGAAAACACCACTACCTGCTGATGCCATGAACGGAAATAATTCAAACCATTGTTTCGAGTCAGAACCATCGCCCGCAAAACGAACTTGCTTTGTGCCATCTTTAACGTGCATGGCGCGGTAACGATTTTTATGTTTCTCGAATAATTCTATCGGGCTAACACCTGCGGCAGTCGTCCAAAATAAATCCATCTCAAAAAACACCAAGTCTTTATCGGTGTTTTCAAAAATAATATCCATTGGTCGTTTGCCATTTTCTTCTTTCCAACCATATCCATGATTATGGTAGGCAAATTTAACACCTGCTTTTTTCGCAGATTCGCCAATTTTATTAAAAATATCGGCATTTTTTTTATAGTCCTCAATCGTTTTTCTATACTCTGGTGGCACTGCTGGTAAAACCACGTATGTGTTCCCGAGGGTTTGTGCCGCTTCACCCAATTTATCCATATTGTGTTGCAGCGTAGCGAAATCGGTATGTAGCGATGTTATAGCAAGACCGTTGCTTTTTAAAATATTTTTTACTTCTGCCGCCGTATGACCAAAATACCCTGAACCTTTGAAACCTAAGAAACCCGTTACAGAATCCCAACTTTTCTTTGCGCCTTCATCGCTGAACGGAAACGGTCCGAAAAGTTCAACTTCTTTGTAGCCAATTTTTGCCAGCATTTCAACCGTTCCTTTAAAATCCGCATCGAGTGATTTTGGCAACGAAAAAAATTGTACACCAATTTTATTGAGCAGGGCTTTTGATTTTAAAATTTCGGAAGGCATAATGAATGATGCCGCAGTGAGTGACGCGGTATAAGTGAGAAAATCCCTTCTATTAATCATAATTTAAACTTAGAAAATTGGTTCAATAATAATGGTGCTAATGTAAAACCATTTCCCATATTTTTTCCTAATTCGACATCAAAAATTGCGCAAATTTTTAAGAATGAGGCAGAAATAAAAATTTTATGCTGCTCAGTTGAGTTTTTTTAAAACCAAGAATACTGTCATTGTGATTATTATTATTTTGAACCGTTAGATTTTAATTTCAATCAGAAATTTTTTCTAAAATTATATTTTTATTTTTAATTTTTTAAAAATTGCTTTTTGAAACAAAATCGAACGCGATTACAAACCTCAAAATTAACGCTGCGCGTTACAATTTATAAATTTTTACATTAAAAATTTATAAGCGACTAAGACATTCTGGCTTTGTGTTTTAGTTTTGTGTTTTAATAATATAGTTTTTTTGTTTTTTTGTTTGGTGGTCGTCCTAAGACTACCGGATAATCAGTTCAGTCAGATGAGACCGAACCGATTGTTGCAAATTTTTTTGGAAAGATGTGTTGCGAGCAGGTTATTTCTGGAATTTCTCTTCCAGTTTTAATGGGCAGTTTTATGTTGTTTATATCTACAAAGGGTTTTAATTCTGAGGTAAAGAAAACGCTTCAATTTTTTACAGAAAATATAAAAGCTCAGGTTGAAAATTAATTGCAGAGAGTAAATCCATTTAATTTGAAGTCTTAGTTTTTTTACCAAAAGCCAAAGAAAAAACAATCATGCTGATAATACTGGTGACAAAACCAAAAAACAAAGGCGGATATTCGGTTTCGGTTTTGATGCAAAAAACCCACACTAATAATCCAAAAATCATAGAAGCGATAGCACCAAAAGCGTTGGCGGTTTTCCAATATAAACCAGCAATGAGCGGAGTAAAAAGCGACACCAAACCTAAACCTGAAGCATAACCAACGAGTTCATAAATATTATTGAAGCGTGTGGCAATTAAAACGCACAAAATTGTGATACCAATAACTGCCAGTCGCATAATGCGCAAAAGCTTTTTGTCAGTAATATTTTTATACAACGGTCGAATCAAATTTTCACCAATAATGGTGGAAGAGGATAAAATTCCACTGCTCGAAGTACTCATGATCCCAGAAATAAGTGCGCCAAAAAAAAGAATTTGAATAAACAAATTACCGTGAATTAAAACCATTTGCGGAATAAAATTTTGCGCGTTTTCGTTTTCAGCTAGTAAATTTGGATAAAGTTGTTTGCCGATTAAAGTAATGAATAAAGGCATGAGCGCAAAAGTTAAATACATGAAGCAGGCAATGACAGCACCGCGCACCGCAATACGTTGTGTTCTCGCCGACATGATGCGTTGAAAAACATCTTGTTGTGGTAACGAACCGAAACCGACGGTGATCCAAGCTATGAAATATTCAACAACATTTTTTAAGTGTACATCAGGAAAAAATTGAAATGTGCGAGCAGGGGTATGCAGCAAAACATTTTGAACGCCGCCAGCTTTATTCACCATAAAATATAAAATAATTGCCAGCCCGAAAATAATCATGATCGCTTCCAGAAAATCGGTATAAGCAATAGCGCGCATTCCGCCGATATAGGTGTAAAGCATCACAAAGGCGGCACAAATAATTATAGATTGTGTGTTCGAGAGCGGACAAATTGAGCTTACAATATAACCCAACGCAACAAATTGTGCCGATACCCAACCTAAATCGGCAGGAATCATTAACCAAGCACTGAGTGTGCCGACGTTTTTATGGTAGCGATTGGTATAAAAATTACTAAATGTTCTGAGATTTAGATTATAAAGTTTTCGCACCATAAATACTCCGATGAGCAACAGACACAACGCTGCACCAAACGGATCTTCAATAACTCCCAAAAAACCACTTTCTGCAAATTGTGCCGAAGCACCCATAATTGTTTCAGAACCAAACCAATCTGCAAACATTTCGGTAGTAACAATTGCGAGCGGCATTTGTCGAGCAGCTAAAACAAAATCGTTCGTAGTTTTTACTTTGCGCGATGACCACCAACCAATACACAAAGTACCGCCGAGATAGATAGCCACAAAAGCTAACAGTGTAGGATGTAATATCAACTCAAATAATATTGAGGCGCTAAAATAATAGTGATTGACAGATTTTACATACTTCGTCTAATTTTTTCCTAACTTAAGCGCAGTATTCGATCCTTATCAAGATTAGCAAAAAATTAATTGCGATTTAAATACTTTGAGTAGTAAGTATTCTGAAAGCGTAGGAGATTGTTTTAAAATTGAATTGTAATTTTTTATTTCAAGAATTATTTTTCAAAACCTTTTTTCAACCGCCGCCACTCAGCGTTCCTTAGAACGTGTAACGCTTGTTCAAGCATTATTTTATAGCTTTTTGTTTTAAAAAAGAATTGAATGATTGTATAAACCTTAATAAATTACACCAAAAACGAAAAAGCAGATTGTCGTGAAACAATCTGCTTTTATTTTGTAGTCGGTACGGGAGTCGAACCCGTCTTCCCAGAATGAAAATCTGGTGTCCTAACCGATAGACGAACTGACCAAGTTACTTAATGCGACGCAAAATTAAGTCGCTCAACGCTATTCTACAATAGTTTTTGAAAAAAAATACAAAAAATCTTTTCTTAGATGACAACAACTTAGACAAAGTATAAAAAATTCTGTTTAATCATGTTACATTTGCGCAATAAATCACTGAAATATTCTGAGTTATGTCTAAAACACGTATTGCTATTAACGGATTTGGTCGCATTGGTCGCATCACATTCCGTAACTTGATTGGTATGAAAAACATTGAAGTTGTTGCCATCAACGATTTAACCGACAATAAAACATTAGCACACCTTTTAAAATACGATTCGATTCATGGACGTTTTCACGGTGAAGTTTCTTCCGATGAGCATTACATCACGGTGAATAATCATAAAATTTTAGCTATTGCTGAACGCGATCCAACAAAATTACCTTGGAAAGAAAATAAAATTGACGTCGTCATTGAATGTACGGGTAGATTTACGGATTTAGAATCTGCAAAAAAACATATTGAAGCAGGTGCACGTAAAGTTATTATTTCTGCACCAGCAACAGGCGAATTAACAACGATTGTTCTGGGCGTTAACGACGATAAAATTACTTCCGATATTGATGTTTACTCAAACGCTTCGTGCACGACAAACTGTTTAGCACCTATGGTAAAAGTTTTGGACGATTTACTCGGCATTGAAAGTGGTTTTATGACAACTATTCACGCTTATACATCCGATCAGAATTTACAAGATGCGCCGCATAAAGATTTACGTCGTGCGCGTGCTGCAGCATTGAGTATCATTCCAACTTCAACGGGTGCAGCAAAAGCTGTGGCTTTGGTTATGCCGCACTTGAAAGGAAAATTAAACGGTAACGCGATGCGCGTTCCTGTTCCAACGGGTTCAGTAACAGATTTTACGGCAGTTGTTCGCAAGTCGGCAACAAAAGAAGAAATCAATGCCGCGTTTAAAGCAGCATCGGAAGGTGCGTTAAAAGGTATTTTGCATTACGAAACCGATCCAATAGTTTCAGCCGATATTGTTGGTGA
>ENA-OBIO01001165-OBIO01001165.1-metagenomes-genome-assembly--contig:-NODE-1165-length-11066-cov-2.65389_pt1 | contig 11066 bp, 8 predicted proteins | sample MGYA00153383_OBIO01 | MGnify analysis MGYA00153383 | reverse complement strand
CATTTCACGCAGCTCAATCAATCGCGCATGAAACGCCTCGATAAAACGACGCATTTGAGTAGTGAAACAGTTGCAGCACTCTCGAATTGGAAAACACCCGTTTATTTTTTAGTTATTAGCGAAGGATGGTGTGGAGACGCAGCTCAAATTTTACCCGTCATCAATAAAATGACAGAAGTAAACGCCAATATGAAAATGCGCGTCATCTATCGAGATGAACATTTAAATATTATAGATCAGTATTTAACCAACGGTGGTCGCGCTATTCCTATTATTTTAATCGTCAGACAAGAAGATGGAATTGTTCTTGGAAAATATGGACCGCGCCCCGATGAACTTTCAAAAATTATGGTCGCGCGCAAAGTCTTAGAGCGTCAGTTTCCTGTGCATGAGCAAAAAGCATTTTTTGAAGAGAGCAAAGCCTTAGCACAAAAATGGTACAACGAAAATAAAACGATTGATATTCAGAACGGGTTGATAGAAGTTTTGGAGAAGACAAAACATAGCTAAACCTCATAGGTTTTAAAAGCCTACGAGATCTTTTTCTTTCAACAAATCTTTCAAACACGTTTCTAAATAATGGGTTTGCAAACCAAACATTGCTTTCAATTCCATAATTTCTGCTAAGGCATCTGGTCGCGATTTACTTTTTGCTGCCGTTATAAGTACGTTTTTGGGCGTATGCTCAACGGCTATAAACTCCTGCACTTTTACCGCGTAACCAAAATACTCTAAATACAAAGCGCGAATAGTATCGGTTAATGTTTCGGCTGTTCGCTCTTTTAAAATACCATATTTTAATATCGGCGCGATGCGCTCATCGGTGTGGTTTAAATCTTTTCGGACTTGTTTATGGCAACATGGCGCGACCAAAATTAATTTTGCGCCATCTCGAATTCCTTTTGCAATCGCAATATCGGTGGCAATATCGCAAGCGTGGAGCGCAATCAACACATCAAATTTAACTTCGGTGACAGTATTTATATCTTTCGCTTCAAATTTTAAATCAGAATATTGGCACGCAGTCGCTAATTTATTCGCTTCATTCACCAAAGCAGGTCGCAGTTCATAACCCGTAATATGAGGCGAAAGATTTTTAGAATTTTTCAGAAAATCGTATAAAGCAAAAGTGAGATAGCCTTTACCGCAACCAAAATCGGCGATGTGCGCGTTTTGCGGTATTCCGTGTTCTGCAATCAGATGCTCGAACAAATCAATGTAATGTGCAACTTGCTTGAATTTTTTTTGGGAAGCCGCATGTACAACACCTTCAGAATTTGTAATACCGAGCGCGTACCAATAGGGTGCTTTAGTATTTAGTGCGTGAATTTTTTCGCGATTGTGTTCAGCATTAAGAATCTTTCCCGTTTGATTACTCGAAGAATGAATTGCCTCACCTTGCGTATTCATTTTTAAACTCTCAGTACCTTCAGCATGAATGAGATCAGCGAAAAAAAATTCTTTTTCTAAAAGCGATTTTAATTCTACAATGGCTTCCTCTAAATTAAAATTTTTAAAAACATCGTTCGTCGCATTTCTATAGGTGAATTGACAAACTAATTTCTTTTTTATAACGATTGGACGGACGTAAACATTTTTAAGCGTACTCAGTTTTTGACGCGGTTTAGAAAGCGTGAATTTAACAAGCGTGTTATGTTCGAAACTTTCTACAAAAAAACTCAAAAATTCTTCCATACTACCAGCGAAGCTATATAAAAAAACCTCGTAGGTAATAAAGACCTACGAGGTTAATTGAACTTATGCGCTTGTCCTAGGACTCGAACCTAGGACCTACGGATTAACAGTCCGTTGCTCTAACCAACTGAGCTAGACAAGCAAAATAAAAGACAAAATAACTTCTTTTTCAAAAAGTTTTGCAAATATAGAGTATCTGCAATTAATGTGCAATATTTGCACTAAAATTTCTTCTATAAAATTCATTTTTTATTTTATGAGTCTATTAACTGTTGGTTCTGTTGCTTTCGATACCATTGAAACGCCCTTCGGCGTTGCAGAACGCATTGTAGGTGGTTCGTGTACATACATTAGCTATGCCGCATCTTATTTTACTAAAAACATTCAGGTTTCTGCCGTCATTGGTTCCGATTTTCCGGAAACGGAATTAACTGATTTCCGTTCGCGTGGTATTGATTTATCTGGTTTAGATATAAAGCAAGATGAAAAATCTTTTTTTTGGCATGGTCGCTATCACACGAATATGAATTCGCGCGATACTTTAGAAACACAACTCAACGTCCTTGCCGATTTTCAACCCGTTTTACCAGAGAGTTATAAGAACGCCCAATTTTTGATGCTTGGCAATTTAACGCCCGATATTCAGATGAGTGTGATTAAGCAAATGGCGAAACGCCCGAAGTTTATCGCGCTCGACACCATGAATTTTTGGATGGATATTGCCCTCAACCCATTATTGAAAGTACTCAAAAAAATTGATCTACTTATTATCAATGAAGAAGAAGCGCGTCAACTGAGTGGCGTACATTCTATAAAAAAAGCTGCAAATAAAATATTAGCGCTCGGTCCCAAATTTTTAATCATAAAAAAAGGGGAACACGGTGCAATGCTTTTTTATAAAGACTCGATTTTTTTTGCGCCTGGCTTACCGCTTGAAGAAGTATTTGATCCAACAGGTGCAGGCGATACTTTCGCCGGTGGATTTATGGGTTATCTCGCTGCTGCCAAAAATGTTTCTTTCGATACGATGAAACGTGCCATCATTTACGGTTCTGCTTTGGCTTCGTTCTGTGTCGAAAAATTTGGCGCAGAGGGAATTAAAAACTTGACGCGCGAACAAATTGAAGCGCGCGCACAAGAATTTACGAAAATGGTGAAAGTGAAATTATAATGTAAGTAATTTTGAAATTCCAACCAAAACTGTAACTTTGGTAAAAAATCGGTATGTCCAAAACTGAAATCGTAAAATATCCAAGATTAGAAATTAAAAATTTCGGTCCCATCACCGAAGCTGAAATTTATGTGAACGATATGATGGTTTTTATCGGACCGCAAGCAAGTGGTAAAAGCACGATTGCTAAAACTATTTTTTTGTTTAAATCAATTAAGGAGGATTTGTTTGAATTAATAAGCGGAGTTATAGAAGAGGATAATGATATTACATGGCTAGTTGGATTGAATCATGAGTTAAAAAGTAAAATTGATAGTAAATTGAAAGGTTTTATTGACGTAAATACGCTCAAAAATAACTTTAACTTGAAATATTTTTATGAAAAGAATAAAGTAATCGAAATTTGTTTAGGAAGTTCGGAGGGCGAATTTTCTAATTTCAGTAAAAATATTGAGGAATTAATTGAAAAGATAGAGTTGGAAACATCAATTTTCAGAAAAGAGTTTGAAAAATCTAAGAAAAATTATCAAACAGGTTTAGATTTAGTTTCTCTTAGAAGTCGTAGGCAAGCATTTTATCAGAAAATGGAGAAAAGAATTAACTCACTTTTCACCGATGACAGGCTTCCACTTTATATTCCAGCAGGAAGAAGTTTACTCTCTTCGCTCTCTGAGCCTTTACAAAGAATTTTATTGTCTCGATTATTGAGTAAAGATGGAAAAAATGAAATTAATTCGCCACTTATAGATAATACTTTGAAAGCTTTCATTGAACGAGTAAATAATATGAAAGGAAGCTTTGATGAATTTAAAAATTTGCAAAACTCACCATACCATTCTGATGATGTTGTCAAAAATTTTCATTTAGCAAAAAAAATCTCTGATAAAATTTTAAATGGCAGTTATAAGTTCACACCCAATGGTGAAAAAATAGTATTAAATAATCTTGAAAATACTACTGTAAATCTTTCTTTTGCTTCTTCAGGTCAACAAGAAGTGGTTTGGATTTTAAATCAATTTTTTTTACTTATCCTCAATAGCGAAAAAGTTTTTTTGGTCATTGAAGAACCAGAAGCGCATCTATATCCTGAAGCACAAAAAGACATTGTCGAACTGATATGTTTGCTTTCAAACTTAAATGGCAATCAAATTTTATTGACAACGCACAGTCCGTATATTCTGTCCTCGATGAATAATTTTATTTATGCAGGCAAATTGGGAAAAACACAACACGATGAGGTTGCAAAAATTATGAATGAAAACACTTGGATAAGCCCTGAACGGGTATCTGCTTTTTTTGTAGCAAACGGAAAAATTAGGGATATTATTGACCCTGAATTAGAACTCATTAAAGAAGAAGAAATTGATAGTGCGTCAACGTTAATTAACAAACAATACGATCAACTTTTTGAATTAGATGTACATGAAGAATTACACAGACAAATTTGACAAAGAATGCCTCCAATTTTATGACAAAAGAAAAAAAGTAACTGTCGAAGAAAACACTAAGAAATTTATTGTAAATAACAGTGACCAAAAGTATGTAGCACTTTACAGAGTTGATGATTGCTTAATAACAAACGGCAGCCGATGCGATTATTTATTGTTAAATTGTTTTGAAGATGATTTGTCAGCGTATTTAATTGAATTAAAGGGGAGTAATTTAACTCAAGCTGTGAAGCAGATAGATGCGACGTTAGCTCGGTTCAAAGAAGATTTAGAAGATTTTAAAAAAATTAATGCCCGAATCGTTCTCACAAAAGTAAATTTTCCCGCAACGCTGAAAAGTATTGACCTTAGAAATTTAAGAAAAAAAATAGCACTCTTGGGAGGAACATTAGAATATAAAGTAAAAGTTTTGGAAGAAAAAATTTAACCAGATTAAAACAATATCATTGCTCAATCGTGTTACAATAACATAAACAGAAGGAACATTTATGAAAATTGGTATAGTTTGTTATCCGACGTTTGGTGGCAGTGGTGTTTTAGCCACTGAATTAGGTTTGGGTTTGGCGAAACGCGGACATCAAATTCATTTCGTAACGTATCGTCAGCCAGTGCGATTGACGCAAAATCATTTTCATGAAAATATTTATTATCATGAGGTGGTGGGCATGGATTATCCACTGTTTGAACACGCGCCTTATGATACAGCGCTCGCCAGTAAACTCGTTGACGTTATTAAGTACGAAAACATCGAAATTTTGCACGTGCATTATGCTATTCCGCACGCAATGGTGGCGTACATCACTAAGAAAATTCTGCTTACCGAAGGTCGTTACATACCTACTATTACAACTTTGCACGGGACGGATATAACTTTAGTGGGTCAGAATCGAAGTTTTGCGCCGGTGGTTGAGTTTTCGATAAATAAATCGGATGGCGTTACGGCGGTTTCAAAACATCTGCGCGATGAAACCTATTCTAAATTTAAAATCACGAACGAGATAGAAGTTATTTATAACTTTATTGATTTTTCGCGATTTAAACGCACCAACAAACAGCACTTTAAACAAATTTTAGCACCGAATGGCGAAAAAATACTTATTCATACTTCCAATTTCAGAAAGGTAAAACGCGTACAAGATGTCATTGAGATTTTTAAACGCGTCAATGAAGTCATTCCGAGTAAACTTTTAATGATTGGCGACGGTCCCGAGCGACAAAACATGGAAGAACTGTCTCGTGAATTAAACCTTAGTGATGAAATCAGATTTTTGGGTAAGCAAGAAGCTGTAGAAGAACTTTTAGCAATAGGCGATTTGTTTATCATTCCTTCCACATCTGAAAGTTTTGGTTTAGCAGCTTTAGAAGCGATGGCGTGCGAAGTGCCCGTCATTTCATCGGATGCGGGTGGTTTGCCTGAGGTAAACATTCATGGTGTAACGGGATTTTTAAGTCCGGTGGGCGATGTAGAAAGTATGGCGCGCCATGCTATAGATTTATTGGGGAATGAAGAAAAATTAACGCGATTCAGAGAGAACGCATTAAAACAAGCTCACGAATTTGATATTCATAAAATTTTGCCACAGTATGAAAATTATTACAGACAAGTGATTGAACGCGCCACATATAAAAAAGTGCTGGAATAATTTATAAGCTGGTTAACAATTTCAAAATTAGTCTGAAAAACCCTGCACAAAGCATAGAAATAATATTCACTGATGTTATTTTTTGTTTTACGTCTTCGGTTTTGTATATTTGCATCGCAAAAAAATACGCGCGTGGCGAAATTGGTAGACGCGCTACTTTGAGGTGGTAGTTTCGCAAGATGTGCTGGTTCGAGTCCAGTCGCGCGTACGCAAAAAGCGGTTTCTTTTCGGGAATCGCTTTTTTTTGTAAGGCTTATTGAAGAATTATTTTTTAGGTTTAACGCGACCGAGTGCCAATGCGCGCAAAATAAATGTAGCGAGTGGTTTTTCGGGCGAACGCTTTTGCAAATCTAAATACCAACCATAATTTTTCATAATTGGAATTTTATGCGTCTCTACAAACTCGATGAGTGTTCCGTCTGGATCTTCGATATAAGCAAATCTACCTGCCGCTTCACCCATATCAAAACTGTTCGCCGTGTCAACTGTAAATTCAAAACCTTGCTTCGCGCACAAATTTTGCGTGAGCGCCATATTTTTAACATCGTAACACAAATGAATAAACCCTAAATCACCCCACTGGCGATTAGCAAATATTTTATTCGGCGTGCGTTCAAACACTTGCACCAATTCAATTTCAGAAACGCCTAACAGTGGCGCAAATGCACCAGTGTTTAGTTCGGAATGTCGCAACAAAACGCGCGCAAAAACATTTTCTCCACCTTCTAACGGTGCAAAATCTTGAAAAATATCTGTTTTATTATACACCACGTTATCGTAACCGAGTGCCTCTTGAAAAAATTGCGTCATTCTATCAATATGCGTTGTGCCTATGATGGCACCATAAACACCGCCCGTGAGCGCTTTATTTTTCGTGAAGAAGTTCGTACTTTCTATCACTTGAAAACAATTGCCGAATGGATCGCGCACCCAAAAATATTTTTCACCGTGGGGTGCTTTTATTACAGATTCACACAAAACATCGGCATCGTTATTCACGAAAAAATCAAACGTTTTTTGAGCATTTTTACATTTTACTTTAGCGGCATAAATGCCGGTATCGCCGAGCAAAATTTTATTTTTGGGCGCTTGAGGTGTGCGCTCCGTGTATTGCCAAATTTCAAATCCTCCACCACCTTGAATATTTATAGCGAGCACAGCACGACGCGCCTCCGCTTTACCACTTGTATAAGGCAGCATCAACTTGGCTACACCTTCATCATTAAAAATGGGAATATCCATTCCAAAAAATTTGTGATACCATCGCCACGCTTCTTCCACATCGGCGCAACCAATTCCTATTTGTTGTATTCCTGAAATTACTGACATCCGCTTTCTATTTTTTAATTTTTAAATGATTTCAATGCAAGTCGTGCATCACAAATTTTAATTCACCGCCGTTCATAATATCAGCATGTTTGAGTGTTTTACCCGCCAGCAATCTGCCATTTAAATAAATAGTTTGAACATATTTATTCTTCTCACTTTGGTTTTGAACAATTATCTTAAACGTTTTGCCATTTTCGAGCGTGAGAGTTGCAACGTTTATAATCGGTGAACCAATCTGATATTCATCGGATGCTGGTGCAACGGGATAAAAACCGAGCGCGCTAAAAATATACCATGCGCTCATTTGCCCGCAGTCGTCGTTGCCGCTCAATCCGTCAATGGTTGGTTTATACTGATTGTCTAAAATTTTGCGCACCGTTTCTTGCGTTTTCCAAGGTGCGTCAGCGAAATTATATAAATATGCTACGTGGTGTGCAGGTTCATTGCCATGCACATACGTACCAATGATGCCTTCGCGCGTGATGTCCTCCGTTTCAGCAAAATATTTATCGGGTAAGTACATCGTGAAAAGCGAATCGAGTTTACTGATAAATTTTGTTTTTCCACCCATTAAATTAATAAGTTGAGCGGGATCGTGCGGCACAAAAAAACTATAGTTCCAAGAATTTCCTTCAATCAAACCTTGATTGCTCGTGCTTAACGCATCGAAAGTATTGATGAATGTGCCGTTGGCATTTTTTGCTTTTACAAATCCGTCGGTATCAAAAACGTTTTTATAGTTTTTGGAACGCGCCGAAAATTCGTCGTAAATTTTTGTTTTGCCTAATTTTTTTGCGAGTTGTGCAATGCACCAATCGTCGTAAGCATATTCTAAAGTGGTTGAAACAGAAATATTTGATTTTTCATTCGGGATGAATCCGTTTTTAATATATGCGCTCACGTTATCGTACTGCACGTTGCGCGCCGTAGTCACACACGCCGTAAGTGCCGCATCTGCATTGATTGATGTATTGCCTTTTATAATGGCATCGGCAACAACCGACACACTGTGATAACCGCTCATGCACCAATTATCGTTTGCAAAACTACTCCACATCGGTAGCGCGTGGAGCGCACTTTGGTCGAAATGCGCGAGCATAGATTTTACCATGTCGCCGTTGCGCTTGGGTTGAATAATATTATACAGTGGATGCAAAGCGCGATACGTATCCCAAAGTGAGAACGTTGTGTAATTTGTAAAATCGGCAGCGTTGTGCGTATTGTAATCGAGACCTCTGTAATTGCCGTCAACATCCATAAAAATATTTGGATCAACAAAAGCGTGATACATGGACGTGTAAAAATTAATTTTCGTATCTTCCGACGCGTCTATCTGAATTTTGGTGAGTTCTTTTTCCCACTTTGTGGCGGCTTCGCGCGTCGTTTTTTCAAAATCCCAATCCTTAATTTCTGCATTCAGGTTTTTCATTGCGCCTGATGTACTCACACCCGATAGCGCGAATTTTATTTTTATTTTTTCATTCGCTTTCGTATCGAAATTGAAAAACATTTTTAAATCCTTGCCAGCGATATCTGGAAAATTTTCTGCCTGGTTAAACTTCGACCAAAAGCCTTTATACTTTTCTTTTTTTTGTGCGTCGTTCGAGCCGTAACTTTTAAACGGTTTTGAAAACGTCATCGCAAAAAATACCATGCGCGTGCGCGCCCACCCAAAAGTTTGTCTGTAACCTGTCACGGTTGAATCGTTTTCAACGCGCACTGCCGACCAAATATTTTTTCCGCCATAATTATAAATGCCGTGCGTTAAATCTAAAATGATGTGCGCATCATTCGTTTCAGGAAAAGTATATTGGTGAAATCCCACGCGTTCCGTTGCAGTAAGTTCTGCTTTTATATTGTAATCATCGAGTTGAATGCTATAATAACCTGCGCGCGCCGTTTCATTTTTATGGTTAAATGCCGAACGATAACCACTGCGCGGTGCAGAAGCTGTTCCTGAGTTGAGCATAATTTTACCAACGGTGGGCATAACGAGAAAATCACCTAAATCAGAATGACCTGTGCCAGAAAAATGTGTATGACTAAATCCAACGATGGTTTTATCGTCGTACTGATAACCTGCGCAATATTTATACACGTCGGAGTTATATTTTCCACTTTCTAAATATTGCAACGTATCTGTATCAGGACTGAGTTGTACCATACCAAACGGCACCGTCGCACCAGGGAAAGTGTGTCCCATTTTTTGTGTTCCGATCAGCGGGTTAACGTATTGCAATGCAGAAGTTTTCTGCCCAAAAGAAAAATGCGTTTGAAAGCCGAACAGAATTATAAATAATAGATTAGCTTTTGAAAAAAAGGTCATAGTTGATTTAGTCTCAAAAAAATTTAAGTGGGCGTGCAAATTAAACACCTTAGATGAATGAACTTCAAAAATTTGCTTATTTTTTTGTTTTGGCTACTACAATAATACTTTCTCCACGAAAAACAGATATTAGACCTTTTATTTCACCAAAAAAAAACCATCGTCACCTTGTTTCTGATACAGTGGCATGAGCAAATACGCATCGAGCGGCGCGTAAATCGGTCGTCCGTTTTGTTGTGCGAGTAAGGTTTGAGTTGTGACTCTATCAAAACTTTTAAAATTGGGTTGCATTTCGAAAATATCACCCTGTTTGAGCGCATGACGATAAACAACTTGCATTGAAGCGGGTAATTCTGAATCGGTTATAGAATGTGTCGCTTGCATATTCTCTCCACTGGATAAAAAAAACTGTGCTGTTTCGTCATCTATCATATCGAAAACGCGGAGTGTTTTTATAATACTCTGATAAGCAAAATCAACTGCCTGAGCAGATGAATGCTGACCGACCTCAAGAAGTATGGCATCTGTTTTAGTGACAAAATTCTTGGAGTTAAAAAAGGAAATCGTTGAGTTTGAGCCTAAATTTTTTTCTAAACCATGAATAACTGGAACGCCGAGGGCATCTGTCCAAAAAGTAGAATTAAAATCAGACGTGACAGCGCAAAACGGCGCGCTTTCTGCGGAGGTTGTGTGAATATCAAGTAAGATACCTTCGGTTCGTGTCCCAATTTCCATTTCTCGACTGATAAGATACATTTGAATATATCGCAAAAGTTGAGAAACTGCTTTTTCCTCTGTGTTTTTAATTTTCTTATCGTTTAAAGCCCCCACTTTTTTTGAATTCCATAACCGATTCATGTCTTCATCAATAAAGCGCACTTTTTTCTTGTAGGCTTCATTATTGCCTATAAACGCAACGACTAAGCCGTTTAAATAAAATTTTGATCGGCGTTGAACCTTCATAAAACGTTTCCAAGCTAAAACACCGGCGCCTTCATTACCATGAACAGCACCCAAAACAATGAGAACTTTATTTCCCTCCGATCCACCAAAAGCATTTAAAAATCTCATTATAGTTGTTGGTTTTTAGTTGCTCGTTGTTCATTGTTCGTTTAAAACTACCCTACAACGAGCAACGAACAACTAAATTAAGGCTTGTTTCAAATCTTCGATCAAATCATCAACATCTTCTACACCGACCGAAAGGCGAATGAGCGAATCGGTTAAACCAACTTTGAGGCGCGCTTCACGCGGAATGGATGCGTGCGTCATTGACGACGGATGACCGATGAGCGATTCAACACCGCCAAGCGATTCGGCGAGCGAGAATAATTTTGTTTTTTTCATGACGTTGTAAGCAGCCTCTACATCGCCACCTTTTAAATCAAAACTCAGCATCGCGCCAAACATACGCATTTGTTTTTTTGCCAGCGCGTGTTGTGGATGCGATTTCA
>ENA-OBIO01001162-OBIO01001162.1-metagenomes-genome-assembly--contig:-NODE-1162-length-11079-cov-3.59044_pt1 | contig 11079 bp, 6 predicted proteins | sample MGYA00153383_OBIO01 | MGnify analysis MGYA00153383 | reverse complement strand
GAATCTACAAGAGCCTCATACCGACGGCGCGCCCGCGCGCCGAACACTTCGACGTAAGCGCAAAAGACGAAGAACGCGCCCGAGATCGCGACGCTGAGAATCACCGCGCGCGGAATCGTGTGGAGCGGGTCGCGCGCTTCTTCGCCCAGTGACGTCGCGCTCTCGAAGCCGACGAGAGAAAAGATGGCGATCGTCGAGCCGAGGGCGACGCCCGAGAGCGTGCCGCCGCGAAGGTGCAATTGCTCGGGGTCGACGATCGTGCCGTGATGCGCGAGCACGAAACCGAAGAGCACGAGGATGAGCGTGATGCTGACCGCTTCAAGTGCGAGCATCGTAATCGTTGAAAGCCGGATGTCTCGATATGCCAGGAGCATCGCGATGGCGAGGACGATGCCGAGTGCGACGATCGGTGCGAGCGCGACGTGCGTCAGCGGCGCGAGCGCGTTTGCGAAGATGGCGAACCCCGTGAGGCCGGCGATGCAGACGAACGCGTAGGACCAGATGAGCGCCCATCCGCAGAGCGCGCTTCCGCGCACGCCGAATGCCCGATACGCGTAATCGTAGAGCGATCCCGCCGACGACGAGCGCGTCGCGAATTCGCGCACGTTCAATGCGACGGCGAGCAGCATCAGCGAGCCGAGCGCGTACGCGAGCCAACTCGCATTCCCCGCCGACGCGAACATCAGCGGCACGATGAGCACGGGCGTGAGCGTCGGCCCGAGCATCGCGATCGATTGCGCGAGGACTTCCCAAATGTTGAGGCAGCTCGTCCGGAGCGCCGTCATGCAGACAAGGCGATGCCGATATCGGCGAGCACCTCGTGCGCGGCGCGCATCCCCTCGCGAGCTGCGCCCTCCATGAAGCCTTGGTACGGTACCGAACAATGTTCGCCCGCGAAGTGGACGTTGCCTTGGCGCACGCGTTCGTAGCCGCAGAAGGCGGTGTATTGGCCTGCGAGCCAGCCAGAATAACTCCCGCGGGCGAAGGGGTCGCTCGTGAGATGGCTCAGCGTCGCTTTACCCGTGAAGTGTTTTTGCGCGCCGGGGTACGGCCGCTCGAGATCCGCGACGAACGCGCGTGCGGCATCTGCAGTCGAGGGCGTGGCGCTCGTCGTATACGGCGAACGTGGGCCCAGCGTAGCGCTCCCGCTCGCCGATGCGAAATCGACGAGCATGCCCGTCGCACCGGGCTGCGAGCGTGTGGCTTCCCACGTCTGCACGAACGAGCCGTCATAGGTGAGATCGCCCGAGCTTCGACCGGGCCATGCGCCGCGCTCGCGCCAGAATCGCGTATCGAACTGGACGATGAGCTTCGAATGATCGCCATAGCCGAGTTCGCGAATCGCGCGTAACTTACGCGCATCGAAGTGCGCCTCGCTGAGGTCGAGATTCCGCAACACCGCGAAGGGCACGGTGACGATCGCGGCGTCGACGATCGCGCACGCGCCGCCCGTCGGGGTCGCAAACGAGAGCGAGATACGCCCGTCCGGGCGACGCGCGATCGCTTCGAGACGATAGCCCGTCCGCACCGTCTCCGGCGGAAGCGCGTTTGCGATCGCGTGTGGCAAGCGGTCGTTGCCCCCGACGATGTGATAGCGCTCGTCGGATGGCCCGAGCGTCACGAACTCTCCGGTCTTGGGGTCGTAGGCGTTCTGACGGCCGAGCCAATACACCATATTGAGCGCACTCTGACGATGTGCGTCGATGCCGTATTCCGAGGTGTATTGCAAGAGGACGTATTGCCCGAGCCGCGATTTCGAACCGCCGGGAACGAAGCGTTCGATATATGTCGCGAGCGACATCGCATCGAGCGCGCGACCCGTCGGCGTCGAGTGCGCGAACGTCGTCGCGTAACCGGCGTCGCGGACGTGCCCGCTGATGATGGGATAGAACGCGCGAAAATCGGCGTAGAGGTCGTGTTGCGTGTAATAGGAACCGGCTTCGAAAATCGTCTCTTCGCAAGCCACTGGTACGCCCGCGAGCACGTCGGCGAGTGGCAGATCGAAACGCTTTGCGAGCGCACGAATCGTCGTGTGCGCCGTGTCGATGAGTTCGCCGCCGTATTCGCTGACCTGGCCGTTGCCCCAGAACGCGCGTTCCGAGTGCATGCGTCCGCCGACGCGCGACTGCGCTTCGTAGACGACGGACGATACGCCGCGATCGCGCAGGGCGAGGGCCGCGGAGAGACCCGCGATCCCCGCACCAATGATCGCGATGCGCGGCGCCGACCCGCGCGGTGCGAGAGGGAGTGCGCGCCCTCGGACGCTCGCGCTCGTTATCTGGGGATCGAGCGCGAGCGCGGATGCCGTCGCGGCGAGCCCACCAAGAAATGCTCGTCGTGTTAATCGCATGTGTGGTTCGACGTTTCTGCGGTGCGGGCCGTCACCCTAGAGCTTGACGTCGGCGGAGAAGAACGCGTTGAAGGGCAGTTTCTGGCCGACGAATCCGGTCTGCGAATTATTGAACCAACTCGCATAGGGATAGGCGAGTTGCTGCGGTGGGTTCGCGACGAAGTTCCCTGCGGGTGCGAGCAGATTGGAGGGTAATTGCGCGTAGACGCACGTCGAGCCGTTATCCCACGGATACTTGTGCTGATAGCACAGATCTGCGATACCGGTCAGCGTCGCCGTGAGCTTCACGCGCGAACTCGCTTCGTACGAAAATTGCGCGTTGAGCGTCAAGCGCGACGGTTCGCGGAGCGCGCCGAAGCTATCGAACTTTCCCGTGTACGCGTCTGGGATGAAGAGAAAGCCCGAGCAGCTCTTCGTATCGGCCGCGTTCGCGCTACCAACCGCCGTCCCGGAGCACGACGTCGGGTCGTAACCCGGATAGACCAGCGGCGAGCCGTAAAACGAGCCCGAGCTAAACGTCGCGCTCGGCGTGATCGCGAACCGCTTGTGCTTGTAGTTGAGGACGAGCGTCGCGACGTGCGGGGTCTCGTATCCGTTCGCGCCTTGAAAGGGCGCCGGGAGAATATCGTACGGCGTGTATTCGCCAGTGCGGTCGAAGAGCGGTTGCGGCTTGGCACCGAAATATGGATTGGCGATACTGCCCGCCGCGCATGCGGGATCGGCGACGACCGCCGTCGTTGCCGTTGCGGGCGCGTAGCACGGCGCCGCGGGGACGCCCGCAGCCGTGTTGCCGCAGAGCTTCGTATCGGTGCCGCTCGCGCACGCACCCGTGTAGGCATTGTAGTTGCGGATGTAATCGTTGAGATTGTCGATCTCGTTGCGATTGCCGCCGCCGAAGTTGTTATATTTGACACGGCTGCGCGTGAACGTGTAGGAGAGCAATGCGGAGAGACCGTCGCGTTCGAAGTCGCCTTTGCGTAGTTGGAATTCGACGCCGTAATTACGCTGACTGCCGACGTTGAGCCCGTCGAGGGTACCCTGCGAACCGATCGGAATGTTCGCGAGTTGATCTTGGGTCGCGCGATAGAACGGCGTGAGTTTGAACGATATATCCGTGCCATGAAGGTGTTGTTCGAGCGAAAAATCGTAGTTGTTCGAATACGACGGGCGCGATTGATGGAATGGCGTGTTGAAGCCGTACGGTAAGAACTGGCCGATGAACGTCGGCGAATCTTGTTGCTTGACGTTGTACTGCTGGTACGACGTTGGCGCGGGCGCTGCGTAACGGCCATACGAGCCGCGCAAGACGGTATCGGGCGAGAGCGAATACGTGAACGAAAGGCGCGGCTGGTAGGCGGTAAAGCTCACGGTACGCGGGCTGACGTTGGCGAGATTGGCGTTGGTGCCCGCCGCGCAGAGCGACGCTCCCGTCAGCGGATCGACGCCCGTTATCGCGTTGCCGCCGGCATCGGTGCCGGTGCACTGTGCAACTGAGGTCGAACCGCTCCCAAAGGCAAATTCGCGATTATACGCGCCGAACCAAAACGGCCGCGCCGCGTAACCGCCGACGGTATCGTCGAGACGATACGTAAAGTTCTCGACGCGCAATCCCGCGTTGATCGTGACGCGATCGTTTGGGTGGAATTGATCGGAGAGCGAAGCTGCGGAGAAGAACGGTGTGATCTCGTCGATCTGGACCGCACGGCCGTCGTTCGTTACGAGATTTCTCGCGCCATTCTGCGCGGCGAGTGAGCCCGCAGGGGCGACGATATCGAGCGAAGATGACGGGAAGCCGGGCGCTGTGAGCCCCGCCGCGCCGTAACTGTTGAGGCCGCCCGACGGATTGACCGAACCGTCGGCATTATAGATCGGGCTGTAGCAGCTCGCGTAATTTCCGCTCGCGGGGCTGTAGCAGTTGCCTTTGGAATCCACGAGGTTCGTCGTGATCGCACCCGTGTAGGTGTTGCCGTTATATGTTTCGAGCTTCTGCGTTTGATAGGAACCGGTCAACGTGAGCAGGTGCTTATCGCTGAGTTGATTCGCGTAGACGGCCGTGGCGCCGAAGGCATTGCCGTGGACCTCATAATTCTGCAACTCGCCGCCGTATGTCGTGAACGCGCTCGTAGGACCGTTGATGAACCAATCGGTATACTCGCCGTATCCGAAGAGCCGGAGATAGGAGCTCGGGCTGAAGTTCTTCTGGTACTGTAGCTTATAGATCGTGGCGTTGTGATCGTCGGCATCGCGACCCACCGGGCTGATCGGTCCCACAAAGGCGGCGTGATCCGGGCTCGAGGGCGAGAGGCCAACGCGAACTTGCGTTGCATCGGGTGCAGCGAAAAGCGCGCCACCGTAGAGATAGGAATCGGTGTAGGTTGCGGGGCCGCCATAGGCTTGCGCGATTAATGCGTTGCCGCCGAGGTCGCGCGGCGAGCTGAAGAAGTCGCTCTTGATATCGCTCGTGACATAGAGCAACTGGATATCGTCTTTGAGGAGGCCGCCCTTGTGCGGAATCTTGATGTGAAAGTTTCCGAGCGTATCGCGTTCGCTCGTATGCGCGATGGCGTAGCTCTGGCCGGGTGAGAAATACGCAGGGCCGCTGCCGTCGTAGACCTGACCGTTCTTACCCGTCGGAATCTGAAGCGGATAGAAGAATAGCGACTGGCTCGCGCCGTTGAATTGGTCGCTGTAGCGATAATCTTGATTCTCGCCGCCGAAGCCGATGTAGTACGAGAAATTACGATTTTCGGTCGCTCCGCTCGCCTCGACGCTGAGCTTATGATAGAACGCGGGTCCACCGACGCCCAGACTCAAGGCTTCGTACCCGGGATAGGTCCCGGTCTTGATGACCTGATTGATGAAGCCCGAGAGACCCGATGCCTCTGCGGACGGCGGCGTGCCACCCGTGTAGGTCTGAACTTCTTGCTGACCGAGGCTCGAGAGCGTGGTGATCGGCGCGAAATCCGACGCGCGCTGAACGGGGATGCCGTCGAGTTCGTTCGAGACGTCGCTGTAGTCGCCGCCGCGGATATAAACGAGCTGATTCCAACCTTGCTGACCCTGCGGGACGTTGGCACCCGGGGTCGTTGCAATCGCGCTGTAGGCTTGGTTGAGCCCGCCTGGGCCACCGACAGCAGCTGCCGCTGCTGCGCCCGCCGCGTTGACTGAGTAGACGTCGCTCGTCGTGCCCGGTCGCACGAGATTGCTCGTCGCGCGCGCCCGAACGGTGCCGATCGTTTTGATCGTTTTTATAAAGCTAAAGGTCCCGACCGTTTGGACCTGATCGGCAAAGACGCTCACGCCTCCGGCGGAGGCCGCATCGTATCCCTGGCGTTGCACGGAGACGGTGTACGTATCGGGTGAGAGTGAGAGGAACGAGAAGCCGCCGCTCGCGTCGGTTTCCGTCGACGCCGATTGCGATGGCGACGTCACCGTGACGATCGCGCCGCCGACAGCCGCGTTCGTGGCTGCGTCCAGGACGCGACCGCGAAGGCCACCCGTCGTTCCAGCAAACGCCGGTATGACCGAAGCGACGAGGAAAACGCAAATGAGGATCAGAGAACGGAATCGTTCGATCAACGTGGGCCTCCACCTGAGAGTTGAGCTAGTGTACCGCGCCGCGCAAGCGAGGGCTATGTGCGTGCCGTCTAATTTTCGGCGTCGGGTTCGGGCGTACGATCCGTGCGATTAGCCGATAGTCGCATGAGTCGCGCCGCTAATTGTAATCGAAATCGAACGTCGGGATTATCGAACTGCAGTCCGGTGAGGGCGGCGGCGCGTTCGAGGCGGTACCGCAGCGTATTTGGGTGGATGCCAAGCGCGGTTGCCGTACGTCGGAATGCAAAGCCTTGGTTGGAATACGCGATCATCGCCTCGCGTAGCGCTATTTCGCCTTTGCGGCCGGCGAGCGCGCCGAAAAGCTCGCGCACGAAAGCCGTCCGCGCTCGCGCGTCGCCTAGGAGCACGCGCGGGACGAGGGCGTCTTCGTACCGTGAAACGCGGCCGAGGCCATCATAGCCCAAGAGTTCGCGCGCCTCGCGGTAGCTCGCGCGCACGCCCGCCGTTCCCGTCGCGGACCGACCGAAGACGAATCGAACGCCTTCGTTGGCGACGGCTGCTGCAATTGCATCGAGCTCGAGGCCGTCGGGAACGAGAAAAGGCACGCGATCGATCGACGCGCCGATCATCGGCGTCTCCACACCGTGCCCGACGAGGTGCCGGCGCAAGTCTTCGAGCACGCCGTCGCGGCGCAAGACCCCCTCGCGACCGAGCGGGAGCGGTTCGTCGAGGAGCGCGATTCCCGCGCGGTACGCAACATCGGGGTCGAAGCCGAGGAGTCGCGCGCGTTCGAGTGTCTGCGGCGTGGTGTCGGGGGCTTCGAGGAGTGAGAGGAACGACGCGTATCCCAAGCGCGATTCGAGACGGCTGAGTTCGCGCTGATGGGCGATTTGTAGCGCTGCAACGAGCGCGGCATGTTCGGCTGCGCGGTGGTCGAGATCGGAGAGGGCAGCATCGCCTTCGATGATCCATACTAAGCCCGCGAACTCGCCGCCCACACGAATCGGGGCCGCGACTCGCGCGGCAAAATCGAGCTCGGGAACCGCAGGCACTCGCACGGGATCGGTGCTCGCGCGAATGCGTTCGAGATGGCCGCGTCGCTCGAGCTCGTGCACGAATGATGGTGGGCTATGCGGCCGCGCGGCGGTACTATGTCCGGCGGCGTCTTCGTGCGAACCGAAGGTATGGTAGCCGAGTAACTTTCCCGTGGCGTCCTCAATCGAAATAGAGCGCTCGATGAGTTCACCCAAGCGCCGAGCGAGATCGTGGAGGGTCGTCCCTTCGCTCGCCGCGCGCGTGATCGCCCGATGGATCTCTTCGGAACGGGCGATCGATTGTTGTTGCGACGCGAGAAGTGCGCGATGCAAGTCCTCGGTAATGCGCGCGAAAGGGACGTCCCATGGGATTTCCAGGAGCGGAAGCTGGAGGCGATCGGCGATCGCTCGGACGGCTTCGGAGAAGTGGCTGACGTAGCCCGGCACGGCGAGCCCGATGCCCGCAAGATGTCGTTCGGCGAGCGCTTCGATCTGCGTGCGTTCGCCACGGGCATCGGTCGGCCACGCGTATCCGGTCGTCAAGAGCAACTGGCCGTCGCCGATCCACGGGGCCGGGCCCGGCATATCGATCACATGGGCCCAGCGCACCACTCGGTCGAGGCCGTCGTGGCCCGCGACGATCGAGGTTCCGGCAAAAGCCGGGAGTGAGAGCAACTCGCGGACCCGCATCGTACTTTGCCGGGTTGGACTCTAGGCCCCAATTCTCCGTCAGAAACGGTGTGGCGAAGACGTAGCGGCGAATCCTTGGCCGCGCTATACTGCTGGAGACCTCACGTCCGCGACCTGGAGTATCGATTCGTGGAAGCGACCCGAACGCGCGCAGCCGATCTGCTCGATCGCCGAAATCACGCCGTCGCGCGCGGCGTTTCGAACGCGCACCCGCTTTTCGTGGCACGCGCGTCGGGTGCGACGGTCTGGGACGTCGACGGCCGCGAACTCGTCGATTTTGCGGGCGGCATCGGCGTCATGAACCTCGGCCACGGACATCCGCGCGTGCTCGCAGCGGTCCGCGAGCAACTCGAAGCATTCACACACACGTGCTTCCAAGTCGGCATGTACGAGAGCTACATCGCACTCGCAGAGCGCCTCAATGCCCTGGCACCAGGCGACTGCCCCAAGAAGACGCTCTTGCTATCAAGCGGCGCTGAAGCGACGGAAAACGCCGTGAAGATCGCTCGTTCCGCTACGGGTCGTTCGGCGGTCGTCTCGTTTTCGCTCGGTTATCACGGTCGCACGCTGCTCGCGCTCACGATGACGGGCAAGGTCGCACCGTATCGTCAGAACTTCGGGCCCTTCGCGCCCGAGATCTACCAGGCACCGTATCCCAATTCGCGTCGCGGTCACGATACCGAGTCCGCACTACGGGCGCTTGCGGGGCTCTTCGAATCGCAAGTCGCGCCCGATATGATCGCGGCGTTCATCATCGAGCCCGTGCTCGGTGAAGGCGGTTTCGTGCCCGCCCCCTTCGCTTTCTTACGCGCGCTGCGCGCGCTTGCAGACGAGCACGGTATCGTTCTTATCGTCGACGAGATTCAAACGGGTTTCGGACGAACGGGGACGCTCTTCGCGATCGAACAGGCGGGTGTCGTCCCCGATCTCATCACCTTTGCCAAGAGCGTTGCGGGCGGGTTACCGCTTTCGGGTGTCGTCGGCAAGGCCGAAATCATCGATGCGGTCGAGCCGGGCGGCCTCGGGGGCACGTACGCGGGGAATCCGCTCGCATGCGCGGCTGCGCTCGCAACGCTCGATGCCTTCGAACATGACGGCGTACTCGCGGCCGCTAACGCACTCGGCCGTACCGTTCGCGCGCGACTCGAGCGACTCGCGTCGTCGTATCCGCGAGACGTCGTCGACGTGCGCGGACTCGGCGCGATGCTCGCGATCGAGTTTGCCGACCGTCCCGACGCAAGCGGCAAGAGTCTCGCACAACGCATCTCAGGCGCGGCGCTCGAGGAAGGTGTCATCACCTTGACGGCGGGTCCCAAGGCGAGTGCGCTCCGCGTGCTCGTTCCGCTCCTGGCGAGTGATGACGAACTCACCCGCGGGCTCGACGCTATCGATCGCGCCTGCACCAGCGTTCTCATAACAGCCTAAAGAATTTTTTTCGAAGAACATCAGCCCTTTACCAACACGCTAATAACGAGGTCCAAAATTCTTGCATCCAACCGACTCGACGACGTCCGCGCCTATACGCAAAGCGTCCTAGACCTCATCCATACCGAGACGATCGATCGCGCGCAAGCGGATTGGATCGTCCGCGAAACCGTTGAAGGCTTTCGCGACTACGTCAACCCGGGTTTTCTCGCTTATCGAAAAGCGGGCGCTCAGGGCACGCTCGACGCTGCCGTCGAGTGGTCCGATTCGGGTAATACGTTCACCGACGTGAACGGTGGCGAGTACATCGATTGTCTCGGTGGATTCGGCATCTTCAACGTCGGGCACCGTCATCCCAAAGTGATGGCCGCCGTGCGCGCGCAACTCGAGCGCCAAGCGCTGCACAGTCAGGATCTGCTCGACCCGCTGCGCGCCATGCTCGCAAAAGCACTCGCGATGCTCACGCCGGGCGACCTGAAATATTCGTTTTTTAGCAATTCGGGAACCGAATCGGTTGAAGCCGCACTCAAGCTCGCGCGCGCGTACGATCCGAAAAAGCCGACGATCGTCGTTGCGACGCGCGGCTTCCACGGGAAGAGCTACGGGTCGCTTTCCGCGAGTGGCAAATCGACGTTCCGGATTCCGTTCGGGGCGATGCTACCCGGCTTCAAGCACGTCCCTTTCAACGATACGCTCGCACTCGTCGATATTTTCAACGCTTGTCGCATGACGGGTGAAGACGTCGGCGCGGTCTTGCTCGAGCCGATCCAAGGCGAAGGCGGCGTCAATCTGCCGAGTGATGAGTATCTGCCTTTCGTCCGCAAAATCTGCGACGAATTCGGCGCGCTCTTAATTTTCGATGAAGTGCAAACCGGCATGGGTCGCACGGGCACGATGTTCGCGTGCGAGGCCTGGAACGTGGTCCCCGACATCATCTGTTTGGCAAAAGCCCTCGGTGGTGGCGTGATGCCGATCGGCGCGACCGTTGCGACGGAAGCCGTTTTTTCAAAACTCTTCGACAACCCGTTCTTGCACACGACCACCTTTGGTGGCAATCCACTAAGCTGCGCCGCGGCGCTCGCGACGATCGCGGTCCTGATCGAAGAACGTCTGCCCGAGCGCGCGGCGATGATGGGTGAATACATGCTTGCGGGCTTGCGCCGTGCCGTTCGCGGTCACGAAGCGATCGTCACCGACGTTCGCGGTCGTGGCCTTCTCATCGCGCTCGAGTTCGCGAGCGATGCGGCGGGATTTGCTGTCGGAGGCCCTGGAAGCGATGGCGCGCGAACCGCTGTCGTTCACGGCGTAAAACCCTACAACCGAAGTTCGGAGAAGATCGATGCTCGATACCAAACCGCACGCGACGGAACGCACGGCCGTGTTGCGTCGCCTCGAGACCGATCCCGCGGGGACCGCGCTGCTCTTTCTGGGCGGCCGGTTCGTCGCGGCGAGCGACGGCGGCACGCGCGCGTGTGTCGATCCGGCGACGGGCGAAACGATCGCGCACGTTGCCGAAGCGACCGCACTCGATGCGTCGCGAGCGATCGCCCTCGCGCGCGCCGCATTCGACGATGGCCCCTGGCCGCAGACGCCCGCGCTCGATCGCGCGAAATTCTTGAACGCGCTTGCCGACGCAGTCGATGCCAATGCCGATGACTTCGCGCGCCTCGAGACGTTGGGTTGTGGGAAACCGTTGCGTGAAGCCGCGTACGACGTGGCCGATGCGGCGAACTGTTTCCGCTATTACGCGGGCCTCGCAACGAAGCCGCACGGTCAGAGCTTCGATGTGCCCGCACCGTCGCAAACGTTCACGGTGCGCGAACCGATCGGCGTCTGCGGCCAGATCGTGCCGTGGAACTATCCGCTCCTCATGTCGGTGTGGAAGCTCGCTCCGGCGCTCGCGGCGGGGAATGTCTGCATTCTCAAGCCCTCGGAGTACACGCCGCTTTCGGCGCTGTGGCTTGCGAAGATCGCGCACGAGCTCGGTATGCCGGCGGGCGTGCTCTCGGTCTTACCGGGTGC
>ENA-OBIO01001161-OBIO01001161.1-metagenomes-genome-assembly--contig:-NODE-1161-length-11084-cov-2.84613_pt1 | contig 11084 bp, 12 predicted proteins | sample MGYA00153383_OBIO01 | MGnify analysis MGYA00153383 | reverse complement strand
CCCCCAGAAACGAAGCCGTTATCTCGAGCAAAAACAGTATCATTAACTACTAAAGTTTGTGTTCTTGAACTGTTTAGTAATTCTGTTGCAGCTTCCGTTTGTGTTTGAGAAACAGAATAAGTAACTGTGTAAGTTAATGATAGAGCTGCGGGAGTAAATGTTGGTGTAGAAATAAATAAAGTATCTAACTTTTGGTAAGGCACTGTAGCTATAACAGTACTTGTTTGATTATAAACAGAAGTACTACCATTAAAAATATTAACATTTAATTTTACGCTAGATTGCGCTGCAGAACCTTGGTTAGATAAAGCTGCACCAAAAGAAACTGGTAAAACTTGTGTTTTTGGAATTTGAGTATAAAACCCACCAAAGTTAGTTCCGAAATCAGCGAAAATATTATCAATTTTCATATCATTTGCTGGCATATCAATAATAGAAACATCATCAACCATCCAAGAATAACCGCAACCTGCACTGGCGCCTAATGCGCTAGGACTATAAAACTGAAATTTCACCCATACAGTTGCTTGGTTACCTGCAGTAGGCGTAATATTAACAGATACTATCTCTGGATTCGATGAACAAAAATCATTGTTTTTTAAATTTTTATTTACAACATATTTTGTCCAAGACGTGCCGTTATTACTAATAAAAACAAAAGTACTATCGTAAAAACGACGGTATTGTTGTTGAAACTGTAATAATACAAATGGATGACCTGTACAGTTGATAGAAGTTGCCGTGGTTAAGTCAGCAATTTCATTTCCACCACATTGAAGATCAGAATCAAAAGTGGCAAAACCATTAGCTTTAGTAGTTGAATTTATTGGCGCAACAGAATATGTGCCTGTAGCTCCAGTTGTGCCGATTGCCCATAAATCAACTCCAGCAACCGCCGTTTTAGTCCATGTTGAAGGAACAGAGAAATCATTTGACCAAACAATTGCTTGTGTTAAAGGATTAGTTTTAACTACACCGAAAGTAGTTTGTTTTGAATCATGATTTTTAGTAAAATGAATTTTTTGATTTTGAGCAACAACTATAGTAGATAAGGCTAAAGCTGCTGAGAGTAACGTTTTTTTCATGTGTTTTAAATTTAAGTTAAATTATTACTAACAAATGTATTCATAAAAAAACTTTTATCAAAATATATAAGCTCTATTTTACATCCATATAATATTCATTAAACACAGAGGTGTGTGGCTTTTTTAATAAAAAAAAGGAAAAACAAAATGGATGGTTGTATATTTGAAGTATGTTAATAAACAAAACCGAACAATTAATTAAATTTAGCGAAGTGGATTCTCTTCGTGTGGTATGGCATGGGCACTATGTCCGTTATTTTGAAGATGGAAGAGAGGCTTTTGGCAAACAGTTTCAATTAGGTTATTTAGATGTTTACGAACATCATTTTGCACTTCCACTTATTGATTTAGAAGTGAAGTTTAAACGCATACTCGAGTATGGAGATACTGCAATTATAGAAACAAGATTTGTGAACTCTCCCGCAGCCAAACTTATTTTTGAATATATAATTACAAGCGGAAAACACGGTTATGTTGCCTGTACGGGCAAAAGTACTCAGGTATTTATGAATCCAGAATCTAAAGAATTATTTATTACAATGCCGGCTTTTTTTGAACAATGGAAAAAAACCTGGAATATTTTATAAAAAACGCTTAACACTTTTTACAATCACCGTCTTTTTATAATTTTTACATTTAGCTTATGCAAAAACATATTTTCCTGATTTTATTTTTTCCATGTATCTGTTTTTCTCAATCTTACAAATTGGTAAAAGATACTGCCAATCTTAAGGCGAGGATAGAAATGATGAGTAAGGCTACGAACTCCATAGAGAGCGATTTTACCCAAGAAAAAAACTTAAGCGTATTGTCTGAAAAAATAATTAGTAAAGGTCATTTTGTATTTAAAAAAGATAACATGTTGCGTTGGGAATACCAATCGCCTTCTAAATATTTAATCGTTATTAATAAAGATAAAATCATGATTAAAGACGAAAAGAAAACATCTAAATATGATATGAATAGCAATAAAGTGTTTAAAGAAATAAACGACATTATGGTGTCCTGCGTGCAAGGAACTATCTTCAAATCAAACAAGTTTAAAACATCGTATCATGAGTCGGATAAATATTATAAATTAGAACTTATACCGCAAGTAAAAAACATGAAAGAAACTTTTAAAAAAATCAATTTGTATTTTGATAAAACCGTAACTTCGGTTGTGAAACTAGAGATGATCGAAACTAACGAAGATGCTACTTTACTCGATTTTTCAAATAAAAAACTAAATGCGCCAGTTGCCGAAGCTATATTTACTGTTAATTAGTTTACTGTTTTTAGTAATTGTTTCGTGCCGTATTTCTAAGTTTAAAAACTATAGCAATGATAGGAGAGGCATTAGCAAAGCATTAATTACACCTGTTTTGTCATCACAGCAACCTTCAAAATTTAAAGCAACCATTGATGTGTTAAAAAATCATTTAACAGGTATTTTAATTGTGAAACAAACAGATTCTGTTGCTACACATTTTGTTTTTGTGACAGAGTTAGGGATGAAGATGTTCGACTTTGTTTATAAAGGCAACAGAATGGAGGCAGCATACGTTTTTGAACCACTGAATAAACCAAAATTGATACGATCGTTGATGCGAAATTTCGAAAACATGTTTCTGCTAAATTCAGCTAATAAAAGCATCAACTATTTTAAAAGCAAAACAAATTTTTTATTTTTTAAATTGGAAGGCGTTCCTAAAACCAATACCTGTAGTTATTTGAGGTCAGATTCAACGAGTCATTTCACCTCCCAAGAAATATTCCATCATCGAAAAAAATCATCACTCATAAACTATATTTACAACGCAAATTCTCAATCCTATAGCCAAATTAAATGCATACAATACGGCTTAGTAAAAATACACATTGAACTTAACGAAATACCAAAAACAAATGACTGATACTTTTTTGTTAAATGATTTTTATACGATTGAAAATCAAACGCTTTTAGCTGATGGGAAAATATCCGCAACTATTTTGTTTAATGCGAATCACCCTATATTTAAAGGGCATTTCGAACAAATGCCCGTTGTGCCTGGCGTATGCCAAACCCAATTAATTAAAGAGATTTTTCAAGAAGAAATCAAGAAAGATTTAGTTTTATCTAAAGGCACAAATATTAAATTTACAGGAATGATTGTTCCTCAAGAACACCCAAAAGTATTTGTAGAAATAACTTACAAGAGCGAAAACGAGATATATAGCATTGATGCAAAATTGTTTTTCGGCACCATTGTTTTTACAAAATTTAAGGGAGAATTTATTTTAGCGTAGGATAAAAGGCCTGTTCTATATGCTCTACCGATAACTCATTGGCATTTTGAATAATTGAAATAATATCAAAGCGAGTTTCAACATTAATATTGTTTTCTATAATATAGGCATTGGCAGCCTTAATAATATTTTTTTGTTTTTTGGGAGTTACAAACTCTTCAGGATTTCCAAAGGTGTTTCCTGCTCGTAGTTTAACTTCCACAATCACTAAGGTATTATTTATAAAAGCAACGATGTCGAGTTCTAAATGACTCGATCGCCAGTTTTTAGCTAAGATTTGATAACCATGTTTGAGTAGATGGGCAATGGCAATTTCCTCCCCTGCATTTCCTTTTTCGGTATTATTTAACATTGTTTTTATTTTTGTAATTAAAAATAGTTATTTTAGTGTAATATTTAAAACAAAAACTATATGAATAAATTAACATTATTGGCTGTAAGTCTTACTTTATCAGCAATGGCAGTGGCTCAAGGTTACGAAGGTAGCTTGGAATTTAAAATGGAAACTAATAAAGATACTACCACAAACATTTATTATGTAAAGGGTGATCATGTTAAATTAGATCAAATAGGACGTAAATCTGGAAAAGTAGAGGGCAGTTTTGTTTTCGACTTGGCTAGTAACCAAGTTAAATATGTAAATCCTGTTCGTAAAATTTGGGGAGAACATAAAAGCGAAGTTGCTCCAATTATTAAAGGAACCTGTGTAGTTACTAAAGGAACTAATACTAAAGTAATACAAGGGCAAAAATGTGCAGAATACACAGTTAAAAATGTAGATGAAAACACTCAAATCACCTATTGGATTACCAGTGCTAAGTTCGATTTTTTTATTCCTTTAGTAAAATTATGGAATAGAAAAGACAAGCAAAGCATCTATTTTAACCAAATAAAAGACTTACCAAAAGGTTCTATGCCAATGATGTCAGAAGAAAAAACGTTGGCTGATATGAAATCAGTAAGTAAATTGGAAGTTTCTAAATTAGGTAAAGGTGCTGTAGATGCATCTAAATTAGCCATTCCTGCAGACTACAATAAATTTGAACAAAAATAATGTAGCGCATCAGTTTGGTAAACTATTTTTAAAAAGCCCTTTTGGGCTTTTTTCATAGAAATATGTATCTGACCAAAAAAGTAACATTTATTTAGTTCATTACAATAAAACAAAAAAAACACACATACATGAAAAAACTATTTACACTTTTATCTGCGCTTAGTTTATCCACTATAGCTTTTGCGCAAACGTATCCTGTTGGGCACATGAGTATTAATTTTAAAGATGCCAGCAGAACAGGGGGCTACGCTATACCTGCATCTGGTGGAACGGTAGTAACTATGCCTGGTACAGGCCGAAACATTGGCACTGAAGTTTATTATCCTGCAACGGTAGCGGGTAACAATGCCGCTGTGGCAACAGGTCAATTCCCCATAGTAGTTATGGGACATGGCTTTGCGATGACTTGGGACGCGTATGATAATATTTATAATCGGTTAGCGTCATTAGGATATATCGTTTTAATGCCACGCACAGAAAGTGGTATTTTTCCAACCCCGGTTCATTTAGATTTTGGAAAAGACGAAGCCTTATTAACAACTCTAGCCATGGGATTAAATACAGCATCAACGCCATCTAATGTTGTTGTATTTAATGGCAAAGTATTACAAAAATCGGCTATTGGCGGTCATAGCATGGGTGCGGGCGCTTCATTTTTAGCAGCAGCAAATAATACAACCCTAACATGTTTATTTAATTTTGCTGCAGCCACAACTAATAATACTCCTAATTCTATCGCATCAGCAACTTTAGTTACGGTTCCTACTCTGATGATTTCGGGCGAAAATGATTCTGTGGCTGATACAACCGTTCAAAATAGCCACTATGCAGGCATTGTTAGCCCTATAAAATTTCATACTATTATTACTGGATTAACACACTGCGAAGTTGGTAATGGAACGAGCGGTACTTGCAACATAGGGCAGGCTTCATGCGGAAATACAACTTGTAATAACGTTTTCTTTTTAAAATATATGGCATACCTAGAGCCATTTTTGAAAAACCAATTATATAGTAATTGCATCGCTGGTAATACATTTATGGCGCTTATCTCTAATCCATCTGTTGATAGAGTGGGGAGAAAAATAAATGGTTCTTTAGCTTGTTCGGTAGGGCTTTACGAGCAATTGAATAATGACGAAGGGTTGATTTCATTGTTTCCAAATCCTACAGAAAGCGCATTAAATATACATAGTACTATAAAAGCTGAACACATACAAATAACTACAATTATTGGTGATGAGGTGCAAGTAAAAAACTTAACAACTTTAACAGCTGATGGCTTTAAAATTGATGTTTCTACATTAAGTAGCGGCATCTATTTTTTAAACATCACTACGGGTAACAAAAAAATTAGTAAAAAATTTATTAAACAGTAAGCTAGATTATAACAAATATATATTTGATTGGATTAACTATTATCTTTTCGCTAAAAAGCCCCAAATGCTATCATTTGGGGCTTTTTAATGCATTTAACCTGACGCGTATTATTTTTCTTTTATAAAGTATTTGTAGGTTTGTAATATTTTCCCAAACACATAAAATTGAGCTACACCATAATCTTTACCATTATTATAGCGAATAAATAATCTATCGGGATCGTATTTGTAATTGACTCCATACTGCTCGTTTTTACTTTGAATAGATTGTTTATGAAAAAAATCGCAAACAAATTGTTGATCGTTTCTGTCGGTAACTATAAGTGTTGCAAATGGGAGAGCCGATTTAGCAAGCGAATCCACTAATTGATCATTTTTTTGTAAAACCACTTCACAATTGATGTTTTGAAAATAAGCGATGTACTGTTTTAACTTAGCCTCGTCAAATGAGATTTGCACACCTTTTTTGTTTTTAAGACTAAAACGTTGCATGCTAATTAAATCTAATACAAACGATGAATCTTGCATTTCATGTAATTCTAATTTTATTTGTTTCAACTGGGGCGGTCTAAAACTCATGACCAAACGATCTCTCCAATCTAATTCATCAGTATTATAACGCGTTGTCAAAAAACCATCAAAGCCTGGGATGTGCGTTACAAAAGGATCTGCATAGTTTTCTCCAGTTTCTAAATTGGTTAATAACATGTAAGTTCCCAAGTGATCTTGTGTTGTGTGGCCAACATAATATTGTTTTATTTTTTCTTCTTTACTATAAATTTCTATTTTGGTAGATTTAGAAGACATAATTTTAATCACGTTTTTTTTACCCGACATGGAAATAGGCGATTGAACCTCTACCATTTTTATTGTATAAAGTAAAAGTGTGATAGCGTCTGGGCGAACATGATATTTCTTATCCAGCATCCAACCTTCTTTTGTTTTTTCTAATAAAACCGATTTACCTTCTTTGTCTGCTAAAAATATTTTATCGATAGAGGCGGTATCTTTTACCGGAAAATTACTTGCCTCTTTATCAACAGTAGTTGACCCACTTTTATGTTTATAAAAATAAACAGCAATCGCTGATAGCGCCAATAATAAGGTAATAATGAGAATGGATGATTTTTTCATGTGGTATGATTTTTTAACTATAAAACGCAAATAGTTATTTACTATATTTTTTCTTACGGATATAAAACTGAATTAATCCGGCAATCATTATAAGTAATAGTGGCAAACCAACGTTTGTTAATTTCCATTTAGTTTGCTGTGTTGCAATTCGTTTTTTATCTAATAAGCGTAATTTCACTTCTCGAGAACGAAGTTGTAAAAGGCCTTCATCATCTAATAAATAATTCATGCAATTTAATAAAAACGTTTTATTGGCAAATTGATTTTTAGTGTATAAATCGTAACCTACTGGATATATCATTCCTGTAGTTACCTGGTAATTATTTTTTGCAATATCTCCGTCGGCCACAACAATCATGCGTGTTGGCTTACTTTTTTCCATATAGCCATAGGTGCTATCTTCCATAAATACAGATGAAATACGATTTTTAAAAACGGATTCAAATTGACCTTCTAGTAAGCAAGCTACATTTTGAAACGAATTTTTAAATTGATCTTCTTTGGGTTTATACTTGATCATACCCAAACTGATACGGGCTGGTGTTGGCTGTGTTTTGGTATAACGGGAGGTTTGCAATAAAATAGTTTTAGTAACATCTTTAGTTGCAATGGTATCTAAGGTTCCTATAAATTCCGTCCTAATTAAATCTAAATTTTTAACGATGGGATGATTAGACGTGGGTAATAATAATGGATAATACACCCAAGGAAATAATTGAAAATTAGGCTGCCCTTGTTTAAACCCAACATTTACAGGCACTTGAGCGCATTGTAAATCTTGGACTAAAATAGGATTTAATCGCACACCATATTTGAACAAAATATCATCTAAGTTTAAATCATTCTTAAAGCCTAACGTAAAGCCTTTTAAATTGAAGGTGTCTCTGTTAACGTAAACGGGATCAATAAGCCACAAAACCTTACCGCCATGCATGATAAAATTATCAATAATAAATTTGTCTTTATCATCAAATGCTGAGTCGGGTTGAGCAATTACAATGGCATCAGCGCCTTTAAGCGCATATAATTTGTTTCTGATATTAACACGCGATACATTGTAATATTCTGTTAACGAACGCATAAAATCAGCACAATAAATAGTGTCTAATTCGCCACGCCCTTCAAGAAACAAGACCTCTGGTTTTTTAACTAATTTGGTTTTACGAATAGTATTTGATAAACCATATTCCATCTCTTGCACAGAGTTGTTAATGCTTTGTTCTTGCTCGTAACCAACTTGGCGTTTGAAAATTTGCCACACACTTTCTTTTCCTTTATAGGAACAAACAGCGCCAGGCCAGATGAGCGTTTCCGAGGTTTTTTGTTGGCTCTTATCTACGATTTGCTCAGGCATGATGCCTTTGTTGTAAAGTTGTTTTTCTAATTTATCAACCTCTTCTTTATTGGGATTTTCGGTTGGGTTAATGAATTCATATTCTAAATTATTATTTGAATACGCTCTAAATTCATCTAATATTTCTTTGGTTTCGTTTTTTAAACGCGTAAAACTTGGGTTAAAATCGCCTTGTAAGTATACTTTTAAATATATAACATCATCTAATTCTTGTAATAATTTACGGGTAGATCCGGAAAGTGTATATCGTTTTTCGGTTGTTAAATCAAAGCGTTTGAACGTAAATGAACAAATGTAATTAAGGAGTGCTAAAATAGCCACAACCATTATAATTGAGGCTATATCTTTACGCTTACGAGATGTTTGTTGATTTTTTTTCATTACCATTTCCTACTTTTTAAAACAAGATTTGACAACAAATTAAAAACAGCAATAATGCTTAAAAAATAAACGACATCTCGCGTATCAATCACACCGCGACTCATACTAATATAATGTTCATTCATTCCTAATCCTTTTACAAAGGCATCATACTTGCCAAATAAACCGGAGGCCGAAATAAAATCGAAACCAACATAGGTAATAAAACAAAGTAATAATGACATGATAAAGGCAATCACTTGATTTTCGGAAATAGCAGAAGCAAACGTACCAACAGCCACAAAGCCTGCGCCTAAAAACAACAATCCAATATATGAGCCCCACATACCGCCCGTATCAAGGTTTCCTTTAGGGTAACCTAATTGATACACCGAATAAAAATAAATAAGAGTTGGTAATAAGGATACAATTACTAAAATAACACCCGCAAAATATTTAGCTAATACAATTTGTAACTCCGTTAATGGGCGCGTCAAAAGCAACTCAATCGTTCCTGTTTTTTTTTCTTCCGAAAAACTACGCATGGTAATAGCTGGAATTAAAAAAAGATATACCCAAGGTGCCAAAATAAATAAGGGATCGATGTTAGCAAAACCATTGTCTAATACATTAGAGCCAGCGCTTTCGGTAGGCACGAGCCACATAAAGGTTCCTATCCCGGTTATAAATACGCCTATGGCAATATAACCAATGAGCGAGCTTAAAAAACTTCGTATTTCTTTAATTAATAATGTAAACATATAGATTTCAAAAATAGCAATAGATTTTTAAAATAGCTATTCTTCAAATTAAAGATTTGGCGCATGATTTTATTTAAACAACAATTGGTTTTAGGTGTTTTATATTCATTCAACCAGGATAAAAAATCCCTTGATAAATACGCCTCGTATGCGTATATTTGTATAATTCATTAACTAACAAAATGGAAACAATAAATTTTGAAAATGTGTTTGAAGGCAAGTTAGCCAAAAACGAAATGGTAGAGCCAAAAGATTGGATGCCCGAAAACTATCGCAAACACTTAATCCGTCAAATATCGCAGCACGCACACTCTGAAATAGTAGGGATGTTGCCAGAAGGTAATTGGATTACGCGTGCGCCTAGCTTACGATCTAAAATAGTATTATTAGCTAAAGTACAAGATGAAGGAGGACATGGCTTATATTTATATACAGCCGCTGAAACGCTTGGTATTAGTCGTGATGAGCTATTGGATAATTTACATACAGGTAAAGCAAAATATTCTTCTATCTTTAATTACCCAACCTTAACCTGGGCTGATATTGGCGCGGTTGGTTGGTTAGTAGACGGTGCAGCTATCATGAATCAAGTGATGTTGCAGCGCGCCTCTTATGGACCGTATGCTCGCGCAATGGTTCGTATTTGCAAAGAAGAAAGTTTTCATCAACGTCAAGGATTTGAAGTTATGACTCGTTTAGCTTTTGGAACTCCAGAACAAAAGGAAATGGCCCAAGATGCGCTTAATCGTTGGTGGTACCCAACAATGATGATGTTTGGTCCACCGGATGCAGAATCGCCCAATAGTGAAAATGCTATGAAATGGCGTATTAAGCGTGAAACGAACGATCAATTGCGTCAGAAATTTGTTAATCAAACGGTTCCCCAAGTGGAGTATTTAGGCTTAACGGTTCCCGATGCACATTTGAAATGGAACGAAGACAAAAAGGGTTATGATTTTAGCGAGCCTAATTGGGTTGAGTTCAAACAAATTATTAGTGGAAACGGTCCTTGCAATAAAGAACGCTTAGCTGCTCGTAACAAAGCGCACGCCGAAGGTGAATGGGTTAGAGCAGCAGCGATGGCTTATGCTAAAAAGAAAAATGAAATATATGAAGCAGCGTAACTAATTATAAATGTTGAATTATAAATTATAAATTGATGTTTTTCAAAAAACAAATCTCCAACAACTAAATAAAAATGAGTGATAATCAAGGCCCGGTTTGGGAAGTATTTGTGCAAAAAAAAGCAGGACAACCATTTGTTCACTGTGGAAGTTTACACGCGTTTGATAAAGAAATGGCATTGCAAAATGCTCGTGATTTGTACACGCGTCGTAGCGAAGGAATGTCTTTATGGGTGGTGCCTTCAAATGCCATAACAGCAAGTAGTCCGGAAGATCAAGGATCATTTTTTGAATCTGCAAACGATAAGGTTTACCGTCATCCAACTTTTTATCAAATACCGGATGCTATTGGGCACATGTAATTAATAGACCAAAAAGATTTAAGGGAATTTTTGACAAAAGAGATTTTGAAAAAGTAATTAAATCATGAAGTAAAAATTGATATTGTAAAATAACGCTCAGTGACCTTTGCGAAAATACGTTGCGAACTCTGTGGTTAAATAAAAACTATAATGACAACACAAGAAGCACTTTTTAAATATACACTCCGTTTAGGCGATACTAA
>ENA-OBIO01001159-OBIO01001159.1-metagenomes-genome-assembly--contig:-NODE-1159-length-11089-cov-5.62226_pt1 | contig 11089 bp, 14 predicted proteins | sample MGYA00153383_OBIO01 | MGnify analysis MGYA00153383 | reverse complement strand
GCAGAACATCAGCTTCCCAAGCTGAGAACGCGAGTTCGATTCTCGTCGCCCGCTCTCCTGTTGCGGCTGGTCAGGAGCTGATTCTGCCAACCCGATAGCAACTCTGGACATCAAGTATGCCCGTCGCGTGCCCGATCGGCGGGCACGCCCTGCTCGACCAGGATGCCGCGGATCTTGCTTGTAGCCTCCGCCCGCGGTAGGTCTGTACGGGTCTGACCGCTTCGCGGAGCACTTCGCGCCCTCTGCAGGCGATCACCCGTCGGTCGTCGTTGCTGAGAGTCTGGCTTCACCGGGCAGACCTTCGGCGGCGTGGGTCATGATCGTCCTAGGAGCCGGTCGACATCGACCGGGAGCGGGTGGCTGGCTCGGGCAGCGGGCATCAGGCATCAGGACGCGAGCTGCCAGGCCGGGTCTCACCGACCTGGTGTCGGGGGTTGCCGGGTGGTCTTGGTCGTCGTCCGGCCAGGAGGGCGAGCAGATCGACCGCGGCTGCGGCCGGGCGCTGGCCCTGCGCGGGCAGCAGCCCGCGCCCCACTCCACGTCATAGGGCTGTGTCAGGTTGATCTGGCCCCACTGTGCCCGGGGCGGATTCCAATCGTCGTTGCACACGACGGTTTCGGGGGCGCAACGGTACCTGCGCGCCAATCGGGTGGAGGTGTTCGACGACGCGAACCGTGTCGTGCGCGGGGCTGGCGCCGGTGGCGCACTTCGTGGCGCTGACGGTCCTCTGGCGGGAACCGCCTCTCCACCTCCTGGGCGCCGCGCTGCTGGGCTTCGGTGCCATCGGGCTCGTGCTGGCTGTCAAAGATTCTAACTACGCCGCTGCCGACCTGGTAGGCGGAGTCCTGCCCGGCGCGATCCTCCTAGGCTCCGGTCTGCTGGGCAGCACAAGGGGCGCCGAACTCGCCTGACATCAGCGCCGCCCTGTGAGGCGGGTCGCCGAAACCGCGGCGGAAGGCCTGTGGTCGCCGCCCACCACCCGTCCGAGCGTCGATCGGCCGTGGCTGCACAACGCCCTTCAGCCCACCTCAGCGGCCTGTCCCAGTAGCCGAACCGCGAGCGGGACGTGCCGGGCGCTCACCGTGGTCGGCGAGCGCGAGCACGACAGTCGTCCCGCAGGACCTGCCCAGTGACCTGGGTCCTGACTTCCAAACGCATCGCACGCGAGGAGCAGCAGCCCGGGCCCGCCAGCGGCAGCGGTCGCTACCAACGCGTCTCCGCTCAGGGCGGGTTCTCTTCACTCCCGCCATGGGGCGCCCGGATCCGGGAGCTGCTGGAGCGCCTCGTCCGGACAGCAACAGGCCAACAGGATGCTGTAGGTCGTGCTGAGCGCGGAGCAGCGCGCCACGGGCAAGGCGCGACCACCCGGCGCTGGGGGTGGCGGTGGGCGACGACCGCCGCCACGCCGGCGCAGGCCCAGGTGGAGGGGGCCTGCGCCCGGTTCACACGCTCGGGCGAACTCGGACCTGTCCTCGGTGCCCGGCGCGTACCGGCTTGGCCGCCGCGCGTCTGGGTAATTACTGGTGATCGCACCAGCCAGCCGGTGAACGTGCAGCTAGATGCCTGTCCTTGCCGACCATGACCCTGCAGCGGAAGGACCTCCATGTCCCACCACCTCGCCACGCCCGAGGCGGCCGAACGCGGCCAGCTGTTCATCGACGACCTGTTCGTCTTCGACGGTCAGGGCAGCACCGTCTTCGTGTTGGACGTCAACTCAACGGTGACCGGCGAACACGCCGACCCCGACTTCTGGCCGGGAGCCCGGTACGAGGTCAAAGCCCACCGCGACGGCGCGGAACGGGAGGACGTCACGTTCCGCGTCACGTTCGGGGAGGCAGACCCCGCCGGGGGGCAGACGTTCCAGCTGCACGTGCTGACCGGGGCGCAGGCCGCCGATGACGCCGCGCCCGGTGACCTGCTCGTCGGGGGGCGGACCGGCCAGGCGGCGAGTGGGGGTCCCGTGCAGATCTGGGCGGGCCGTGCCTCCGACCCCTTCTACTTCGACCTGTCCGTCCTCGAACCGGTCAGCTCCTCAGTCACCGGCGGCACCGCCCTCGATCTGTCGCAGTGGCGACCGGAGGAGGCGGAGAACACCTTCGCAGGCACCAGCGTGGCCTCGATCGTCCTCGAGGTGCCGCACGGGTACGCCGGCCTGTCCGTGGGCACCCGGGTGGCCACGTGGGCGGCGACGAAGCTCTCCGACGGCTCCGGAGGATGGCGTCAGGTCAACCGCGGCGGACGCCCCATGATGTGGCCGATCTTCTGGCCCGACGACACCGACTTCTCCAACCAGGCGAACAGCCGGCACCCGTCCCAGGACGTCGCTGCGGACGGCGAGGCGTTCGCGCAGATGCTTACCGCGGCGGTGACGGCCAACGGCGCGCCGCAGGACCCGCAGTCCTATGGCCGGACTGTCGCGCAGGAACTGTTCCCCGACGTTCTGCCCTACGAGATCGGGACACCAGCAAGGTTCACCAAGGACGTCCGCAACGGCCGGGCGCTCGCGGACAACGCGCCTGAGGTGATGCTGTCGCTCGTCACCGGCACGACCGTGCCGGTGGGGCTCACATCGCAGGCGGCCGACGGGTGCAGGAGCTCGTCCTTCCCGTACGTCGTGCCGGCCTAGCGTCCCAGCGACCTCCGCTCAGCCGCAGGCAGCGCGGCTGAGCGCTCCGCCACCCGCGCCCACTCCCTCGCGCCGACCGGCACGACGGCTTGAGCTGGATCTTGATATGGCCGTCGGCCTTCTGCTGGAAGGCGCGGTAGGCGTCGGGCGCCTGGTCCAGGGGCAGCCGGTAGGTGGCGAAGGTGTCGCACCCGAGCGGATCGTCGTCCCCGAGCAGCGGCATGATGTCGCCGATCCACTTCTTGGCGTTGCACTGGCCCATGCGGAGCTGGAGCTGCTTGTCGAACAGCGTCAGCATCGGCATCGGGTCGGCGGCTCCGCCGTACACGCTGGTCAGGCTGATCGTCCCGCCACGTCGGACGATGTCGATGGCGGAGTACAGGGCGTTGAGCCGGTCGACACCGGCGCTCTCCTGCATCGGTGCGGCGATGGCGTCCGGGAGCAGCCTTACGGCCGTCTGCACGAGCGTGGTCGCCGGACTGCCGTGCGCCTCCATCCCGACGCAGTCCAGCACGGAGTCGGAGCCCGTCCGCCGGTCATCGCACGGATCGCGTCGCCGACGCTGGTGCCGTCCAGCGCGGTGAGGTCCACGACCTCCACCCCCTGCTGGGCGACCCGGCGCAGCCGGTCCTCGACCAGGTCCACGCCGATGACGCGGTAGCCCATGTGCGTGCCGATGCGGCAGGCGAAGTCCCCGACTGGCCCGAGGCCGAGCACGACGAGCGTGCCGCCGTCGGGAACGCCGGCGTAAACGACGCCCTGCCAGGCGGTCGGCAGGATGTCGCTGAGGTACGCGCAGCGGTCGTCCGGCGGACCGTCGGGGAGCTTGACGTGGGTGAACTGGGCCTGCGGCACGCGCAGGTACTCGGCCTGGCCGCCAGGAACGGAGTCGTACAGCTGGCTGAAGCCGAACAGCGCGGCGCCGCTGTCCTTTTCCCGGACCTGGGTGGTCTCGCACTGCGTGTACAGCTCCTGCTTGCACATCCAGCAGTGCCCGCAGGAAGTCTGGGCCGGGATGCTGACCCGGTCGCCGCCGCGCAGGTCGCCGCAGTCGGAGCCGATCTGGAGTTGACCCGCTTGCGTGGACACCACGTTGTTGCGGACTGGGTCAGGGTGTCAGCGCGGTGAGCAGTTCGTCCAGTGTGATCATCTCCTCGCAGCAGGGGCAGGGTCCGTCGACGCCGAGGCGGGTGCAGAAGGTGTTGCCGTCTTCGCAGCGTTGCTGCCCGAGGTAGCGGGCTTCGCAGTCGGGGCACTGGTAGACGCCGTCGAAGCGGCGCGGCCGGGTGGTCACGGTTTGCGGTGCGGGCTGGACCTGGCGGGAGGCTCGGTAGGCCCGTTGGCGGCACGCCGCGGAGCAGTACGCCTGACGGCCCACGACCGCGGTGAGGGCCTGGCCGCAGGCCCGGCAGCTCGGCGTCGCGGGGGCGCTTGTCGTCACGCTGTCGTCACGCGACGGGGTCCTCATGCGGCGGCCTGCCGGCCGTGCTGGGCCGACTGGGGGTGGGCTCGCTCGAACTGGGCCGGGGAGCGCATGCCCAGCGCGCTGTGACGGCGTCGGGGGTTGTAGAACGCCTCGAGGCAGTCGAAGATCGCGAGCTTGGCCTGCTGATGGGTGGCGAACCGGTTACCGGGCTGGGCGTCGAACAGCTCGCACTCCAGCGTCGCGAACACGCTCTCGGCCAGCGAGTTATCAAAGCAGTCCGCGACGCTGCCCATGCTGGCCAGGGCGCCGTGTCGACGCAGCTCGCGCTCGAGTGCGTGCGAGGTGTACTCCTCTGTCGCTGTGGTGGATCACCCCGGCGACAGGGCCGCCGCGGCGGTGCACAGCCATGGTGACGGCGTCCACGACCAGATCGGTCTTGCGTGAGCTGGCCATCGACCAGCCCAGCACCAGCCGGCTGAACACGTCGGTGACGCACGCCAGGTACAGCCAGCCCTGCACTGTTGGGACGTAGGTCACGTCGGCGACCCACAACTGATTGGGCTTGATCGCGACGAACTTGCGGTCGACCCGGTCCGGCGCGACGTCGGCCTTGGGATTCTGCGTGGTGATCGAGAACGACCGCTTGCGGCGGTGGCAGCCGACGAGCTGCGCGGCCCGCATCAGCCGGGCGACGCGCTTGCGCCCGACCCGCACGCCGGCGTCGGTGAGCTCGGCATGGATCCGCGGTGACCCGTCCACGCTGCGGTTGTCGGTGAACGCCGCCCGGATCTGCTCGGTCAACACCCCGTCGGTGACTGACCGCGGCGACGGCGGCCGTGCCAGCCAGGCGTAGAAGCCGGCCCGGGACACCTTGAGCAGCCGGCACAGCACGATGACGTCGTAGTGCGCCCTCTCCTGGTCGACGAACGCGAACCGCGTCACCTCGTCGACTCCTCACGCGTTGAAGGCCGCCGCTTTTTTCAAGATCTTCCGCTCGGTCCGCAGCGTGACGTTCTCCCGCCGCAGCCGGACCAACTCGGTGCGCTCCTGCGCGGTCAACGGCACCTGACCCGTACTGTCGGGCACGCCACGCTCCGCCGCGTCGGCCTTCACCCAGTTCCCCAGCGTCGTGTCGTTGATCCCGAGATCACGGGCGACGTGCGCCAGCGGCTTGTCACTGGCCTTCACCAACTCAACGGCTTGCTCCCGGAACTCCACCGGGTACTTGCTCGGACGGCCCATCAGGACCCCCTTCCTCAGACGAGACGCCCAAGATCAGGGTGTCCACCGAAGCGGGTCAACTCCAGACCGCTACCTCCGCCACCCCAACATGATCAACCACCGCGCCCAGGATCCGCAGCCGACCGTCAACTTCAAGGCGACACGCCGACTAAGATCAGAATTAGCTCGACTCTGGTACTAAAACGCCGTGATCAGCGCCGCGACCCCCACGGCCCACGTTCAGTCTCGATCCCGATCTTCACCCGGCCCGCGACCTCGTCCGGATCCAGCTGGGACCACTCCGGCGGCATCGCCGTGGCGATCAGTTCGTGCAGCTTGCTGAGTCCTGCGAGGCCCTCCGGTAGTCGCTTCCTCACCAGCCGCCGACCCTCGCCGTCGAGGATCTCGACGTCGTGATGGTCCTCAGCGACCCTGGAACGCCCACCCGCTGGGAGACCCTGGCGAGACTTCGACCAGGCCTACTCCGATTAAATGGATAGGCCAGAGGCCACAAACTGACGCCAGAGCGCCGGCCGCGTCTATCTTTCGTCCGAGGACGGCGGCGTCGGGCCGACGACCGACAGATTCTTCACGGCGGCGAGAACTTCCTGCAGCCCGCCCGCAGTCTTGGTGTTGAGCGCATCCATAATCCGCTCAACGTCGGCGAAGGTTTGAGCTGCGCGGGCGTCCGCCGCGGCGCTCTGCACCGCTTGGCCGACCATGATCACCGACAGCAGGACCAGTTGCAGGAACGTTTGCGCGATCCAAGAGATGAGGGTCGACTTGCCGCCCTTAATCGCGTCCGGCAAGGAGATGAGAGCAATGGCGGCGAAGACGTAGGCACACCACATCGTTCCAACGAGGCGGGTGAGGAGGACCGCCACTTTGGCATTGACCCCGTTCACCTTCCCGACGTCGGATTTGAGCCCGGCAACGCTGAGCGCGGTGGTCATGTTGTGCAGGCCGGTCCGGTGGATACGGTGCGCGGGCGTACTGGGTGGCGTGGTCGTCACAGGCTTCCTTCGGCGGGTGGTTGAGGGCGGCGAGTCGCCAGCCCTTAGAACTTTCCGAGATTCAGCATCGGCCTGGGCTTGGAAGGGTCGAGGCATTTCCTTGACCGAACCGTAGCCCGCTGCGGCAGCGGCCACACCAAGCATGTCGATGTAGTTGAAGACCATCGAGTGCGCCTCGAGGCGGTGTGGCAGCGGGTCGGTGCCTGGCGGCGCGGAGGTGAGGCTGTAACCCATCCCGGTGTCTGACTCCGCGGTTGCTGGTCGCTCAGCCGCCTCGGGGTCTGCGCTTGTCGGCAGGGTGGGCGACGAGTCCGTTGCTGAGGGCGTACGCCGTCGCGGCGGCCCGCGAGCTGACGCCGAGCGCGGTGTAGCTGTTCGACAGGTGTCGGTGCACGGTGTGCTCGCTGAGGTGCAGCTGACCAGCGATCTCGCCGTTGGTGAGACCTCGGGCTACCAGCGTGAGGACCTCGACCTGGCGTTCGCTGAGCAGCCCGGCAGTGCGGCGTCGCGCCACGCCGCGGACAGCGGCGACGCGGTGCGGCGCTCCAATCTCCTCGAAGATCGCGCGGGCCCGCTCGAGGTGCTCGTTCGCCTCGTCCGTCGCGCCACTGGCCACCAGCAGCGCCTCACCCAGACCGCAGCGGGCCTCGGCCTCGTCGAACCGCAGGCCGGCCCGGCTGAAGTGACGCACAGCAACTCGCCAAGCGCTGACATCCACGGCCACGCGCCCAGTCGCTGCGGCCGCCTGCCCGAGCAGCCGGTCGGTGCCGATCCTGCCCGCGATGGCCTGCAGCTCGGCCGCGGCGGACGCTGCCGCATCGGGCTCACCCGCGGCGAGCGCGACGACCACAGCGCTCGGCAGGACCGCGGCCCGGTCGAGCTGGGCGGACTGCGGCATCTCGGCCAGGACCTCCTCGATCGCTCTCCAGGAGGCGCCCGGATCGCCGCGCTCCAAGACCAGCAAGGCCCGGCTCACGCGGGCTTCGGGAACGAACTCGGCCTGCTGGAGCAGCTTGTCGGCCTCCTGCTGGCGACCCTGGCGGCGCCGGAGCTCGCCCAGCTGCGCCACGGCACTGAGCCGGGTGTTCCGCCGCGAGCTCACCAGACGCTCGATGGCTGCGGACAGGTCCCGCTCGGCCTCGACCCAGTCTCCCCGCAGGATGCAGAGCTCGGCGTAGCGGACCCGGCACACGTTGAACAGCGGTAGCAGGCCCTGACGCTCGCTCACAGCTGCCATCCGGCGGCACCACTCAGCAGCCCGTTCCACGTCCTGCGTCTGGACGCACGCGGCAATGAGCCAGCAGCAGATCTTGCCCATCCACATCGGGTCGCGGACGTCGCCCGCGGTCGCAGCCACCACGGCCGCATCGAGCAGCTCCATGCCTGCGGCCACGTCACCACTGCCGACCAGCGCGAGACCGGCGAATGCGAGCCCGGCATGCTCGAGGTCTGGGTCACGGTGGCGTCGTCCGATGGCGGCCGCCTGGCGGGCGTCCTTTATGTACCCGGCCGGGTCACGGCCGGCAGCGTGCGCAAGCTCGGCCTCCCGTACGGCGAGCCAGCCGTGCTCGCACTTCTCGGGCTCTCCCTCGAGCAGCCCACGGGCTTGCCCCAGCCAGCCCTGCGCCACCGAGGCACCTTGTCCGAACAGCAGTGAGTCCCAAGCCAGCGAGGTGGCTGCACGAGCGGCGGAGAGCGCGTCACCAACATCCCGGTAGCTCCGGTACGCCGCCTCCCGCGCCTCGAGGCACAGAACGCCGTCATCGATCCACCACGCGCACTGCGCCAGCCCCTCCAGGGCGGCCGGATCGCCGGACTTCTCTGCCACGACGCGAAAGGCGCTGGCCGCGTCCGCCCAGCGGAACTCGCGCTCCGCCGCGCGGGCCGCGGCCAGCGACGCCCGTTCCGTCATCGCCCCAGCGTGCTGTGGCCGGACGCAACCCGCAAGAGCCGCTTGCGGGTCAGACCCCGGCACCGGCCGCGAGCGCCTTAACGTCGGCAGTCGTGAGCGGATTACCAGCGATACCCCAATCGCCGCTCGCGACCTCCTCCACGACGCACCAGGTGACCGGGCGCATGTTCTCACCCTCGATCTCGACCATGGCGTCGGTGAGCTTGCGGATGATCTCTTGCTTCTGACCGGGGGTGAACACGTCCTTGATCAGCTTGACCTGAATGAGCGGCATCGTTTTCTCCTGGTTCCGGCCGCGCGGTCGGCAGCCGTTCCTCTACAGAGTCAGGCGGTAGAGGTCATCCTCGCTTCGCCGGATCCGGCCATCCGGCGCAGCACGGCGATGGCCCGAACGGGCCATCACCGCAGCCGGCAAAGCCCTGTCGACACTGCAAAGCTGGTCGGCGCCGTGGCGCTCTCAGCCAGCACACGATCCGAGGAGACCGGCCGAGCCGATGAGCAGCCAGGGGCCCACGCCGTTCTCCGACGTCCACTCATCGGCATGAGCCGTGGCCCTGCGTCACCGACCATGCCTCGGTCTGCTGCCCCTTCGTCCTGATCACATCCTGCTCCGTCTCCGGGGCGTGATCCGGCTGCCAGGTCTGTCGCGAAGAAGCGTCGTTCTTCGCCTGCCAGTTCAAGGCTCCGCGGTGGTTCTTGTTGACGTGGCTCGACCCTTGGTGTCGTCGGTCAGGGAATGTCCTGCGTGAATGCTCAGCAGGACATTCCCTGACGGTCAGGAATGTCCACTGATCGATCAGGCGGACGTATCTAGCCCCGATGTTGCAGTAGCCGGTTGATCTTGGTGCTCCGACACGGGCCCTATAAGCGCGAAAGTACCTGTCTTTGTTGGGAAACTTGTCTTGCTGAGGGACAAGAAATCTCAACGTCGAGAGGCACTTCACAGGTGGAACCTACAACGCGCAGGACGGTCCCGGTCAATGCGACCGATGGGACGGGTGTGGTGTCGCACGCCGGGACGGTCCTGCTCGCTGAGCTGGCGGGCCGGATCGGGCTGACGGCGTTGCTGAGCGAGGCCACCGGCGGGCTGCGGGAGCGCCGTGCGGGTCACGACCCGGGCCGGGTACTGGTCGATGCCGCGGTCGCGATCGCCGACGGCGCGGTCACGATCACCGACATCCAGGCCTTGGCTGATCATGAGGGCCTGCACGGCCCAGCCGGGACGGTCGCCTCGACCCCGACGATCTGGCGGGTGCTGGCCGGCATCGAGGCGGCCATGTTGGTGCGGATCCGGCAGGGCCGTGACGAGGCTCGTGATCGGGCCTGGACCGCGCGCGGGGAACTGACCGGCAGCGAGCTGCCCGGTTCGCGGGCTGCCGGCAAGACCATCAGTGACGTCGTGATCGACCTTGACGCCACGCTGGTCACCGCGCATTCCGAGAAGGAAGACGCTCGGGGGAACTTCAAGGGCGGCTTCGGACATCACCCGCTGGGGGCCTGGCTGGACAACACCAACGAGACCCTGGCGATGCTGCTGCGACCGGGCAACGCCGGCAGCAACACCGCCAGTGACCACCTGACCGTCCTCGAGCAGGCCCTATCCCAGATCCCGGACCGGTGGCGCAGCAAGAAGGTCCTCATCCGCGCTGACGGCGCGGGCTACTCCCACGCCCTGATCACGGCGCTTTCCGAGCAGGGTCTGGGTTTCTCGGTCGGCTACCCCGTCACCGAGGCGATCCGGGATGCCATCAAGCTCGTCCCCAAGCACGCCTGGACGGCGGCGAACAACGCCGACGGCGGGCTGCGTGAGCACGCAGACGTCGTCGAGGTCACCGGCATGCTCGACCTCAGTCGCTGGACCGCGACCTGCCCCGGGATGCGCGTCATCGTCCGCCGTGAGCACCCCCACCCGGGCGCGACCTTGGACGCGTTCGAGATCCGTGACGGCTACCGGTATCAGGCGTTCACCATCAACACCCCGGGCGGGCAGCTCGCGTTCCTGGACGCCAGACACCGGGCCCACGCACGGGTCGAGGACCGCATCCGGACCGGCAAGGACACCGGTATCGGTCACCTGCCCTCCAGGCACTCCCACGTGAACGAGGTCTGGATCGAGCTCGCCCTGATCGCCGCGGACCTGCTGGCCCTCGCCCAGTCGATGCTCCTGACCGACGAACCCGACCTGCACCGGGCCGAACCCAAGACCCTCCGCTACCGGCTGCTGCACATGGGAGCCCGGATCACCCGCGGTCAGCGGAAGGTCTTCCTGCGCCTGGCCGAGCACTGGCCCTGGGCACTCGCCCTGGCCAAAGCGTTCACCCGCCTACGGACAATCCCGCTCCCGGCCTGACCGCCAGCACCACCGCACCCGAACCCCCACCACGATCACGGAGACCCCGGACCCCGCGCCGGTGCCTCCGCCTGCCCCAACTCGAAATCCCAAAATCCCAAAATCATCCAGCGCCGATCACGGGCCTACTGAAACACCGGGGCTAGCGGATCTTCAAGAGAGCGCCAGAAGTTCGAGCGAAGCGTTGGAAGGACCGACGCGGCAGCCGCGATGCAAGCACTTCTTCTCGATGCATCTCAGCGTTCCTTTACGAGGGGCGACTCGGCAGGACGTTTGATGCTTACCACGCAGCAACCTTCGACCGTCGACGTCACGAACCGGAATGTGCAGATGCAGGTCGGCGGTCTTGAGGTGCGGTCAGCGGAGTGGACTTTCCGACTGATAGCCGGCTACAGCCATGGCAAGCCATGGGCACTGGGACTGCTGGGCGAGCTCTTTGGCTCCCTATCAGTCCGTGATCTCGACCCCCAGGCTCCGCCGGGGCCAGAAGTAGCACATCACCTACCTCAGGTTGTCGCAGTCACCGTCGAGTTGCTAAGGA
>ENA-OBIO01001157-OBIO01001157.1-metagenomes-genome-assembly--contig:-NODE-1157-length-11096-cov-2.81551_pt1 | contig 11096 bp, 16 predicted proteins | sample MGYA00153383_OBIO01 | MGnify analysis MGYA00153383 | reverse complement strand
CGACCTTAGCATTCGCCGCATTTGCTTGCCCGCCCATTTTCGAGAAAACGCCACCCGCATTCGAGCGGGCAATGATATTGATGCCAATGGTCCACGCGCTTATCATCGGCAACCCTTTACTCTAGCGCGGGCGGAAAAAGAGCCCAAACGATTTTACGAAGATCTCGAAAAGTTCTGCTTCTTCTGCTGCAACCGTTGAAGCAAGAAACGAACGACGTGGGAAGTGATTATTCGACGGGCCGAGTTCGTGCCAAACTGCCTTCTCGTCCGAAGACGCGACGACGGTCTTACGAAGCGAAACGTGTTCCCATCCAATAGACTTATGCAAGACGCCGGAAGCATAGAGCGTTCGATCGGCGGTGTAACCCATCTTCACGCGACGCACTTGTGTCGATTCGGCAAGTGGCGGCGGAAGTTTCTCGGGTGTTCCGATTCGTTCTCGAACGCGACGCGCGAGCGTGATTGCTACAGCTTCACGCCCCGCAATGTCTGCGAACTTTTCGGCTACAATCACACGCGGCATAAACGCGGCGAACGCAGCAAGGTCGGGGAAGTAGCGTGTCATTCAGGCCACCGCATAGATCCCCAATCAAACTGCTTTTCGCTACCTGAGTTCATGTTCCCGATAGCGACGGACCACCCAGTACGAACCTCGTCGGGCATTGACGTTGCAATGTCCCAAGGCACGCCGTTCATAAGCAAGCCGAGTACGCTGTTTACGTAGGCCGAGCCCGCGATTTTTTTGCGGTGGCTTTGCCGACCTCCTCCATAACACGATTCGAGTCTTCCACGCCCATTTGCTCGTCCTCAATTTCCTTGAGGCCAGCAGCAAGCGCCGGATTCGTTTTCATGTGGAAGTCGAAGACGAAGCGGTTAAGGTACATATCTTCGCAGCCGTTCCCCGTCGCAAAGCGATTGAGAGCGGCTTCAAAGTGAACGGCCTTACGCGGCTGCATAACCGGGTTGGCGTTCCATGTGCGAATGCCCGCGAGCGCGCGGTAAGTGTTTACCCACGACGTGGACTGTTCGCGTTCCGAACCGAGAGCATCGGCGATTTGGAGCGTAACGAAACCCTTCGGGCGACCGAATGTGCATTCGATAACGCCGTCGGGGGATTGCCACGAAAATTCCTCGTCGCCAATGGCCTCCGCAAGACTGCGGACTTCGCCAGTATGTGAAGACGGCGCATCCTGTACGTCGTCTTCGATCCTCTGAACTTGCATTTAACTCCCTTAGAGTACGAAAGGATTGCTGCCGAGATTGAGAGCCTGCGGCGAAAGCCCGCCGATGTCATTCGCCTGTGAGAACACGATGCGAAGGTGAACGTCATTCACCGGGTCTGCACCCTTGAACGAACCGAGCGTTTCAGGAACGATCGTGCCGCCTGTGTAAGACGTCTGATTCACGCTCTGGTCGGGATTGCGAATCGTTTCCGTCATCGTGATCTTGGGCGGCGTACCACCGCTGTAGTAGTTGCGCTGCAGTTCGCGCACGAGCGAGTCCACGAGCCCCGACTGACGAGTGAAATGAAACTCGAAATCGTAACCGGAATACGTGGTCCGTCGAACGGGGATACCGTCATTATTGACGGGGATGACTTCGTGCATGTGCGAAAGAACTTTTCGGTTCGCATCGGTGAGCAAACCGAGATTATTGAAAGACTGCCCGTTGACGACGACCTGCAGCGTGAGATCTCGTCCGACGTTGAATGAACCGCCTGTTAATGGCCCCTGACCTGGCATTGACGCCTCCTAAAGAAAAAGACCCGCGCGAGAGATCGCGCGAGCCGAGTAAGTGAATGCCGAGGATTAGGTTTGCGCGGTTACGGTGCCGGGGGTCAGGGAAAGCGAAACAGTCTGACCGCCAGTGAGCGAAGCGATGAACTTGTCTACGATGGCGAGATAGACAACCGTGATGTCTGCGCGCAGGACGCCGGATGCGATTGCGGCTGGCGTGTTATTGCGAAGGTCGCAAGCAATCTGGAAACTGTCGATCACGCCGCCGTCTAACAGCGGCTGGAAGAAGTCGGAGAGCAACGCACGCGCACGCGCGCGTACAGGATCATTCGGCTGGCGGGATTGCGCGAGTCCGACGAATCCACCGAGCAGAATCGAATTGAGCGACTGCGCGATAAATTGCGTCATCCGTGAGTACGCCATGTTGCCGCGCGGGTCACTCGCCCCGAGGCTGTTTTTGTTATGACGAATGCCGAAGTAATTACCACCGGGGACCGGATTGGTAATGACGTTGATGCCAGCGGCTTCCAGTGCAAAGAGTTCGGCAGGCGAATACGGCGATTGAAGCACCGCACCCGTGCGCTCGGTGCCCGTAATGATATTGATGCGCTGATTGGCGGGCGACGTTTCCGGCGACGTCACGGCAGTACGCGCAGCCATAAACGCGGTCGATGAGACGCGACGATTGATGACGTTGTTTACGTTGTCCGTGAACTCCGAGAAGTCTTTGACGAGAAACGCGCTGTAGGACGAGATACCCGAACTCTGCTTGAGCGTAAGCGCGGATAACGTCGAGGTTCCCGTCGGGAAGGACCCGACGAAAATTGCATTCTCACGCTGCGCGAACGCGACTGCGGCAGATCCCGTGCCTACGAGGTCGGTGTTGCCGGAGAGCGCGAACAGCCCGCCGCCGATGACGCCGGAAAGCGAGTACATGCCCGTCTTCGGAATTGCGGTATCAGAACCGAGGCCGTTGGTCGTGGCGACCGCTGCGGTAGCGAACGTCGAGCCATCGGCTCCGAGCGTTGCCAAAGGGGTATTCGTTGCGAGCAACGGCGAGATCGCGGACGCACCAGCCGACGCGACGTAGAATGCCGACGCAGGACGCAAGGCCGAAAGCGCGGGCGTGCCATTGATTGCATTTACGACGTTCGCGATAAAGGTTGCCGCAACGTAGGCGCTCGCGGCACCGCCCACGATATTGTCGTAGACTTCTGCCGGGACGTTCGGGAACGAGATCGTAACGCGGAACGATGGGATCACCGTCGTCGAATTGGAACCCGTATCGACGCGAACCGTGGAACCCGGCGAATTGGTCGTGGCGTTGGGGAGCGAGCCCGTGAAGCGGCCCGTGAGCGTTGCAATGAACGCAGCGGCGGTATCAGGGATCTTCAAGATGGCGGCAACGTCCGTACCATCGGAGATGCGGAACGCGCGGACGTTATTCGCGCCCGAGCGGAGTGCATTGTTCACGTCGGTCGGCATGTCGTATGTTGCCGTTGTGGGCGAACCGTAATTCGTCACGAGGTCCTGGCCCGAGCCGATGATGGCTGCGACGTTAAGGGCACCCCAGGTTGCAGAACCGCCGAATCCGAGGACGTTGGTCTGCGCGTTGGGGATGGCACCGCTATTCGGTGGCTGAATGAGAATATAAGCATCGTCAACACCCGCAAGCGCGGCGGCGTTTGTGCCTTGAAGAATCTGTGGCAAGGTGGGCTCCTATCGGGCACGTTGCGAGTGTCGATGCAACATAAAAAAAGGCGCTCTATGCGAACGCTCTATGGGCGAGGGAAACTGCGGAGGGATTACGCCTCGGCGGGGGCGTCCGTTTTCGGGGACCACGATGGTTTCACATCGGGCGCGACGGGCTTTGCTGCGTTCCACTCGTGCGATTCATGGGCGCACGGGTCGGGGTGCATCGAGCAAAGGTCGTCGTCGTGCATAACGCGGACGCAACCGTTGGGATGCTCGGCAAGGATCTGTTCGCCGACGGCATCGGGAACGGGCATGCCGATGCTGTACGCCTTCCCATCGAGCGAGACGTCGTGACTGACTACATAGGGCATGCTGTTCTCCTAAAGTTGCTGAACGGTCGGGGCAGTATTCGTCGGCGCACCAACGGTAATTGTGTCGCCCGTTGCGACGATCTGCGTCGCACTAACGGTTTGTGTCGTGAGGAAGTCCACAAGGGTGCGAGTTCTTCGGATATACGCCATATCACGCTGTTGCTCGTCGAAGTCTACCGAGTCGAACCCATCGGATGCGTAAAGAATCGTCGCCACCGACTTGTCCGGCATCGTGATCCGAGTTGCAGGCGCGAGCGTTGCCTCGATAATCTTTCCGATGAAAGAACGATCGTAGACATTCGCCGCATGCAGGGTAACGTAGAACGGCTTCCGACGACGCCACACTTCGGACATGCGCGTATACGTCGTGCCAATGTTGAACGTCGCCACTTGGTTCGACGCGAGCGTAACCGTCGCACCGCTGGCACCCGCGAGAATGCCCGCCGCATTCGCAGCCGTAGCGAGGTTTATCGCGACCGTAAGAAGCGTATCAGCCGCCGTGACCGCGTAACCTGCGCCTAGCGCGCCCTGTGTGACCCCTAGAACGTCGCCAACCTGTATCGAGCCACCAATGGTAGCCACGGCCCCTGCAACGCTCACCGTAAGCACAGGAATGGGCGGTGAGGTCTGGTCGAAGAAGTCTGTCGTGAGGTACTGCGGCGCGCTTGCGTATGTCTCGTCGTACTCGACGCCGATCATCGCCTTGCCAGCCTCAAGTCGATTCATAATCTCTTTGAGGGTTGGCGTTCCGGCCATCGTCGTGACGGCTGGAACGGTCTGCTGGCCGAAGGCTGCGGCGTCGAGTGGCGCGCTTATCGTGTAGAGCGTGCCTGCGAGCGGACGAATCTGCGCGTCGATAAGGTCGGCGAGAGCGTTGGCTACTTCGAAGACATCTGCCATTCGCCTTACTCCGTAGCCGGGAACAACTCCCCGAATAGTTCTTGAAGTTCGTTGCTCGTTATGTAATCGTCATACGGCTTCACCGCGAAGTATTTCGCTCCGAGCGCCGTCGCTTTCTCGCGTAACATTTTCATTGACGAACACATAATCGGGGTCGTCGGCATTTTCTCGTCGGACATCGTTGCAAGAATCCCCATGCCGTCAACGCCTACGACGTCGAGCATAGCGAGGTCTGGTTTCCACTCTCGAATCGCAGCGAGCCCCATGTCGCCTCTCTGGAACGTGCCCAGGACCGTGACCCCAAGTTCTTCGAGGATACGCTTTACGAAGTCAAGTTCGGTGCGCGAGTCATCGACGATAACGGCGGTGACACCTTTTCTCATACTATTCCGGCTTAGTGCTACGGATGATATAGGCATAAGCCGCATCTAGCGCGCTTTCGATGTAGACGAGAACCGTCTCTTTTGCTTGAACATTCTCGTGCCATGAACCGATATTTTTTATTTCATTTCGCATAATCTCGGCGCATTGCGTTACATTACGGAGTGCCCGCGCTCGATCTGTGCCCGTTTTATCAAGGTATTCGATATAGGCTTCGCGCGTTGCGAAGGTTATCTCTGTGTTATCCAAGATCGTTGTCTTGCAGTAATATTCGCTAATCACACAATCCCGAGTTCTTGCCGCGCTTCGCGGCATGCGTCTTGAAAGCCCCAAAAGAGCGCGTCTTTTTCTGTGTCAAGCAATTTGTCGAGTTCGCGTTCCGCTGCATCGTCAATGCCGAACCAAAGAGCCGCCGCACGCATAGCCGCTGAGTCGCCGCCCCGCCCCGTTGTCGGAGCGGGACCACGTTCGCTTTGCATACGTCCGACGATCTCTGCGTGCCGCCCTTGCAGTTTGTCTTCCAACCGCAGGAGCGAGGCGTTGTATTCGTTACGAAGTGCATCGACTCGGCGACGCACTTGCGTAAGGTCGGTGATTGACAACGCGCTTGATCCTCCTGGAAGTTTTAGACGCGCAGTTTCTCGCACGAAAGCATGATACCGTGCAGACCGACGTATTGCAGATACGACGTGCGGATGTAATACCGATCGCCGTTCGCTGCGTTCACGATGTCGGATTCGATGAGTACCGTTCCGGGGAGAAGATGGCAGTAAACGTCCCACGACTGACGAGGAACGTCTGTGGGCAATTTCAGGGCAGGTCGTGGCTGTTCACCGCGCGACGCGAGTGCGACGAGCCCGAGATATACCGCCGCTGGCGGGTAGACGCCGCTCGGCTTGAATGAGTAATTTCCGTTGATGAGCGCAAGCGTTTGCTCTGTGCCTTTGTTCATACCGCTGTATGGAACGCGGCCCTTATCGACGTGCAGCGGATTCGGTTCGCTTCGCGTGAGCGTTGCCGGGATCGGCGTCTGCACGAACACGAACGCGCGCAACGGACGATTATACGCAAACGTAAACGCGCCGCCGTCAGATCCGAACCCTTGCTCGACGAGCACATCTCCGATTTGCAACTGCGACGCATCGCAGAGGCCCCGGAAGGTTGGCACCTTGATGAAGTAGTTCGTCTCGATGTCTTCGTGTAACGAATACCGTTTCATGGAAGCGGGAAAGTTACCGATGACGAGATTTGAAGGCTGCACGAGCGAGCCTGTGGACTGATTATTGAGACGGTATACGCTGTACCGCTGCCCCGTTGCTATGCCAGCCGCGCCGCGACCCTTATTGATCGCAGCCTGTATCCCTGCGAGGCCGCCCACGGTTAAGCCCCTAGCTCGACCTGGATGACGACTGCGGTAGCGTTCGGGTTAAAGATGAGAATGCCGACTTCGACCGGCACGTAACGAGCGACGATCTTTTCAGCACCCGTGCGAAGGATACGTGAGGCCGTACCGTCAGGGGTAACACCCGCAGACGGGGTTTGCCCGTCGATACGGAAATAGCACGCAACCAAGCCAGGCGTAGTGCCGCCCGTTGCAGCCGTTTGGTCGCTGACGATCGTGTTGCGAATGCGGAACACGTTCGACGTTAAGTTGAACGTAATAGCGGTGCTCGTGCCGCCTGCGGGGATCGTGACGCGCCGAACGATGTCGAAGGCGTATGCCGCATCTGCAATGCCGCTAGAATACTGTGCAAAACTGTCGGCGATACTTGGCACGTTCGGCTCCTAACGAAAAAGGCCGCACGAGCAGCCCGAGAAGATGGGGGAGTGTTTCTTATGCGGACGAACCACCGCCGCCGACGTTGCCATTCGAACCACGGAAGCCCCATGCGTTGGAACTCACCGAAAGCACGCGGCCCATCGACTCGCGCCAATAGTTATAGAGTTCGATACGCTGACGCATTTCGTATGGCCGAAAAACCGCTGCATCTTTACCACCGGCACTCAGCAACGAAAGATTGCCCGAGACGACGGTGATATTGGATTGGAGGTAATTGCAGAGCGCGATATACCCGACGAGGTTCTGCGTGTTGCCCGCCTGGTCGTAGAACGTCGTGTTGGGCTGCGGTAGCGTCGTGCCGTTTGCGGCAACGAACGCCGTGAACCCGTTCGTCGATGCGGACGTAACGGTGAACGTCGTAGCCGTTGAAGCCACAAGCGTTACTTCGACAAACCCTGGCAACTGGGACGGGGGCGCGGATGGGAGCACACTATTGCCACCGGCAAACACGCCACCAACGCCAAGGGAGTTAATCGCATTCGCGAGATTGATCGCAACGGACTGGCGCGGGTCGGTTGCCGCTGCGTCTGCCGCAGTTGACGTATAGACGATCGGCGTTCCATTGATCGTGACTGTCGTGACCTGGCCCGCGATGACGTTGCCGTACATGCGGATGCTACCGTATGGCGAGCCCGTGAGAACCGATTCTTCTGCTGGCTGCAAATTCAGCATGTAGAATTCGAGTTGTCCCGCTTCGAAGATGGTTCGAATGCCCATCGTCATGCCTGAAGATGCGAGGCCCGCGAACGGGACGCCGAGATGCCGACGAATATCAATGCGCTGGCCGAGGGTCAACATAGGCTTTAGTCCTTCGGCGGCAGTGGGATCATCGCGAAGTCAGCCTGCACGAGATCGGAGTGCAACGGTGCGTCTTCAATGATTTGCCCCGCACGGAACGTCATCACGCCACCCGAGAGAGCAACGGAACCCGCACGCTGGACCATCCATCGCGTAGCAACGGGCGCTTCTTCGGGAACGGCTGGCGGGCGTCCGCGCTTCGGTTGTTTCTCTGCGGCGGCTTCGGCTATCGCAACGACGACGGCTTCTTCGCCTTCATGTACCGCGTTCATCGACACATTCTGAATTTGCATCTTCGCCGTGCGGACTTGGTTCGGGTTAAGCGCCATGCTTATGCAAGCCCCTGCGCGCGAATGTCAGCCTTCGTCGCATTGTCAACGTAAACCGGATTATTGTAGTAGAAAACGACTGGGCCGGAGCCGCCAGCGGCAACATACGAAAACGTCTTGACCGGCACGACGAGATTCGCGAGTTCGAGAGACGTGAAGCTCGCGGTTGCCGTAGCACCGCCGCCCGTAGCACTCGTCGACAAGGGATAGTATCCCGTCGTACCCGTGGCATTCGAGTTGATCGTGACGACGCTGCCTGCCGCAGACGCGACTACAACGGTGTTGACCGATGCGTTCGCATTGATCGCAGCCGCGAGCTTCGTCGCGAGAATCGTGGTCGTGTCCGACACCGCAGCCGTAGCCGTAGAAGCCGAACCATTGATCGTAGCGGTAACGGTGTTACCCGTTGCGACCGTTCCGCCAATCGTCACGGTCGCCGATGCGTTACCGAGAAGACTTGCGCCGGAGATTTCCGCAACGCCCGAACCACCTGGAGCGGCGACGTTGATATACGCCGCCATGAGCGCAGGGGAACCGGGCACCGGAATGGCGGTGAATGGTGCTAACGGCATCGAGCACTCCTTAAAAAATAAAGAAAGAAAAAGGAGGCAACACGCAACCCGGAGGCTACGTGTTGCCGGAACCCACTAGGGTGTCGGACCTAGTACGCGGAAGCCGCTTCGCAAACGACGGCGCGTTTGTAGCGGGCAGTGGTAGCCGTCGGGATGACGGCGGGCGTGATCGTCGCGTCGGTGCCTGCCACGAATCCGCCAATCCATACCCACGACTGGGAGAGGATCTGCGAGTCGCGGTCGAGCGGCGGACGAGTGATAACGGCCACGTCGTTCATAACGCGGATGTCCGATAACGCATAGTCGGCGATGGATGCGTAACCGGCTTCGAGTCCTTCGAACGGGCACTCTTGCAGGTAGCGTTCACCGCAAACGATGAGGCGACGGAGATAGATGGACGCGCCGAGATTGTTCGTGTACGGCCCGTACACCGGCGAATTCGTCGTCTCGACGAAGGTCACGCCGAAGTGACGGATCAGCACGCCGTCTTTGAAGAGCGCCGATGCTTCTGCACCCTGCGCCATGATCTGGAACTGTTGATCGGCGAAAAATTGCGCCATGAGAATCGGGTCGATAAACACGGCATACGTGCCATCGCTCATAGGCGGAATGTTATTCGCTTTCAGCAACGCCTTGGCGTTCAGAATCATCTGAATACCGATCGTGTCGCTGGTGGTCATCGCGAAGCGCGAACGCTTATTATTGTTACGCACGTATGCGGGTGCGTCAACGGCGATGATGACGTCGCCAATGGCGAGCGTCTGAACGGCCGAGAACGTCAACACGCCCGAGAACCCGTTGACCATACCCGTACCAGCCGCGCCGGTCTGTTGCGAGCATGCGTTGGAACCGTCACGAACCGAGCCCGTGATGCTCACGACATACGAAGCCGCGCCGGAAGCCGGATACACGGTCGCGCTTTGCGGGACCGAAGGCGTTACCGGAGTCGGTGCGCCGATTGGGAACGAATTGCCCTGAATCGTGATAGACGCGAACACGGTTTCGAGACCGACGACGTTGTCGACGGAAACCGTCAAGGACGCGCTGACGCCCGCTCTCGCGTAGGTACGGCCCGACTCGTATGCGAGGAACGTGGCCTGCGCTGCTTTGAGGTCGAGCGAGAGGCTCGCCTGCTCTGCAAGATTGTCCCAATTCTGTTTGAAGACATCTGCAATCAGTTCTTGCTGTTGGATTGCGTTGATGTCCAACGGGTAACCGATCTTACCGATGAAAACCTGGAACTGTTCGAACGAATACGAATTCGTTGCGCCGACGCCGCCGACCGGGGTCGTGTAATTATTGTCCAGGCCCGTATTCGCCGACGCGCTTTGATCCTGGATGACTGGGGCGAGACGACCGGCACGAGAATAGATCGTGGTTTCGCCGGAGCGCACGGGGACGGGCGTGCGATACGCAGCGATGCGGAACGACGCCTTGGAACGGAGTTGCAGTTCGAACCGACGATTGAGCCAGTTACCCTGAATGACTTGCTGGAGACCAGCGGGTACGTTTGCTAGTGCTATGACACTTCTCCCTAAAGAGCGGTGGAGTAATAAAAACCCGCCCTAAAAGGCGGTCGTTGTTACCCTCACGGCCTCTGCCGAGTGTCGGGACTGGCTCTCTTGACGGTCTCTACCGAGCTTCAGAGAGCGGGGGCTTTTGCGAGATGCGCTATGCGCGCTGGAACTTTCCTAAAGTCTTCCAGCCAGCATCGAATTCGGCGTCGGTCAACGCATTCACGTCGATACCGCCGGTAACAGGTTTAGGACTCGGCTGCGGTGGGCGACGCAGACCGCTATATGGGTCTGCAAGCGCCTGTGACGCGGGTTCCGCCGTCACCTTGAAGTAGTGCGGCTTCCTCACTTTGAGCGCCTCAAACGCTGCGTCAGCCCCAACGAGACGGCCTTGGCCGTCCACGTCGAGCGAGGCAACGTCGATATTCTTAATATCGTCGGGATCAAGTAGCCCGTGCTTCTCAGCGACGGCTTGCAGTTGGTCGCGCTTGAGGCGTTCGCCGTAGGATGCCCGCTCCGTTACGATCTGCGCTTCAAGGGCTTCGCGCTTCGATCGTTCGTGCGTCGCAATCTTCTCGAACTCTTTGTTCGCTTCTAGCGTCTTGAGTTCGGTTGCGTCTTTTTCGGACTGTAACGAATCCGCTTTCTTGCGGTGTTCTTCCGCCTCACGCCGAAGACGCGCGACGTATTCTTTGTCGTACATCTCTCGCGTCCCATCGGCACCAGCAGCAGCGGCATTCTTCAAGTCAGCGGCGGCTTGCGTCGCAGCGGTTACCGCGCGGTCAGCAGCGGCCTTCGCATCCGCCGCTTGCGCGGCGATTTCGGATTCGGTCACAGAGTCAGTTCCCTTTCGGTAATCTTCGGCTAATTCTAAGAAGTACGGTCGAAATGACATGCGTTCAACTCGCGACGAAGTAGTGTGATGAGTTCTGCTGCGGATACGAGGTCGTCGGCCATGCC
>ENA-OBIO01001156-OBIO01001156.1-metagenomes-genome-assembly--contig:-NODE-1156-length-11099-cov-3.00109_pt1 | contig 11099 bp, 13 predicted proteins | sample MGYA00153383_OBIO01 | MGnify analysis MGYA00153383 | reverse complement strand
AAATACTGATGAGTTTATTGTGTTCCGATGTTTCGATGGCAATAATAACTTCTTCAATATTGTTTTGACGCATGACGTTTTGTATATCTGTCAGACGACCTAAGCTCGGCAACTTTTGATCAAGCACCGACGTTGATTTTCCGTTAGAATGTATAAAACCTAAAAAATTATAGCCGAGCGCTTCTTTACGGTTTGTAATTTCTTCAAAAAGCTCGAGTGCGCGCTGATCGCTGCCAATCATTAATGTATTGTAAGTGATGATTCTATTTTTCAAACGGTGACTCGCACGCGTGAGCAAAAACATACGCAGAGAGCCAAAAATTAAAAAATGAATGAGGAACAATGTAAGCACCATATTACAAGTCATCCAAAAAAAATAGTGCTGTGACTCGAATTGTATGCGCGACAAAACAAAAATAAGTGCCGCGAAAAAACTGATTACGAACGTTTTAAGAATCATATCGAGGCGCGATATGCGATAAATATCGCGATATTTATCGAAAGAGGCAAACAGAAAAATAAATAGTGCTATACCGTAAAGCAAAGTGAGCGGTTGCAACAAAACAGAATTTTGAAAATCGGAACTCTCGTTTATGACATTTTTTATATTAAAGTCGTACCAACCAAAAATTATTAATGAAACCAAAGTCGAAATTACATCGGACACAAAATAAATGGTCGTGTCGAAGTATCTTTTCTGACGCATCGTCATTTTATAAGTCGTATCGGTGTCGAACGACTTATGGAGTGGCAACGATTTTACGTATTCCGACGATTTTAAAGAGTTTAATAATTTCATCAACATTTAAGCTGTGAGCTATTAGCTTTGAGCTATGAGTTGTGAACTACTTTTAGATAGCTCAAAGCTCATAGCTTGCAGCTCAGTTAGTAATTAATTTGAGATTATCAATTAAAATAGTTACTTTATCCAGTGAATCTGGTTTTACACTTTTTATCGCAATCTGATAATATGGTTTGTTCAGTCCGTGTATTTCGTCTAAGACACTGATGTAGGTTTTATTCCATTCTGTATTCGGATACAAGGCTATCTTATAAACGCTTGATACATCGGAATACGCTGCGTCGCTCGCCACCAAACCGATATATAAAAGTGCCGTAGTTTTGTAATTCAATTCAATAAATGCGTTATTTACGTTTTGCGCAATCGGTACGCGCACAGTTGTACATTTTTCTATCGTTGGGCTTGAACCATCGAGAATAGCTTGCGCGCTTTTTCCTTCAAAACCATTATTAATAATCGTAAAAGGTACGTTGGTTACGGGGTCGCGATTGACAGACAAAATATTTGTGCGCTCAAAATCTTCATTGATACCAATTTGTGCGCTGCTGTTGTAAGTGATGGATGGTTTTAAAGTGTAAGTTTTTTCAGACGTTGAAACGAATTTGGTTTTATAACTCGTGTAGAAAGGATAAATTATAGGGTTCGATTTTATTCCATCACCTCTAACGCCAGGAAAAATTTCCACGTCAACACTGCCAGAATCTAAAATGGGAAAAATTGTTGGCAAAGGAAAAACGCCATTCGAGGTGCCATTTATAAACACCCACGCATCTGTAATTTTTTGGGAGTTTGAACCTTCTGTAGATTTTGTACTCAGCGAAAAATTATTGATTGCAACGTAAGTTGGTATGCTATTTTGTTTAACACAACCTGAACCATACATCGCTGAAACAAAAATTGTTGCGATTTTTAAATTCTGCGTGTATGAGTTACTTTTTAAAATCATAGAGGTCGTTGAAAAATTATTTTATGTTTTTTTTTATTTTGTAATTGTTTTAGGTATTTACGAAATTAATTGAGCGGCAATTTTGAATTTTTCATTTTTAAGAAAAAGAAGTATCTCCAATCGCCTCAATAATTCGATGCGCCACTTTTAACGCTTCAAAGGCACTATCAATTGTTACACGCACAGGTTTATTTTCTAAAATACTGTGCGCCAACGTTTGAAGTTCTAAAGCGATAGCATTAACCGTTGGAACGTCTGGCATGTCTATGCGCACCCATTTTTTTATACCGTTATTATCGAACGACAATAATGTATCGCGTTCGGCATCAGTTAAAACTTTGACTGTCTCTTCATCGAAAAGATGAATAACTTGTGCCGTCTTTTCAAAAAAATCGAGACTCATATACGCGTTGCGCTGAAACACGCGCATTTTGCGCATCTGTTTAAAACTTATGCGACTTGCTGTTAAGTTAGCAAAGCTACCGTTTTCAAAGGCTAATCGAACATTGCAAATATCCGGCGTATTGCTCACAACAGCTGCGCCATTTGCGTGAATTTCTTTTATCGGCGACTTAACGATGTGCAATACCAAATCTATGTCGTGAATCATTAAATCTAAAACAACAGATACATCAGTACCGCGTGGATTGAACGGCGCTAATCGGTGTGCTTCTATAAAAAGTGGTGCAAATTTCATATCAGCCACCGCTAAAAAAGCTGGATTGAATCGCTCGACATGACCGACTTGCGCTATGAGCTTGTGTTGTTTTACCAAAGCCACCAATTTTTCGCCTTCTTCGATGGTGTGGGTGAGTGGTTTTTCGATGAAAATATGTTTGCCTGCCAAAATAGCTTTTTGCGCAACTTCGAAATGATAAATAGTCGGTGTTACGATATCCACAACATCGCACGCAGCAATGAGCGCATCAATGGAATCGAAAGCGTGTGTTTCAAATTGTTTGGCAGTTTCTCCACGCGTTGCGATATCTGTATCGTAAAAACCGCCGAGTTCGTATTCACTCAATGTTTGAATACATTTTAAGTGAATTTTTCCTAAATGCCCTGCGCCAACAACGCCTATTTTTAATCGAGCTGTCATATTTTATTTCATACATTATGGAGGCACAAACTATTACAAAAAAAGAACTCAGCAAAGTAATACAACAAAAAAAATACAAACGTTTGTTTTTTTGTTCAGAAGTACAGAATTAAAAAAAAATAGGCTGCTCAAAAGATTGAGCAGCCTATCAAAATCTTTCAAATAATCATTAAGCTTTTGGTAGAAAATTTTCCAAGATACCAAAGTGTTCCGCTAACAAATAATAGAAAACAGCCCGATGCTTAGAGCGGTTTGAACTTCCCATTTTCGCGCAAACAGCTTCAACGGCAGCATCTAATTTTTCGCCGTCTGTCATTCCTAATTTTTTGATTAAAAAATTGTTTTTAACGCGGTCTTTTTCTGTTTTGTCAGAACAAGAAACCAAAGAAGCATCCGCCAAATAGATTGAAGGTCCTAAAGATTTCGCGATGCCTGTCAAAGCAACTTCGTTAAATTCTTTAATGCCTAAAGTTTCGTGCATAGCTTTTTTGTACGTCGCTACACAATCATCAAATTTACTCATAGAGTCGAGTTTAAAGATTAGAAAAGTTAAATAACAAACAAAGTAAGATATATTTCAGAAACGAAAAAATGATGTTAACAAAAAATGAATTATTTATGTCAAAAAATCATTTTTTTACACAATATTAACAAAAAATAATTTTTTTTGCTTTTAAAACGCCTTGCGTTAGAAAAAAATTGGAATATTTTTTACCACTTTAAAAAAATGCTTAATTTGCGTCGAACTGTTTAATTATGTGCCTTTCCATGTCGAACAAAGTCCTTGAAACACCTACAAAAGAATTACGAACTGTCATATCTTTAGAGAATATCTACAAAGCAAAAGTGCGTTTGAATCAGGTTGCTATTCATACACCCCTGCTTTATAATGCTAATTTAAGTGAAAAATTTGATTGCCAAATTTTTTTGAAAAGAGAAGATTTGCAAGTCGTCAGGTCGTATAAAATTCGTGGTGCGTACAACAAAATGGTGCAACTCAGCGACGCAGATCGTGCACGCGGCATTGTGTGTTCGAGCGCGGGTAACCACGCGCAAGGTGTTGCTTTAGCTTGCGAAAAACTTGGCATTAACGGTACTATTTTTATGCCGACAACGACACCGAAACAAAAAATATCAAAAGTGAAATCATTTGGTAAAAATCGTGTAGAGGTTATTCTTTTTGGCGATATCTATGATTCGAGTTACAATGCAGCGATGGCGTATTGCGAAACGCACGAAAAAATATTCGTTCATCCCTTTAACGATGTGGATGTCATAGAAGGGCAAGCAACGGTAGGTCTAGAAATTTTTGAGGACTCAACTTCTCCGATTGATTATATTTTTGCGCCCGTCGGCGGCGGTGGATTGAGTGCTGGTATCGGGAGTTGTTTGCAGCATATTTCACCAAAAACAAAACTCATTGGCGTTGAACCAACAGGAGCGCCAGCAATGTATAATAGTATTAAAGCTGGGAAAGTTGTGCCACTCGAAACTATGGATTCTTTTGTGGATGGCGTAGCGGTAAAAAAAGTCGGCGATATATGTTTTAGTATTTGCAAAGACGCACTTACCGATATTATTTTAGTACCTGAAGGAAAAGTTTGCGGCACAATTTTAGAACTTTACAACGAAGAAGCATTGGTTGTTGAACCTGCGGGTGCGATTGCCATTTCTGCACTCGATTTTTACGCCGATAAAATTAAAGGTAAAACCGTCGTTTGCATCGTCAGTGGTGGCAATAACGATATAACGCGCACCGAAGAAATTAAAGAACGCAGTCTGCTATATGAAGGTTTGAAGCATTACTTCATTATTAAATTTCCGCAGCGTTCGGGCGCACTCAAAGAATTTGTAAATAATATTTTAGGCGAAAACGACGACATCGCGCGCTTTGAATACATCAAAAAGAATAGTCGCGAAGCTGGACCAGCATTGGTCGGCATCGAATTAAAAGATCGCCGCGATTACGAACCACTCATTCAAAGACTAACGGATAGTAAATTTAATTTTCAAATTTTGAACGATAATCCGATGTTGTTCGAGATGCTGGTGTGAGTGGAAAAAATTTAGGTTTAAATCATTGCATAATCTGAATAAGAGCGTGAGTACAAATTGTCGAACTCAAGCAAATTTTTATGATTACTTTCTTCACTTGTTACGCCATTTTCTAAAATGTAAATTCTATCAGCGTTTCGGGCAACTGATGCTTTGTGTGTAATTAATAAAACGGCTATCTCGGATTTAATTTTATTTAAAAGATGAATCACAAATTGTTCTTTGTCTCTGTCTAAGGCTGATGATGGCTCATCCAATAATAAAAATTGCGGCTTTTTCCATAATGCCCTCGCTATCCCAACAAGTTGTTTTTGCCCACCAGAAATATTTACACCGTTTTCACCCAATAGAGTGGCATAACCATTCGGAAATTGTTCGAAGAACTGATCTAATTGATATTTTTTAAAAAAATCCAAAACCATTTGAGGATTCTCAATTGTTTCGCCTAATAAAATATTATCAATCAAATTGCCACTAAATAATTTTATTTCTTGCGGAACCACTCCAATTATTGAACGCCAACCATGCGTAGAAATTAAATCAAAATCAATACCATTGACTTTAAGTTTGCCATCCTCTTTCGAGTACAGTTTTTCTAGAATTTGTAAAATCGTACTTTTACCACTTCCACTTTCACCAATCAAAGCAATTAATTCGCCACGACGAATATTAAATGAAACATTATCCAATAAACATTTTCTGCCTGGAAATCTAAAAGATAAATTCTCAATACTCAGTTCTTGAAATTCTGAAATAAATGTTTTTGTAAAATCTGCTTCGGAATATTCAGGTTGTATCGATGTGAACTCAAACATCCGCTCAAATGCTACTTTGGCTTCTTGTAGTTTTATATTTGCTGCACCTAAATTACTCGACGATGAAATTAAGATACCAACCATTTGTATCAATGCCATAACTGCTCCAATGGTTAACTGACCATTTAAAACAAAAATTGAACTCATTAAAATGACTGAGATTATAAATATTGAACTGATGATTTCATTTATCAAAATATAGCGGCGAACTATTTTATTCAGATTTAATAGTTTATGTTGAAAAATTCCGTAAAAAGTCTGATTTTTTTGTTTAAAAAACTGTTCTCGATTTGCTAATTTAATCTCTCCAACACCTTGAATAGTATCAATGTAGTTGCTTTCATTCATGGCATACGAAGACATTATTTCTCGTTGTCCTGATAATATTTTAGGTTGAAAACGATAGAGAATAAAAATATAAATAGGTATCCAAACTGAAATCAATAACCCAATTTTCCAATCGTAAGTAAAAATTGAAACTAATGAAATGATAACCATTATTGCATCAATTGCAACTGTGCCGACAATAAGTGAAACGGTTTGCTGAATGCGACTTGTGTCGTTTAATCGCGTTATGAGTTCACCTGTTTTGCGCGAATCGAAAAAGGATTTTGGCAAATGCAATAATGAGCCGAAGAAATAATTATTTATCCTTAAATTGAAATCGAAACTTTGTCGCAATAAAAATATTTCTCTGAGATAACTCACGAAACTTCTAAATAAAAGTAAAACACACAGCATACCAACACCCGAATAAAGTTTTAAGTAATCGTGAGCGGGTAATATTTTATCAATCAATATTTGTGAAAATAGTGCGGTAGAAATACCAAGCGCAGCCACGCAAAAGCCCAATGCCAATGCAATGCCTAAAATATTAAAATCTGGTTCAAAATACTCGCGCAGCCAAGCCCAATTTTTAGATTTATTTTTTGAAACTTTCTCTAATTTATCGGTTGGTTTTACGAGCAACAAAGTTTTTGATACCCAAATTTTTTCTAAATCTTCTGGTTTAATCCATTTAATATCGTTTTCGGAAGGATCGCCGATTAAAAAAGCATCTTTGGTTTCATCGTAACGATAGCAAGTAATGAAGTGTTGTAAATTATCTTTTAGAATGACGTGTAAAATAGTAACGTCTTCACAAGTTTTTAAATTTGGTATATCTGCTTCAAAACCTTCAACGTCTAAACCCAATTTTTGCCCAGCTTGCATTAAACCGAGCATTGTTGTACCCGTCGCAGAAGTACCGCTTAATTCGCGTAAACGCTCAAAAGATGCATCACTATCAAAATGTTTTAAAATAGACTTTAAACAAGCAACACCACAATCACTTTGACCTTGTTGTTGGACGTGGTTTTTCTGAAGTTTCTTTTCCATAAACTACGCTTATTGAATGTATTTTAGAATAGCATCAATTTTTGTTTCGCCGTCATAACGTTTAACAAGCTCATTATTTTTATTGTAAATAAAAATGGTGGGTATGTGTTTTACACCAAGTACTTTATCCATTTCGTGTGTTGTGTCGCTAATAACTTGCACATTTTTTAAAGTGTCTAAACCATATTGCTTCGAAAATGCTTTTGTTACACTGTCTTTTTCTTCAGTGAACATGACAATATTAGTTTTCCCAAATTCTCTATGCCTTTCGTTGATACTTTTCGCTTCGTATTGACAATGCTCACAATCTGGGTTGAAGGCGATGAAGATTGATGTTAAATTATTTTCTAAGAAACTTATTCTATTTGGTAAATTTGATAAATGACGTTGCGCATTCTCTGAAATTATTTTTAATCTTTTTAGTTTATTAGTTTCGCTAATCGCATAGCAAGCTAGCCCTAATATAATTGATATAAGTAGTAATGGAAAACCAATTTTTCTATTCATTTTTCAATTATACCTTTGTTAATCAGGTTTTATCGATATTGTTTTTTTAATTTCCTTTGCTATTTCAAAAATAACAAAAAAATAAAGTACAAATGAAACGTTTTTAAAAGTTTTCGCTTCATGATTTAGAGTTTTCATTCCTTCAACAATTAGGAAAATTGAAATCAAAACTATAAACATTAACATTATAATTTTAAACGGTTTATTATTGATGTAAATTATTGGGACTAATATGAAAGTTAAAAAATCATTTTTAAAAATCGATTTTATTTTGTCTGCTAATTTTACCATAGGAATAATATTTTAAATTTTTTAAAAAATATACAAGGCACCATGTATAATAAAGCTAAAACTGATGCCTTGCATTAATCTCATTTAATTTATGATTTAATCAAAACAGCCTTTAAGTGCTGCTGCACCTGCAATAGTTAATGCAGGTCCCCATAATTGGAAACAAAGAGCAATAGCACAAGCAACTCCTGCATAAAAACATCCATCACCTCCTTGAATTAAAATTAACGAGTTAGAACTTACTTTCTTCATGAATAGAATTTTGAATTTAATTAAAAAATTTGATTTTGCTTACGAGTAAATTATGCACATGCGTCAATAGCTATCTGATTAACATAATAGTAAATACCTAATCCTATAAGTCCAAAAGCCAATGTAACTGCTACGAACCCAAAACCAAGTGCAAAGCAATTTCCACCTTCTATTGTTTCTAATTTAGAATTTTCTAATATTTTCATAATTTTAAAAATTAAAATGTGAAAAAATATTTGCCCCAAACTACTTAACGGAACGCAAGGAGCTTACACCCGAATTCTCGAAATATTTGCGCAAAAAAGATAGTTTAATTTAAGAATTATAAAGGTCTAAAAAACTCAGAATAAATTTTTCATTAAGACTAAGTTGATTAGCTCAAAACCGTTTTCTAAAAGAATTTTTTGTAAATCAGATTTTAAGTTTAAAATTTTATTTCCAATACCAATAAAGAAAAAATAACTAAATAAACTTTTTTTAGAGACTAAAGCAATTTTCTTGTTTTTCTCATCAATTAAAATCAGTTCTATGAAAGATAAATAATAATTTTTCTTTTTTATTTTTATGGATTTATCAGAAAAAGATATTCTAAAATCATTGTAACTATCACCCAATAGTGCACTAATTTTTTCAAATAAAACATTCATAACTAAAATTTATTAAAACCATCCCTAGTTTAATAATGGTTAAAGAATTAATTTAAGGATGATTTATGATTAGCAACGTCCAGAAAAATAATAAACAGCATAATTCACCGCAGCAATTTCTACACTAAAAAATGACAGCATCAAGAATGTTTGAAGACAAGTCAAGTTCTGACCTCCTTTATTTTTTTCCAGTGACACATTATCCAATTTTTTCATTCCAAAAAAATTTAAAATGTTATAAAATGATTCACTCCAAACTACTTAACGGAACGCAAGGAGCTTACACCCGAATTATCGAAATATTTGCGCAAAAAAGATAAATCAATTAAGAAAAATTGAGTGTTAGAAACACTACAAACAACATCCACATACATAATCCAACGCCATAAGTTGCACCAACAAAACTCAATGCTTTTGTAAAGGGCTTTTTTATTTGTTCACTCATTCCCCAAGCCAATAACAACCAAAAAGCAATTTCAAAAATATTGATGACACTCAAAGGGTACATTAACCAAACTGGTAGTGCATCTTTTTCAATAAAGCCAGAAAGAGCAAACTTATTTAGCGTGGTTAAATCATCAAAAAGTTTTACATCGCCTGAAAGATAAATTACAGTAAGAAGTATTCTAAAAATCAGAAAAACCAAAGAGGACTTTAAAACAACCTTAAAAATAGATTTGAACCCTGCTTCATAATTTAAAACGATTGTACCGCAGTTAATGCAAATGGTAATTAAAACAGTTTGCAAAAGCGTAGAAACGGGAATAATCACATAACTCCATATTTTCCATTTTGCTTGCTTCGAAAGATATTCATCAATTCGCTCTGTTGTTAATTGCTCGCCTAAAGTATTATAGTAAACTTCTTTCGTGATGATGTAATGATCTTGAATGAAGTAAGCTACTTCATAACCTAAAACTAAAACAAGGAATACCAACCAAGCATTTTGATCTTGAAACGATTTAGCGATACTACTTCCTGTCCGATATAACTGTAAAGTCTTGAGCATATTTCTAAAAATTTACTTTCGATTTATGTTACAAAGGTGAGAGAACTTGCAGCAAAATAGTTCGCCAAATCACGCCAAGTTCCGAAAAGTTCCGCCAAAACGCGCCAAATTCCGACAAATAGAAAAATGCAAATTAGTTTTTTTATACGTCAATTAAAAACGTAACTAAATTTAGTTACTTGGGGGGGTAAAATCTTTTTTACTTTTGTAAGCATAAATTCTTCGATGGCTTGTTTAACTGTTTCAACGCATTTTTCAGTAAAATAATGCCCTTCCAAAGTGTAGTTCATTTCTTTAATAGTGCGTTGAAAATTACGTTCGGACATGCCGACGGCTTCGGCAATTTGCGGTTTTGTGTAAAAAATAATAGGACTCATTTTTATTAAGTTTTGGAATAACGTTGTGATATGATTTTAAGATAAAAACCACGAACGAAATTAATTTGTTGATTCCATTCTTCCAAATAAAATTGAAATTAATTTTTTATTTTTGCTTATGCCGTTCTATAATGTTTTGGGGTTATGCAAAAAGAGGATAGTTATGATTTAAAAATCTTAAATAGTCAGAATTAAAAATAAAATTATTTTTAATTGAGATTTACTTTTTCCCATTCTCCAACTCTCTTAATAGCACAATAACCGTATTTTTAAAATCGGAACAAATAGTTTGTGGGGGTTGCATTTGCGCAAACTTCACCATGTCGGCAGAAGAAAGAATTTGTTTGAGTGTTTCTATTTGCGTAGATGTAAACTTTTTTTGCTGCAATTGCGCAACGGTTTCACTCGTGGTATTCTGAAAAGCAAAAATATTTTCAGCATCGTAGAGTGCCTGTCGCACTTCTTTAGAAACTTTATTGAAAAAATTATCTACTTCGGGCATGATGACAGGAATTGGCAGTGCGTCAATATTTTTTATGGCTTTCATATACGGCGAGATATACGGACCGCGATAATTTTTTTTGTTCTCGCGTCGTTGTTTGTATTGCTTAAAAAGATACCAAAACAAACCCAAAATGGCAACCGTTACTAAAGCCGGAAAAGCATACTGCACCACATAATCCCAAAAATTGGTAGGTTCTTCAACAATATCTTTAATCGGTAAAATTTGTTTCATTGTGTCAATGCCGAGCGGATAGCGCGCATTGAAATACATCGTGTCTCGAATAATTCTGTAATCGGCATCATTATCCGTTTTAACTTTAGCTTGCGTTATGAGTTGCAATCTGCCTGTGTCCCAAGGTGTTATATAAATTTTTTGTTTCCAAGTCGTGCCGTTGTCTGTCAACCACGAAGTTGTCGC
>ENA-OBIO01001154-OBIO01001154.1-metagenomes-genome-assembly--contig:-NODE-1154-length-11119-cov-2.49087_pt1 | contig 11119 bp, 9 predicted proteins | sample MGYA00153383_OBIO01 | MGnify analysis MGYA00153383 | reverse complement strand
AAAAATTTAAACCTTTATCCATAAGCTTTTATTGCATTTTATAGGTGTGCGGTAAATCCCTCAAAAATTACCCCTTTTCATCCGAAAGCGAATATAATTACGCATGCAAAAAAAAATTTTTCATGTAATGAATTTAATAAATTGTACAAGCAATTACATAAACTATTAACCGATTTTGCATAGTTTTAAAAATAATGTGGCATTATAATTTTGTGAATAATTAACAGATAGATGATTGTTGAAAATGAGTTACAACAAAAACGCAGGCAAAAAGTAGGGTTTTACGGCAAATAAGTTAAAACCAGACTGCAGGTAAAATTTTAATTTTTAAAGTTTATTTAATACCAATAAAAAAGTGAGTAAAAGCCCGCTAGTAGGGTCTGGAATGTATTTATGAAATGTGAGCAGGAAAATCTTTAAACTTGCGTTTGCAACAAATTTCTATATTACAAAAGACTATCAAAATCATTTAAATTTTTATTTCCCAAATATTCATTAAACAGTTGTAGGTTTTTTTTATTTTGCAACATATCCAAATGACGTTGGTGGTGCATATCAGAGCCAACTAAATCTGCCAGCCCATTGGTTATAATATATTTAGCAGCCTTTGCTACATTTTTTCCATAATATCCTGTTAATGATAAAAGATTTACCTGCAGCATAAAGCCCATATCTTTTAACCAGTTGTAAGCAGAAAAATCATTGTGGTAAAAATGATACCGTTCAGGGTGCGCCATTATAGGGCGATAACCCGCAGTAATTATTTCAAATGCAATTTCATGCAAATTTTCTGTAGGTGCAGCAAAAGACAATTCGGTTAAAATAATATTTTTATGCAGCGTTAACAGCGGGGCCGGCTGTTTTAATAAATGTAGAAAATAATCATCAAGCATATATTCGGCGGCGGCGGCAATAGTTATGTTAATTCCTTCAGATAAACAGGCTTCCTGTACATCTTCCAATACCTGATTAATAATGCCGGGGTTATTTCTATACATATCGCCAATAATATGCGGCGTGGCAATTGTTTTGGTAATACCCAGTTCCGCAATACCTTTTATAAGTTGCAAAGAGGTTACCATATCAGGCGAACCGTCGTCGATACCCGGTAAGATATGCGAATGAATATCTGTTATAATGGGGAGAGTACCAATAACCTGTATACTCTCTTTGCGTTTTAAAAACTGAAACATATATTAAAAGTACATTAAAACAAGGTTTAATTTACTGCCCTGTTAAAGAAGGTGTAATAATATTGATGTAATTTTATAATAGGTTTTAAAATGGAAACTACAAAAGCAAAAGGTATTTTATTTGTTTTCATTGCCAGATAGTCGCGCCTGTTAGCCCGCAGCCTGATCTTTATATTTTTATTACTTTGACCACCGGCGCGCATTGTTACAATTAATTTAGGCAAATAAAAAGCATTGACTCTGTACCGGTAAAGGTACCGGGTCATAAACTCGTAATCGGCAGCGGTGTAATAATGAGATTCGTAACCACCCAGTTCTGCTATAATGCTTCTTTTAACATAAAAAGTTGGGTGTGCCGGCATCCATCCATAATTAAATCGAAAACGTTTATAACTTACACCTTTCCAGTAACGCAAAACATTTTTTAAATTCAGTTGCTCCACATAAACGAGGTCGCCATAAACTGCATCTACCTGCTCTTCATTAAAACATTTTACAATGTTTTCAATTACATCGTTTGAAGCTAACTTATCATCGCTATTTAAAATACCAATTATATTACCGGAGGCAAGTGCTATTCCTTTATTGATAGCATCATACATTCCTTTATCCTTTTCTGAAATAAATTTAGAAATATGGTCTTTGTATTTATGAATGATGTTTAATGTATCATCAGTAGAAATCGCATCAATAATAATGTGTTCAATGTCGGGATAAGTTTGGTCTTTTACAGAGTTTATACATTCTTCCAAATATTTTTCTGAATTGTAGGTTACTGTAAGCAATGATACTTTCATCTGAATTGGGTTTTACTAAATGATAAATTATTGAATTTAGAAAAACTTAAAAATCCTAAGATCTTTAATTATTAACGATAGGATATCATTATTATTTTACGGTTATTAATAATTTTAAATACATAATAAAAAAAATATAAAATTGACTGTTTTACAATAATCTATTTTACAATTTGACTTATATAAAAATATTTAATCTTAATAACATAAATTATTGAATGGATTTGACAGCAATATAAAGGCATTTTTACATATTTATTGATTTTTAATGGATTATTTTATAAAATAGACAAAATAGGCCAATATATACAAATAAAATATCATTAATATGTTGAAGTTAAATTAGTTATCAATATATTTTAAATAATTATATTTATATATACTAAATAAATATAATATGTATAAGCTTATCATATGTAGCTATTTAAGAATAGTAATACATTATAATTTTTTATTATTTTCTATAGTTCATAATAGTCTAATTTTTAATAAAAAATACAAAGGATATTAAAATAATAAAAGAAAAAAATTATAAACGCTGGTAATTTGTGGAGAGAATTTGTTGCCAGAATGGGTACCTTATTATTCAAAATTTTTAATAATAAAATGGGAATTAGAGGTAATTAAATAATCGAAATTATTTCACTCAAAACATTTATTTATTATGAGCCTGAACAAAAACTTTACAATTATAATCTGAAAAGATTTACACTGTTATTTATTTATTGTTCTTATAAAAAGCAAGGCCACATTTTAAAAAATAAGTTTATAGATGAGGCGGAAAGGATAGAATAATTTTTGAAGATAATTTTACTTTTGAATTATTGTGTAAAAAGACTGCATATAATAAATTTACTTCCTATATTTCTTTAATTTCTTTTCATCTAGCTTTTATTACAATAAAATAAGTAAACAAAAAAAGGCAACTTCTAAAAAAGCTGCAATTTTTAAATTAGGCCGTAGAGAACGTATAATTTTACAAGCTAATTTTTGCCTTTTGTATTAATAAGGAAATATATGCTTGTCATAAAGTTTATTCTCCCAAAAATAATAAACCCGTCAATTAAATAATAAAATGGATATAGTTTAACCTTAATTAGGCAGTAATTTTTTTAAATATTATTTAAACATTAAGCTTGCTTAAAATATATTCAACCTTTATAAAAAGCTATGCCAAAGTTGTAAACCGTATTGAGCACTTAGAAATAAATAAGTTAAGTAGTTTTAGCATATTTAATTTTAGAAAATATAATTAATATAACCCCTGCCAAAACTATAAAAAATGCAATAATTTCTGCCTGGCTTAAATGCATTCCCAGTACCGAATACAGATAATTAACCCGAATTTTTTCGATAAAAAAACGTTCTACGCCATTCATAATAAGGTATGTTCCAAACATAATACCAGGTACGCGAATTCTTTTACGGTAAGCCCATAATATTAAAAAAAGCAAGCTGCACATAACAGTTTCGTAAAATGCAGTGGGAAAAACAGGCTGTGGTAAAACCCTGCAATGCTCATCTGTACAGCCGGGTATTTTTTTACCGTCTTTATTTACATTCATTGGATAACTGTAGGCTATCATCCATTTTGGCAAAAACAAGGGACCTTTAACAGATAAATGCGGCACTTCCTTTAAACTACTGAAGGTGCGTGCTGCTGGTATAAATGTATATATATTACCACTATCCAATACTCTCCTTTCTAAATGATAGGTTGAAAATTTTTCGAGTTGCCGGTTAAACTCTTCGGGTTTGCATTCAGTAACCTTACCATAATCATTACTGATATAAGCACTGTTATAAATACCCCAATCCCCATCTCCTGCTACCTGACAACCAATTCTACCAACAGCATATGCAATCATTAATGCGGGTGCAGCAGCATCTACCAAATGAATTAACTTAATTCCCTTTTTGTAAGCATACCAACAAACGGCTATTGCAGCTAAAATTAATCCACCATAAAAAGTTAATCCGCCACCTGAGAATAAAGTACCGATTGGGTCATTAATTAAATCATCGAGATTTTCCATTGAATCGAATAATTTGGCACCCAAAATACCAAATATTAATGCTAAAATAATAATATCCCCTACCCTGTCATGCGGCCAAATGCGCACCCTTCTTTGTTCAGGTTGTTTTAATTTTTGCTTATTTTTTTCCCACCATTTAAGTCCGATAAGTATTAGCCCTACAATAATACCGGCTAATAAATTACCCTCTCTGGAAAAAATATAGGTCTGCGGATTAACATCTGCAGGTTTATTAAGCATTAAACCAAATAATTTGAAACCAAAAATAAAACCAGTAATAAAATTGGCAAAAAGGTCGAGGAATGATGCAGGCGAACCGACTGTTATCGCCTCTTCTCTTGGCAATAAAAGACCCTGTTTTTCTTTACGCTTTAGTTCGCTTGATACAACAATAGCTGCACTTACAAACCCAAGTGCTACCATCAGCCCAAAAGTATTTAAAATGCTCAGTGCCTTCCATTCAACTCCAAACCAATCTTTAAAAACGTAATATAAATTAGGATACATGCTTTATATTTTTTTGTGCTGCAAGATATTCAATTATTTATTGCTATTATTAATTTGTAAATCACACAAAAAATCCCGAAGCAAGGCTTCGGGATAACTTAAATAAAAAATTATTTAATTACAATATTGATCAAAAGCTCCAATTAAATTTTCTGCTATCATTTGTGCGCTTCTGCCTTCAATATTATGCCTTTCTATAAAATGAACCAACTGGCCATTTTTAAATAAAGCAATAGCAGGTGAAGATGGAGGATAAGGTAATAAATGTTCTCTTATTTTTTTAATTGCATCTATATCAAAACCAGCAAAACTTGTGGTTAACATATCTGGTTTTTTTGCACTGTTGTGCACTGCCATTAAAACACCGGGCCTTGCTGTACCTGCGCTGCAACCGCAAACCGAATTTATAACCACTAGTGTAGTGCCCTCATTAGCAATTTTGGTATCTACATCTGATGCTGTTAACATTTCAACAAAACCATTTTCAGTTAACTCTTCCTTCATTGGTATTACTATCTCTTGAGGATACATATCTTTTAAATTTTAGACTGCAAATTTACATGCATAGTTTCATATAGCATCGAACATTATTAACGCAGGTAATTTTTATAAACAAAATACTTATTTATAAAATATAGAAAATTATTAAATAGATAAGCCATTTTGTCTTACAAAATAAATAAAAGTGTCATTATGTCTTATTAAGTAATCATTTTAAGTCAATACTTCCTTATATTTCTGTTGGAATACATTTTGAACTAATAAATATGAAAATATTTCTTTAACAATTAAAATATACAAATATGACGTTCGTAAAATTTAACAACCAGCCAAAAAACTTTGATGGAATTATGAAAGATTTATTAAACGAAATTCCTGCATCTTTTGGCAAAACTTTCAGAGAAGATGTTTTTGGATTTCCACCAGTTAATATTTTTGAAAATGGGCAGGAATATATTTTGGAAGTGGCAGCACCAGGTATGGAAAAAACTGATTTTACCATTAATTTGGAGGCCGCTATTTTAACTATAAGTGCTGTGCAAAAAGAAGAAGTTAAAAATGATGCATTAAAATCTATTCGTAAAGAATTTAGTTATAAGGGATTTAAAAGAAGCTTTACGTTAGATGAAAAAATTGATGCCGCAACTATTACTGCAAAATACGAAAACGGTATTTTGAAAGTGACACTTCCTAAAAAAGAAGAAATAAAAGTTGAAGGCAAACAAATAATTATACAGTAAGTTAAATATTAATTTTTATCAGGCTTTAAAGGCTGTTTCACAATGTGAAATAGCCTTTTTTTATTATATTAAAGAAGGCTTTATGTTTAATGTTTTAACTTTAGGAGCTATTTATATAAAACTCCGATATGCTTATAAAAAAAATTTTATTATTATTGTTATGTTTACCGCTTGTTCAAATCCTATTTTCTCAGGCAAAGCAAGACAGTTTAGTCAGTATTAATACCAACACCGATACAATACTTAGAATAAAAAATTTAAACCCTTATTTTAGTCTTCATGTAGATTCCACTTTAAAATATCCTTTATTAATAAATAAGGATTTGAAAAAATACCATTGGTTTTTAAAAAATACCCCGGTTGGTTTAAAAATTAATAAAGACAATGGCGAAATTACTTTTAGGGCAGATAAGGCTTATTTTTTATCGGGCAGGTTAAAATATGATTTTGAATACAAGGTTTCGTTAAGTGTACAAAACCTTGATGTACCTGCAGATAGAGTTGATACAAGTTTTATTTTACTTTTTTTTAATACTGAAATAATTCAATCAAAAATAAAACCTACAGTAACAACTACCCTTTTTATTGAAGAAGGCGATACGGTAAGTTTTAAATTACAATGCGATAATGGAAGTTTTCCAATAGAAGAAATTACTTACTTTAGCAACTACCCCATTAAATCTACCACACGTGTTACAAAGTGTGACGATGATTTTACCTGGTATGCTCCCTTCGATTTTATTAAAGATGCAGACAAAGACAAAGTAAAAAAAGTAGAGATCTATTTTATTGGCACTAATAAGTTTAATAACCGCGATACTTCTATCATTAATATTATAGTAAAAGAAAGTATTAATTATCCGCAACAAGTAAAAGAATTTGGCATTTTAAGGCAAGAAATACAAAAGTATGTTTTGCAGCTAAAAAGTAGTTTTAGGTTGGTAGATAAAAAAATAAGGAAAATTAAGGGAACAAGAACAAGTTTTGATATGGCTTCCGCATCTACCGCACTAGGTGGTACTGTATTTTCTTCCTTACCGGGAAGTAGTCAGCAAACAACCGGAAAAATTTTACCAAGTGTAGGCGTAGCCCTGGTTCCGGTTAAAGAAGCCACAGCACCTTCAAGTAATTCAGATCAGAACTCAGCAACACTTATCAGAAACAGCATAAAAAGATTGGAATATTTATTGGCAGATAACCAGCTGGTAAATGATAAAGATGCCGGCATTTTAGAAAAATCGCGTAAGTTAAAAGAAGAACTGAAACAAAGTCAGATACAATTAATTGACATCCCCATTGCAGAAGAAAACTTAAGCAGTAAAGAGTTGGATGACTATTTTAATAACCCTAAAGTAAATAAAAAATATAGGGTAAAGCATAATAAATAATTGAAATCTGCAAGCGGAGGTATCTGATAAAAATAAAATTATCAGGCGTTGTACCGGTTAAATTTATTATTTTTTTTTAAAAAGATTTAATTTAAGAATATGGGTCTTAAAGTTGGCATTACAGGCGGAATTGGAAGTGGTAAAAGTACTTTGTCAAAATTTTTTGAAGTGTTGGGTATACCTGTTTATTATGCAGATGATGCGGCAAAAAAACTAATGAATTCTGATACAGGTCTAAAGGAAAAATTATGCTTTGAATTTGGAAAATCAATTTATACTGATGGAGTATTAAACCGCCAGGTATTAGCCGGCATTGTTTTTAATGACGAAGCTAAATTAGCCACACTAAATGCAATTGTACACCCCGCAACAATTGCTGATGCTGAAAATTGGATGCAGAAACAGAAATCGCCTTACACAATAAAGGAAGCTGCTTTGATTTTTGAAAGTGAAGGCAATCAAAAACTCGATAAGGTTATAGGCGTGTTTTGTGAAGAAGATTTGCGTATTAAACGAGTAATGTTGCGCGATAACACAACTAAAGAAAAAGTACTTAACAGATTGAATAAACAAATGAAGGAAGAAGAAAAAATGCGGCTTTGCAATTATATTATTACCAATAATGATATGGTTTTAGTGATACCACAAGTGCTGAAAATTCATGAAGATTTATTAAAACTAGCCAGCAGCAATAGCGGTAAATCGTAATGCAAAAATTAATTAACTTAATTATTATAATTGTTGAAAAACGATTTTTTTAAGAATTAAATTAATTTAATTTTATGGATCAATGGGTAGTTTTTTTTCTAAACTGCAATTAATTTGATTTCTAAAAATTTTATGATAATTTATATTAAAATTTATATTTTTTAAAATTTTAAAATTTCTAATCGTAAAAATATCAACTTAAAAAATTTCATGAAAAAATTAACTAATCAATTAATAATAGTACTAAATATGTAGTTGTTGAATTATAAAAATTTGATTTACATAATTAATGATTGTCAAAATTAGGGCAACAAACCTCACCTAAGCACTATGGTATATTAACTTAAGCAATACTTAACCTGAAATTCGTTTTAAAAATTCGTCTTTTTTTCTTCTGGCAACTTCTATTTCTGTGCCATCCTGCATCATAACCCTGCCCCCATTGCCACGCAGGTATTTTTGAATATAATTTAAATTAATAAGGTGCGAATTGTGTACCCTGTAAAACTGATAAGGTACCAGCATATCTTCAAAATCTTTTAATAATTTAGTTACAGTTAAGGTGTGGTGATCATTAAAAAATATTTTGCTGTAGTTACTGTTTGATTCTATGTGTAAAATATTTTTGATAGGTATAAATTCAAGCCCTTCTGTTGTGGCTACAGCTATTTTATCTTCCTGAGTTTTATTATCACTCATTGAAGAGCGAAGAATGTCTATTTTTTCTTTTGTTTGATGAATACGAACTTCGTATAAACGGTCAACAGCCTGTTGCAGGTCTTTAATAGCAATTGGTTTAAGTAAATAATCGAATGCTGCTATGCGAATGGCTTCAATTGCATAATGGTTATAGGCAGTAGTAAAAATAATTTCAAAGTTTACTTCTTTTAATTCTTCCAACATTCTAAAGCCACTCATTTTAGGCATTTCAATATCTAAAAAAAGCACGTCAGGCTTATGATGATTAATAAGCAATATGGCTTCTTCCGGTTTCTGAGCAGTTGCTATAACGTTTACCAACGGGCAAAATTCTGCAAGTTTTTGCTGCAGGTTTTGAATACTATTTATTTCATCATCAACAATAATAGCGCTAATTTTTTCCATTTTAAATTAGTTTAATTTTTACAGAAATACTTGTACCTGCAGGCCTTTCTTCGGCATCATATAAATCAGTGATTACTACATCGTCATTGGTTGATACTGGTCCGTTAAAAATATTAATTCTATCAGCTGTTATGGTAAGTCCAACACTTTTATGGTGCCGTTTATTTTGTTGATTGTAAGCGGCAGATTGTGATCTTCCAATTCCATTATCTTTTATATTATATAAAATAAAATCATTTTGCAGACTGGCTGTAACAGAAATTATTAAATCGGTTTTTTCGCTATGTGCAATACCATGTTCGATGGCGTTTTCAACATAAGGTTGAATAATTAAAGAAGGTACTTTATAATCACCGTTTAATATTTGAGGCTGTATATAAGTTATGTAAGTAAATTTGTTATTAAACCTCAACTGCTGCAGATCAATGTATAATTGAAGAGTTTCCATATCTTTTGATACAGGTATTATGTTATTGAGACTACTATCTAAAATAGTTCGGATAAGGCGTGTAAATTTATTGAGGTAATCACTGGCCAAACGCTTTTCATTTTGCATCATAAAATTTTCGATGCTGTTAAGACTGTTGAAAATAAAATGCGGGTTCATCTGTGCCCGAAGTACCTGCATTTGTATTTCGGCAATTTTTTGCTTTAATGCTGCTTCGGTACGTTTTTTTTCAATATTGTTATTTTTATAAATAAAAAATGCGATGGCTATTGATAATAGTAATGAAATAAAAACAACGATAAGTAAGCTATTTTTAATGGCAAGATCTTTATGTTGCAAACCGGATAAGACAGTTAACTGATTATTTTCAATTTCTTTTCTTTTTATCATCCATTCCGATTCGTTAATGATAACATTTCGTTTATTGTTTTCAGAAAATAGCGAATCAGCCGCCTTTCGGTAAATACGATAATAAATCATAGAGCTATCTTTTAATTTCATCTCCTGATAAAGAGACGACAATTGCTCTGCTGCATTTGCAACATCTTCCAAATAACTTGTTTGGCGGGCTATAGCCAATGCGCTATCCAATAAAATAATTTTTTTTTGGTTGGGTAACATTTTAAGATATTCTGCTTTGGCAAGAAAACACAAAAACTCATTTCGTAAATCACTTTGTTGCCTTGCCTGGTCCATTGCTTTGGCAAAATATATTACAGAAGAATCAGTTTTATTTTCTATTGCCAGTAATTTTCCAAAACCAATATTGTATTGAGCAAAAATATAACTCTCTGCAGCTTTGTTGGCAAAGGGTAAACCAAGTAAGAGTTTATTTTTTGCAGCATCATACAATTTTTCATTAAGATCACATTTATGCAGTAACTCATAATTTATAGCAACTCCCCGCCAGGCTTTTAGTTCGGTATTTATTATAATTGCTTCGTAAGTATATTTTCTACATTTTGAAAAGTCTTTTAATATTTGTAAATTTTCTCCGATATTATTTAATGAAACAGCTTTTAATCGCATTGCGCCACAGGCTTCAGCATATTCAACAGCTTTAAAATAAGCCTTATTGCTTGCATCAAAATTTGCAGATGCATTTAATAAAATACCCAGGTTAATTTGAGCAAGAGATTTGCCATAGTTAAATTTAAGGCTATCGCTATAAACCATAACTTTTTCGTAGTAATAAAATGACCTGAGAATATCTTTTTCACTTAACCGGTAACTAATACGGTGCAGGGTTAGCACATACTCAGAATCAATTTTTTTGTGCGTGCTTAATCTTTCTATCAGGCTATCGAGCATTTTATTTTGAGCCTGCATTGAGCAGACAAAAAACAAAGCAGATAAGAATAAAAAAATCATTCGTTTCATATCTTAAAAAACTTTTTAGAAGTGTTTCAAATCTATAAAAAAAGGCCATGCTTTATGTAATTTCCTTAAAGTTTATTATCTTATTATTGTGAGGCAATAATAATAACAACCATTCACAACTGTAATATTTAGCCCCGTACATTTAAAATTCGTAAATAAAATTTTTTAATATAAAGTCAACCAATCACTTAAAAAAATTATTCAGCTTCATTATCGTAACCATAAATTTATTTGCAAATTTTAATTGAATTTAATTTAATAAAACGATATTCAATTCTTAAATTGAGTATTTGGTTAAAATGGTTTTGCAATCGGTA
>ENA-OBIO01001153-OBIO01001153.1-metagenomes-genome-assembly--contig:-NODE-1153-length-11137-cov-2.58166_pt1 | contig 11137 bp, 8 predicted proteins | sample MGYA00153383_OBIO01 | MGnify analysis MGYA00153383 | reverse complement strand
CTCGAAACAAAGGCAGAGTATCGTTATTTAAAAATTATTGGCGCAGACCTTGTAGGAATGTCAACGATACCCGAGGTTATTGCTGCCAATCACATGGGTTTACCATGTGCTGCAATATCAGTAATTACTGATGAGTGTGATCCGGATAATTTAAAGTCTGTAAATATTGCAGAAATAATTGCGGTTGCAGGTAAGGCGGATGAAAAATTGTCTCTTCTTTTTTATGAAACTATCAAAGCATTAAAATGAAAAAGACGCTTTTAATATTTGTAAAAAATCCGGTGTATGGTAAGGTAAAAACCAGGTTAGCTGCAACCGCTGGTAATGAAAAGGCATTACTTGTTTACCAAAATCTTATAAAATATACAGCAGCAATTACCTGCAATTTACCCGTTAAGAAAACTGTGTATTATTCAGATTTTATAGGTACCGAAGATTATTGGGATGAAGATATTTACACAAAGAAAATTCAACAGGGAAATAATTTAGGAGAAAGAATGCAAAATGCATTTAAAGAAAGTTTTGATCAGGGGTTTAATGAAGTTGTTATAATTGGATCTGATTGTGTTGAAATTTCTGAAGAACATTTATTAAATGCTTATACTCACTTTGAGAATTACGATGTAGTTATTGGTCCGGCAGTAGATGGGGGTTATTATTTAATCGGTTTAAAAGAAATACACATCAATATTTTTAGTAATATATTATGGAGCACAGAAACAGTATTGGCCCAAACATTGCGACTTTGCGCTATCGAAAAATTAAGCGTTTACTTATTACCCGAATTAAGTGATATTGATGAAGAGAAAGATATTAAGGAAGAACATAAAAAAATACTTCAATTTATATAAAAAGTATGATCAGTGTAATCATTCCTACTTTTAATGAGGCAACACAAATTGAAGCAACTATTAATAAATTGCGGCAACATGATGAGGATAATTTAATAAAAGAAATAATTATAGCTGATGGTGGAAGTACAGATGAAACTATTTTAATTGCAAAAAAACTGGGGGCAAAAATTATTGTGTCGCCAGTTAAAGGGCGTTCTGCACAGATGAATTATGGTGCAAAAAATGCAACCGGTAATATTTTATATTTCCTTCATGCGGATACTTTTCCACCACAAAAATTTAGTAATGAGATTATTAATAGTACAAAAACTAATTTTGAAGCCGGTTGCTTTATGTTATCCTTCGATAAGAAACATTGGTTTTTAAAAGCCAATTGTTGGTTTACTCAATTTGATGTAAATGCCATTAGATTTGGTGACCAGAGTTTATTTGTACGCAAGGTAATATTTGAAAAGACTACAGGATTTTCTGAAAAAATGATTGTGTTGGAAGACCAGGAATTTATAAAACGTTTGAAAAAAATATGCAATTTTACCATTATAAAAAAACCCGTAATTACATCTGCCAGAAAGTACGTTGAAAATGGAATTTATAAAACACAGCTTATATTCTTTATAATTTATAGTATGTACAAATTAGGTTATTCTCAACAAAAACTTATTTCAACTTACAAAAAATTAATTGTTCAGGATAAATTATAGTTTATTTACTAGTTATATTTTATGAAGCTATACCCAAGCAAATATTTTAAGAAATTTGTTTTTAATTTATTAATTAATAATATTTTAGCAAACAGATTTATAAAAAGTACAAACTATAGCAGTACAAAAATTGAGTTTAAAATTTTATAAAACATGGCTACCAATAAATATGATATCATTGTAATTGGCGCCGGTTCAGGCGGATTAAGTGTAGGTCTTTTTATGAATAAGGCTGGTTTTAAAGTATTGATGCTTTCAAAATCTGATACTGCTATTGGTGGTGATTGTTTAAATGAAGGTTGTGTGCCTAGCAAAGCCTTAATACATATTGCTAAATTAATCAAAAGCGCAAAACAAGCCGCAGCCTTTGGTTTAACTCTTAGTGGTAAAATTGATATAAAAAAAACCATCGAATATATTTACGGCAAACAAGAGATAATAAGAAAACACGAAAATGCACAATGGTTAAAAGATCAGGGTATTGACGTTGAATTAGGAAATGCTTGCTTTACCAATAAAAATGAAATTGAAGTAAACGGGAAAAAATTTGAGGCAAAGAAAATTGTAATAGCAACCGGATCTGTTCCAAAAAAATTGTCAATTAAAGGAGTAGAAAATATTACTTACTATGACAACGAAAATATTTTTCATTTAAACGAATTACCGGAAAAATTATTGGTTGCCGGCGGAGGACCAATCAGCATTGAAATAGCGCAAGCCTTAAACAGACTTGGAACTAAAGTAACTGTTGTAGAAAATAGTGATATGATTTTAAATAAAGAAGATAAATCTATCGCCGGAATCCTGCTTGAACAATTAAAAAAGGAAGGCATAAATTTTATAATGAATGCAGAAATAGAATCTTTTATTTCTTCAAACGAAGCAAAAATAAAGTCTGAATCCGGAAGCAACTATACCATACAATTTGATGCAGTATTTGCAGGTATTGGGCGAACTCTGAAATTAGATGGTTTGCAATTGCAGCATGCAGGTATCGAAATAAAAAACAATAAAATAGTGGTGGATCAATTTTTACGCACCACTAATAAAAATATTTTTGTATGCGGAGATATTGCGGGGGATTTGCAATTTTCGCATGCCGCCGAATTTCATGCACGTATTTTATTAAATAACTTTTTTTCTCCTTTTAAAAAGAAATTAAATAATAAGCATATGTCGTGGGTAACGTTTACAGACCCGCAACTCGCAACATTTGGACTTAACGAAAAAGAATTGATCTTAAAAAAAATTCCATTTAGAAAGCTGGAACAAGATTTTAATAGTGATGATCGCGCCGTAGTAGACAATTACCAATATGGCAAATTGGTACTTTTTATAAGCAAAGGAAATTTATTAAAAAAACAAAAAATATTAGGTGGCACAATGGTTGCACCAAATGCAGGGGAATTAATACAGGAACTAATTTTAGTAAACACAGGCAAATTATCCATCAATTCTATTTTTAATAAAGTATACCCCTACCCTGTTGCAGCCAGGATAAATCAACAATTGATTATAAAATTAAAAGAAGAAGCATTGACAGGTACAGTTAAAAAATTATTAAAGAAAGCATATCAAATTTTTAGTTAAAATAAAATTACTAATTGACTGTAAGATGTGTTTTAGCTTAGTAATTTAATTATAAAATATAGCGTAAGAAAAAAATATTTTACTAGTGAGCTTTTAAAAAATTTGTAGAGTACATAAGTCTTTTCGTAACTAGCAATATTTTACTAAATACAATTGCAATAAATATTATTAAAGCTGAGGAAAATAAAAAATGATTCATTTAATATTTGATAAAATAGGTGCTGCCATATTAACGCTTATTTTTATTGTACTGTTTATTTTAGAAACAAAATACTTGCTTCGTAAAAGAGTACAGGGGCGATATGCAAGAATATTTATTAACCTGATTGTATCAATACCGGCTTTTACTTTATTAAGATTTTTATTTTTACCTGCAATGGTTTGGTTGGCTTACAAAAATGAGACGGTACATTTCGGATTAAACTATTTATACAATTCTCCGCTATGGATAAAGGGAACAATTGCTTTTTTAATATTAGATTACGGTAATTATATCTGGCATGTTTTAAATCATAAATTTTACTTTCTCTGGCGTTTTCATGTAGTTCATCATACTGATCCGGATCTTGATATTACCACAGCGTTTCGATTTCATTTTGGCGAGATGATTGGTTCCTTATTTTTTAGAGGTGCCTTCGTTTTTTTAACAGGTGCAAGTCCCTTATTGGTTTTAATTTATGAAATTGTATTTGAAGCTGCAACCCAGTTTCATCATAGCAATTTAAAACTCCCTATAAAATTGGAGCAATTTTTAAATAAACTAATTGTTACCCCACGCATGCATGGCATTCATCATTCTATAATAAAAGAAGAAACAGACAGCAATTATTCAGTAATATTTTCTTTTTGGGATCGGCTGCACCAGACAGTTTGTTTAAACGTACCACAAAGTACAGTAATAACAGGCGTTTCCTCATACACTGATCCAAAAGAACTTACCATTGGTTATTTACTAAAAATGCCTTTTACTAAAATAAGACCATGGAAAAATGATAAGATAAGAAGTGAACTTAAAAATATGCCTGTAAATAAAAATGATCTTTCTGAATAAATTGATAACGGTTGGTTGTCTATTAATATACAAAATGATACACTGCTCGTGCGGTGAGTACCCTACTCTTCAAACCACAAATTTTCTCAGGCATCGCCTGAGAAAATGAAAAGTTTAAAGAGTGGAATCAATCCTACACCTTAAATTATTCTTTAAAAAATCGTACACTTCCCAGGCGATGTCTCTGCATAAATTATTATACTCTTTGTTTCATCATAAGCCGCAGAACATGTGACTTCAAGCAGACATCGCCTGAGAAAATGAAAAGTTTAAAGAGTGGAATCAATCCTACACCTTAAATTATTCTTTAAAAAATCGTACACTTCCCAGGCGATGTCTCTGCATAAATTATTATACTCTTTAAGTCATAACAAGCCGCAGGACTCGCCGCATGTTAGGGTATTCTGAAGTATCTGAACTTCTTCAAATTACCATGCAGTTCATTTATAAAAAAAGCACTTTAGTTTTCCAATGGATAATTCCTATGATTTAAAACCGAAAGCGTATTACAACCTATGCGGCGAGTCCTGCGGCTTGTGTTACCTAGTTGGAGCTATTAAATTCGCGCAGAGACATCGCCTGAGAAGTGGTTTGGTTGTGGAGTTAATTTATGCAAATTAGAGAGTTGTGTGGCTAAAAATAGCAGTCTTCCTCTGGCGCATAGCGCTGCCCTGTGCCGCTGTTAATCCATCATGTAAATAATACTGTCCAAATTATACCCCTTATTTTTCTCTTCAAATCTAAATTTTATTTCTCTGGTGCATGGCTTTGCCCTGTGCCCGCTGTTACTAAACCATCATGAACATAATGCTGTAATTTTCCAGCGCAGAGCAACACCAAATTTTATTGTTAAAATCACATTTAAATTCCACCAGCTTTCATTAAAAGTTTTTCTCCAAACTGTGCTTTAATACTATCAATGGCTTTATACAATTTAATGGCTTCCTGCGTATCTTCAAATAGTTTTATTTGATAATTACCCGGAATTAAATTTGTAAAACGAATACCTACCATCCTGATAAGTAATCTTCGGTCGAACAATTTTACGAATAGTTCTTTTGCAATTTGCAGCAAAACATTATCCTGATTAGTATATGGAATGGTAATTTGTTTAGTAAAAGTTTCAAAATTAGCATACCGTATTTTTATGCTTATGCATCCTGTTAAACGGTTTTGCTGCCGCAATTCAAATGCAATATGTTCTGTCATGCGTACCAGTTGGCTATTTAAAAATTGAAGGTCAATGGTATCGGTTTCAAAAGTATTTTCGGTAGAAATACTTTTTTGTTCCTGAAAAGGAATTACCGGAGATTCGTCAATACCATTTGCCTTTCTCCATAAATCGCTACCACTTTTACCCAGCAAATTAGTCATCATAACTAACGGAATTTCACTTAAAATTTTAACCGTTTGCACTCCCATTTTTAAAAGTAAGAAAGCAGTTTGTTTTCCTACTCCCGGTAATTTTGAAATAGAAAGTGGCGCCAGATATTCTTTTTCTTTACCAAACGGAATTTCAATTTGCCCGTTAGGTTTTACTTCATTTGTTGCTACTTTACCCAGCAGTTTATTACTTGCTAACCCATACGACACTGGTAGTCCACTCTCTTTTAATATGCTCTTTTTAAGTTCACCGGTAAATTTATTGCAACCAAAAAATTTATCCATCCCCGTCATCTCCACATAAAATTCATCGATAGATGACTTTTCAAATAAGGGTACTTTATCGCGAATTATATCAGTGACCAAGCTTGAATATTTACTGTATTGCTCCATATCACCTCTAACAAATATGGCATGCGAACACAGGCGCTTTGCAACTTGCATGGGCATAGCACTATGGATTCCAAATTTCCTTGCTTCATAACTACAACTTGCCACTACGCCTCTATCGCCACCACCGCCTATAAGCACTGGCTTACCAATTAATTTAGGATTAAGAAGGCACTCAACTGACACAAAAAAAGAATCAAGATCAAGGTGCGCGATAGTTCGATTATTTAAAAGCATTTTTATTTTTTGCCATCGAGGCGTTATAGTATTTTTTAAATTTTGCCGGTAAGGCGTTAAGACATTTTGTTTTTTTGCCGGAAAGGCGATAAGGCGTTTTATTTTTTTGCCGGAAAAGCGATAAAACGTTTTTTATTTTCTTGCCGTTTAGGCGTTAAGACGTTTAGTTTTTTGCCTGTAAGGCGTTAAGCCGTTTTATTTTTTTGCCTGTAAAAAATTAAAGCATTTTACTTTAATAAATCAGAGTAAAAAAAATTATATATTGCCTGTAAGGCATAAAACATTATTAAATTAGCCATTAATAATCCAGCCGTTTTTAAATTAATTATTTAAACCAACAAGCTAATACCAGGGACGCACATAACTTATAACTTATAACTTATAACTCATAACTCTAAGAGAGTACCCCACCTTACTCATCCTGCTCACTTCAACACTATACACACCAAAATCCTGTACTACTTTACCAACAATTACATAAAAACCTCTGCCTTTTAATGGATATATTTTTAAAGAATCCGGAAAATGAACTGTATCTATCCAGTCTAGGTTTACATCAAGGAAATTACCAAAAGCCATGCGTTCGTTTTTAATAGTTGTTACGGGTTTGTAGGTAATAAAATATCCCAATAAACGCACTTCTTTATGTAAATGCGCTGCCAAATCTTTTGCATACAAATATTTATGCGGGTCATCAGCCACCATTTCAAAAGGATTGCAAAGTGGAAAATCCAGTAGCTCCATCTGGTCGTACAAATCATCTATTCTGTTATCAGTTAAAACGGGTAAAACAAAATCTACCGGATCTTCCTCAAACAAAGATTCCCTTGCCGGAATATGGGCTTTTTTATTTGCCTGTAAAAAATTTGCTTCCCAAAGCAATTGCTTTTTAGATTTTCCGGTAAAACTGAATGCACCAATACTTACCAAAATATTTAGCTGCTCTTTTGTGCAGGCGGTGCGCTCAATAAAATCTTGCAGGTGCAGGTAAATGCCATTTACCATCCGTTCTTCAATAAGCGTTTCAGCCATTTTAATTTCTAAAGATTTTATGTGTACAAAACCCATGTACACATCGTTTCCTTTAATGGACGTGCTGTAAATACTTTCATTCACACAAGGCAAATGTATAGTAGCACCCGTTTTTCTTAACTCTAAAAAATACAATTCCCTGCTGTAAAAACCACCAAAATTATTTATGACTGCAACCATAAATTCTTTAGGATAGTAGGTTTTTAAAAAGAGGCTTTGGTAACTTTCTACAGCGTAAGATGCTGAGTGAGCCTTTGAAAAACTATAACCTCCAAAACTTTCTATTTGCCGCCATATTTCGGCACTTATTTCATCGGGGTAACCCTTTTCTGTACAATTGGTAAAGAATTTTAATTTTATTCGCTTCATCTCTTCGTTACCGCGATACTTACCGCTCATTGCGCGCCTTAAAATATCGGCTTCACCCATATCCAATCCTGCAAAGTGATGCGCCACTTTTATTACATCTTCCTGGTATACCATAACGCCATAGGTTTCTTCCATTAATTCTTTCATAATGGGATGGATATAATTAATATTTTCAGGATCATGGTAGCGCTCAATATATGACTTCATCATTCCACTGCTCGATACTCCGGGTCGAATGATTGAACTTGCGGCAACAAGGGTTATATAGTCATCACATTCTAATTTTTTAAGCAGGCCCCGCATTGCAGGCGATTCAATGTAAAAGCACCCGATTGTTTTAACAGTTTTTATCTGATTGTTTACCAGCGGATCTTTTTTAAACTTTTCTATGGCATGAATATTAATATCTACCTGCTGGTTTTGTTTTACGAGATTAACCGCCTCCCTGATATGGCCAAGCCCACGTTGACTTAATATATCCAGTTTATACAGACCTACATTTTCTGCCACAAACATATCCATTTGCACCGTAGCAAAACCCTTGGGAGGCATAAAAAGAGTTGCATAATTTGTTATCGGTTCTTCAGATATTAATATTCCACCGGGATGGGGCGAAATATGATTCGGAAAATTTTCTATCAATTTACCATAACGTAATATCATGGCTTGTATGGTATCATTGGCCGTGCCACGCACAATTAATTGTTCCGTTTCTTCTCTTGGTAAACCAAACACTTTACCTAATTCACCAATTGTTGCCTTATACTGAAAAGTAGCGTACATGCCCAACAAGGCCACTTGCTTTTTTCCGTAGCGTTTAAAAATATAATCTGTCATCTCCTCCCTGTCGAGCCAACTAAAATCAATATCAAAATCGGGTGGAGATGTCCGGTAGGGATTTAAAAAACGTTCAAAATACAAGTCAAGCTCAATAGGATCTACATCGGTAATTTGTAAACAAAAAGCTACTACTGAATTAGCACCACTCCCCCTGCCAACATGGTAAAATCCGCGGGACTGGGCATACCGCACCAGGTCGCAGGTAATTAGAAAATAGGCATTAAAACCAAGCTGGTCAATAATCTTTAACTCTTTTTCTACCCGCTGTTTTGCTATTTTATTATTGGGGTATCTAAAGCCTAGGCCATCCTTGGCCAATTTCGCCAGCAATATTTTATCATCATCGGGTGTACCGCTATACACTTTTTTATTTTTATCTTTATAAAATTCCATTTCAATAGTACAGGCTTCCATTAACTTATACGTATTGGTTACAATGGACGGATATTTTTGAAAGGCTTCTAATAATTCACTCGGAGAAACAAAACTTTCGTCTGCACTGCATTGTGCAGTTAAAGGTAATTTTGAAAGCAGTATATTTTTATCGATCGAACGCAATAAGCGATGTACATTAAAATGTCTTTTATCTAAAAAAGTTACCGGTTGACAAATAATATAACTGCCCTCATTTTTTTTAATGTCAATAGTAAAAAGTTTATTTACCTCTTCCCTTCTTATCCCGATGCGCTCATTTAAAAATAATACTTCAGGCTTTTTTGCATGTAAAGGATAAATAACAAAACCATCAGTAATTTTTGAAAAAAATGGCTTTTTATCTGCAATTGCAGGAAAAAGTTTTTTCTCCATTAAATGTTCAGATAAAAATTCATTTATCCAGGCAAGCCCATCATTATTAGCTGCGATAAGAATGTATAAGAGAGTATCTTCATTGCGTATTTCAACACCTGTAATGGGCTGAATATTTTCTTCGCGACAAGCTTTTACAAAGTCCCAAATATCGCAGGTTGAATTTATATTTGTTAATGCGAGGGCGGGTACACCACGTTCTACTGCAGCTTGTACAAGGTCTTTAACAGACATTGTTCCATAACGAAAGCTAAAATAAGTTTTACAATTGATGTACATTTTGTGGCTTTAAAAACCAAAGATACAAATTTTACTAAAATATTTAGTTTTTATATTGCTAAATATTTTGGTATATTATTTTAAAAAAACTATTATAATATACTTTGTTAAAAACAAATAATCGATAACCAAAAAATGCAACGTAAATTGATAATATTCGATAGATTAAAAAATCATATCATAAATTTTTAAATATGAAGTACAGATTATTTGCAGAAAAAGAAAAACTTTCTTCCATCGGACTTGGGTGTATGAGCATGAGCCATGGGTATGGAAATCCGGATGATACAGAATCTATTGCCACTTTAGAATATGCTTTGGAATTAGGTATTAATTTTTGTGATACGGCAGATTTTTATGGCAACGGTACCAATGAAAGATTGCTTTCAAAAGTTTTGAAAACACACAGAGATAAAATATTTATCGCTACAAAATTTGGTTTCAAAACTGGTCCGGAGGGAAAAGGTGTAATTTTTGACGGATCTCCCGCGCACCTGAAAATTGCAATTGAAGAAAGTTTGACCAGATTAAATGTTGAAGTAATTGACTTGTATTATGCACACAGAATTGACCCGAATATACCTGTAGAAGAAATGGTAGGAGCCATGGCCAATTTGGTAAAAGAAGGAAAAATAAAATACATTGGTCTTTGTGAAGCATCAGCGGCTACTATAAAAAAAGCACATGCTATTCATCCCATCAGTGCATTGCAAAGTGAGTATTCTCTATTGTCAAGAGATGTTGAAAAAGACATATTGCCTTTATGCAAACAACTTGGAATAACGTTTGTGCCGTTTAGTCCTTTAGCAAGAGGTTTAATGACAAACACTTTAAATATTGATACCCTGCAGGACAATGATTTTAGAAAAGCATTACCAAGGTACCAACAGGATACAAAAGAAAATAATGAGCAATTAACAAAGCATTTTGCGGCATTGGCTGTTAGCAAAGATTGCTCACCGGCCCAACTTGCACTTGCCTGGATATTGGCACAGGGTGAAAATATTATTCCTATCCCGGGTACTAAAAAAAGAAAGTATTTAAAAGACAATGCGGGCTGTGTTGATATTGTACTAACCACTACCGATTTGGAAGATATTGAAACATTGATTAAAAAATATCCCAATACCGGCGAGCGCTACAATGAAGACAATTTTAAATTGGTAGATAAAAATTAAGAAAAATAAAAATGTAAATGGCTATCTTAATTGAAATAATTGAGATAGCCATTTTTATTTATCTTGATTGGTTTTGTAGTTTGAATGTTTTAAAAAACGTGGTAAAAAATGCAGTTATTTTTTTAAATATTAACTGCTGAGAAAATATTTAAATAATAATTTCATTTTACATGCAATAAAATAAATTTAAGTTTAACTTTTAAAATCAATTAACTCATTGCATTTTTACATCAAATAAATACCCAACCAATGCTGTAATGCCCATTGCAATTGTACCCCAAAAACAAATTCTTAAAATACTATTCATAATATTAGATCCTCCGGCTTTTGCAGCCACTGCGCCGGAAAAAGCAAGGGCTGCAATTGCAAAAACATACTGGCAAACAACCATATGTTTTATAGGTGCCAAAAAGGAAACTAAAAATG
>ENA-OBIO01001151-OBIO01001151.1-metagenomes-genome-assembly--contig:-NODE-1151-length-11142-cov-2.48137_pt1 | contig 11142 bp, 9 predicted proteins | sample MGYA00153383_OBIO01 | MGnify analysis MGYA00153383 | reverse complement strand
TTTTGTCTTACTAATAAATTTTACAAATTAATAGCTTGTTATTATTTATAATTATTATAGTATTTAACTTATATATGTAAAACTTTATATTCAATATTATGTAATAATCAATAGTTTAATAATTATATTTAATTTATTCGTAAACATTTTATTAATTCATTTTATAATAAATAGTGGTAACTTTAAATTAGTATAATTATCACATTTTGTTCATTATTACTAACTTTTTAATGGTATGTACCAAACAAAGGCTGATCTTTCAAATTGTGACAGGGAACAAATTCATCTTTTAGGGCAAATACAATCTCACGGTTTTTTACTTGTCATTGACAAGTATAATATCATTCAATATTATTCTGATAATATATCAAATTTTATAACCGGCATTGGTACAGTTTTAATTGGTAAACCTCTCAAATATGTTGAAGACATTATCAATGTTGTTGGACAGGAAGATGTATTATCTCACCTTGTAAATTTTGGAAGAGCCAATAAAAATTTTGAACAGACAAATCCGGTACTGGTAGATATATTTGGTGTTTCTTTTTACCTGATAATATCCAATAGTGGCTCACAAATTCTTATGGAATTTGAGCCAGTTAATTCTGATTTAAAAGCAGATGTTCAAAAGTTATTGGGTAAAACCATCACTCAAATGCTGGCTGATAAAAAAAAATTACAAAGTCTCTTAGAAAATGCGGCAGTTCAGGTAAAAGATATTATAAAATATGATAGAATAATGATTTATCGCTTTGGTGAAGATGGGCATGGCGAAATAGTAGCAGAAGCAAAAAACGATAATTTAGAAAGTTGGTTAGGCTTACATTATCCTGCATCGGATATTCCAAAACAAGCACGTGATTTATATAAAATAAATTTAACAAGAATTATTGCAGATGTAAATACCGTGCCTGCTAAAATTATGTCAACCAAGGATATAAATTATCCTCTCGACCTTAGTTTGTCTCAATTAAGGGCTGTATCTCCAATACATATTCAGTATTTAAAAAACATGGGTGTTGTTTCCAGTTTTAGCATATCACTTATTAATAATGATGAGCTTTGGGGCCTGATAGCCTGTCATAATTATACCCCGCGTTTTATTGATTATAAAGCAAGGGAAGCAGCAAAATTAATAGGACAAATTTTATCTTCTGCACTTGCTTACCGGCAGGATGAAGAAAATATTTATTTACAAAATACCTTTAAGCTTAACCAGGAATACCTTACAAAATGTTTACAAAAAAGTACCAATATTGATCAGGCGCTAACCAGTGAACAAATTACTATTTTAGATATTGTACACGCAAGCGGTGCCGTAGTACTTTTTGAAAAAAATTTTGTTAGATTAGGCATTACGCCTGATGACGACGACTTAAACGGATTAATAGACTGGTTACAAATAATAGATAAGGAAGAAGTATATTATACCAACAATTTATCTGCTTTTTATCCAAAAGCCCTTGGCTTTAAAGAAATAGCAAGCGGTATTATGGTTTTTGAATTGTCGAAAGAACTAAGAGAATATATTATTTGGTTTAAACCCGAAAAAATCCAAACAATTAAATGGGGTGGCAATCCTGCAAAGGTTGAGGAGAAAATGGAAGACGGAACAATACAGATTTCTCCAAGACATTCCTTTGAGGCATGGTCGCAACAGGTTGCCGCTAAGTCTGATAAATGGGGAATAGAGGAAATTAGTTCTGTTAACAATTTAAAAGATGAAATTTTACATGCCATCAATTTAAAAGCAGGCGCAATAAGGCTTTTAAACGATAAACTTAAAGAAGCTTATGAAGAATTAGATACATTTAGTTTTACTATTTCTCACGATCTTAAAAATCCAATAACAGCCATTAAAAGTTACGCACAATTATTAGCAATGGATGAATCGATGGGCGAACAAGGTAAAAAAGTAGTAAACCGTATTGAAGAAAGAATTGACAAAATGAACACAATGATTAACGCAGTACTGGAATATTCCCGTATTGGAAGGTTGCCCATTGTATTTAAAAATATAAATACTGAAATTTTAATAAGTGAAATTATTGCTGATCTGGAAATTGAAAAAAATAAATACCATTGCAATATAACTATTGGTGCATTACCCAATATGACCGGCGACCCAATTATGATTGCACAAATATTTAATAACCTTTTAAATAATGCAATAAAGTATTCTCAATTTTCTCCTGAACCGCAAATAACAATTGAGGGTAAAATAGATGAAGATCAAATTATTTATAGTATCAGAGACAATGGCGTTGGCATTGCCCCGGAAAACTTTGAAGAAATATTTGGTCTCTTTAATAGAATGGAAAATGCAAAAAATGTGGAAGGAACCGGCGTAGGTTTGGCCATTGTAAAAAGAATTATTGAAAAACATGGAGGTAAAATTTGGGCAGAAAGTGAACTGGGCAAAGGCTCTGTATTTTACATTAGCTTTAATGCAGAACACAAAATGGTACATTGATTAAAAAATACAAAACCCTAAATTTTTACAATTACTTTAAACCGGTTGGTTCCAGCAAAACAATTATGGTATGAAAACTTTAAAATTTTGGAGGTTTTATAATAGGATATAAGTGTATAAATATTAAAAAAATTATTTATAAAATTTAATCTAAAATTATTGTTGAACATCAAACCAATTACTAAAATGAAAAAAAGTATCATTGGCTGCAGCAATTACAGTTTCTTTTTCTAAAGGTGTCAATGTTAATCCGTCGATAGATTCTTTAAAGGACGTCCACATATTTTCGGTTTGATCTCCGTATCCATTAAAAAAAGTTAATCCTTTGGTTTCTTCAATTTTTAATTGCCCCTGAATCATTTTCGCAATGTATTTACCACCAAGCGTAGATCCTTCCATTACATATAATACACCTATTATTTGCAAATCATTTTCAATACTGGGTAAAGCGGCTCCGGTAGCAAATGCTGGCAGGTCAGTGTTATAATAAATAAGGTCATGGGCAAGGGCAGAAGATTTTCGTCGTTCTGCATAGTCTTTTAAAAAAATCAGTTCAGGATTTTTGCCGATTAAAAATTCTAATCCGCCAAAAAAACCGTAAAAATTTCGGAGTAAATTTGTGTAGTCAGCTGAGTTTTTAATAGACCGCATTTGCAGCACCAGCTTTTTTTCGAGTATTTGATGGTTAATTTTGGTTTGCTCTTTTAATTGTGCAGATAACATGGATAATTGGCTTTTACTTTTTACGAATATAATTTTTTATTTATTGTATAACACACAAAATCAATATTTGATAAAGATATTTATACTATTATATCATACAATAATAATATAAATATCTCATTGACTATAAGTTAAGTAAAAATTTAAATGCCTAATTGGGACAAACCAGGGCTGATTGCCAGAGTTTATACTTCTATCAACACTTAATTAAACGGCATTAATTTACAACTGCATATTTAATGTCTCCGGTTAATAACATCATGCTTGACAATTTTTAAGTTTACAATAAATAATTTTATTTTTAACCATAAGGGACGGGCCCATATTGATGGGCAAGTTTATGAGCGTAAAATTTGTAAAGTATTTTGCCTATATTTTTAAACTAAATTTTAAAGTTGATACTTTATTGCATCTTATACTTTTTATATTTTAGCAGGTCTGTATTTTAAAAACAAAAAGGCCCGCATATTTTGTGCGGGCCTTTAATAACGTTATAAATTCTTAATCAACTTTAGATACTTTAATAATATTAGTAGGTAAATGCTCATCAATAGGAGTGCTTCCTGTATTTACAACTATATCGCCTGTTTTTATAAAACCTCTTTCTTTTAAGATATTAATCTGGTCCATAAAAATATCATCCAGACTTTGCTCTTCTGCATAATAAATAGGCCTTACTCCCCAGCTTAAACTCAATTGGTTTATAAGTGATTTTTCTTTACTAAAAATATATAAAGGAGATTTAGGACGATAGCTGCTCAACATAAAACCAGTGTAGCCGGATTGTGTCATACCTATTAAAGCTTTAGCATTTACATCTTTTGCCATTTTACAAGCACTGCTGCAAAGTGCATCGCTTAATAAAGAAGGTGAGTGTGGTTGAGGTGTTAAAATATCATCACGATCGTAATCATACAATGTACGCTCTACCTGTAAAATTATTTTGCTCATCATTTCAACTACAAGCGTAGGGTAATTACCCATTGCAGTTTCTCCGCTCAGCATTACCGCATCGGCACCTTCCAAAACAGCATTGGCAACATCCGTTACCTCACTTCTGTTTGGTTTGGTGCGGTCCATCATACTTTCCATCATCTGCGTAGCAACAATAACCGGCTTGGCCCTGTGCATACATTTGCGTATAATTTCTTTTTGTATAATTGGAACTTGTTCAACAGGAACTTCAACACCTAAATCGCCCCTGGCAACCATAATACCATCACTTTCTACAATAATATCGCGAATGTTTTTTAAGGCTTCCGGCATTTCAATTTTTGAAATAACTTTTGCCTTACTATTTTGTGCGCTGATGCGTTTTTTAAGATCAATAATATCATCTGCATGGCGTACAAATGAAAGTGCTATCCAATCCAGATCCTGCTCTATAATAAAATCCAGATCTGCAATATCTTTTTCAGTTAAAGATGGCATTGTTAATGCACTATCTGGCAGGTTAACACCTTTTTTAGGAAAAAGTATTCCTCCAAGTGTAACAGAAATTCTTACTTCTTTATCATTTAAAATTTCCTCAACCTTTACTTCCATTTTACCATCATCCAAAAAAATACGCTCTCCAATTTTTACATCTTTTGCAAGATTGGCGTAACTAACATATATTTTTTGTGCAGTTCCAATTACTTTTTCTGTAGTAAAAATAAATTCGCTGCCATTTTTTAATTCAATTTGTCCGTTTTCAAGGTCGCCAACTCTTAATTTAGGTCCCTGTAAATCTCCTAAAATTGCAATATTGTAGGGCTCGGTTCTATTAATTTCTCTTATAAAATCAATGATGATTTTTTTATCCTCATAGGCACCATGCGAAAAGTTTAACCTAAAAACATTTACACCCGCCTTAACAAGGTCTAATAATTTTTGGTAGGTAGAACATGCCGGGCCTACGGTGGCCACAATTTTTGTTCTTTTTATAGTGTGTTGTATACCTGCTTCCTTATCCATTTCTGTATGCAGGTATTTACCTAAGTTTTTGCTCATTATTTTTTGTTTGGTTATTGGTTATTTATCAGTAAGGACATGATAATAAAATAATTGTTATATAAAAAATATTTTCAAATTAACAAAGGGTACGCTAATTACAATACTTATTAACTGGCTAAAATTTTAACTATTTTCATCCATTCTTCACTTATCCGTTGTTTCTTTTTTACAGCTTCGTTTAACGGAATGTAGTGCATTCTGTTGTTGATCATTCCTACAAAAACATTAAATTTTCCTTCCATTAAACATTCAACAGCAGAGTAACCCATGCGGCTGGCAATTAATCTGTCAAAGCAGGTAGGGGATCCACCTCTTTGTATATGTCCTAAAATACATACCCTTACATCCTGAACAGGCAAACGGGCTTTAATTATTTTTGCAATTTCATCGGCACCGCCAAATTCATCACCTTCGGCAACCACAATCAGGTTTACCAGTTTATGTCGTCTTTCTTTTTCTGCCAATTGTTTTATTACCTCTTCAATATCTGTTTTACGTTCGGGTATTAAAACATTTTCGGCACCTGTTGCAATGCCGCTATGCAAGGCTATGTATCCTGCATCTCTGCCCATAACCTCAATAATAAATAATCTGTCGTGTGCATCTGCAGTATCTCTTATTTTATCAATTGCTTCTACAGCAGTATTTACGGCAGTATCAAAACCAATTGTAAAATCTGTACCTGCAATATCTTTATCAATTGTACCTGGTAAACCAATACATGGAATATCGTATTCATTGCTAAAAGTTTGTGCACCCCTAAAACTTCCGTCACCACCAATTATAACAAGACCGTTAATGCCTAATTTAGTTAAATTATCATAAGCTTTTTTTCTACCTTCCGGCGTAAAAAATTCCTTACAACGGGAAGTTTTTAAAACAGTACCACCTCTTTGTATAATATTGGCAACACTCCTGCTTTCCATTTTAAAAATATCATTTTCAACCATTCCGGTATACCCACGCATGATGCCGAAAACTTCAAGCCCATTATATATTCCGGTGCGCACAACAGCTCTTATACATGCGTTCATACCTGGAGCATCGCCGCCTGATGTTAATACTCCAATCTTTGTAACCTTTTTTTTCATATCTAAAGAATACCATTTTGTATTAAAAAACCTTCAACTATATAAATAATTTGCTAATTATTTTTCTATAAATCCTCTCAATCCTTTCAAAAATACACATTTATAACTTATAAGAAAATTACGGATCAATATTGAATTTTATTTTTTGCTTATTCAATACCTTTTTCATAATGATCAAGCATTATATTAAATACTTTATTTTTAAATGCAGGTGCTTTCATTCCGTCAGCTGCAACGGCCGGCAAAAAATGCATTTGTAATTTTGTTGGTTTTAAGTAAAAAGATTTATGCACAGGCATTGCTGCTTTAGTTCCAAAAATTAAACAGGGAATTACCTCTTTATTTGTATCGATTGCCAGTTTAAAAGCACCATCAAAAAATTGTTTTATAGGTTGGTCAGTGCGGTTACGGGTTCCTTCGGGATAAATACACATGTGTAAATTCTGACGCAAAACATTTTTCATATCTTCAAAACTTTTTAACCTGCTCCTGTTATTATCCCTGTCTACTAAAATGGAACCTCTTTTATAAAACCAACCGAAAATGGGCACTTTTGCAAAGGATGCCTTTGCAATTGTTTTATTACCGCCTGGTATGAAGGGTGCAGATAATGGAATATCAAGCAAAGCATTGTGGTTAAAAGCAACTACATATGTTTTGCCTTTTACAAAATTTTCTCTGCCTAAAATTTTTACCGGACAGCCAATTAGCCTTAACCAGGTCCACATCCATACTTTAGAAACTGCTATAAAAAAATTTTGACCTTTTGGTCCGGGAATAAGGTAGGAAACCATTGATGGAATAAAAATTATCAAAAATGTAGCCGAGAAAGAAACAAGACCCCAGAAAGCCCATATTCGTCCAAAAATATTTCCACATATCTCCTTAAATGAGTTGGTTCGCGTAAACAGAGGTTGGTTAATTTCAATATTGGTCAAAGCGATTATTTAAATTATTATTATTCTAAAATTTCAGCCCTTTTAAATTTCTAACAAATTCCAATCAACTGGTTCTTTTTTCTGTTCTTTTAAAATTTCATTTATTTTAGAAAAATGCTTGCAGCCAAAAAATCCTTTATCTGCACTAAATGGAGATGGATGAGCTGCTTTTAAAACAAAATGCTTTGTCTCATCAATTAATGGTTGTTTTTCTTGTGCAAATTTACCCCATAAAAGAAATACAATCCCTTTTTTTTCATTAGAAATTTTGTTAATTACGGTATCGGTAAAATTCATCCATCCAAATTTAGAATGGCTTGCAGGCTCATTGGCGTTTACGGTTAAAATGGCGTTTAATAAAAGTACCCCTTGTTCGGCCCATTTTGTTAAGTTACCATAACCTTCAGGCATTTCAATTGAAAGATCTTTTTTAATTTCTTTAAAAATATTTACTAGCGATGGCGGAGGTTTTATGCCGGTAGGTACGCTAAAACTTAGTCCGTGAGCCTGCCCGGGATTGTGATACGGATCTTGTCCGATTATAACAATTTTTAAATTTTTAAAGGAGGTTTTATTAAAAGCACTAAAAATTAATCCCTCCGGTGGATAAATAATTTTGCCTGCATTACTTTGAAGCTTTATTAAAAACAAAATATTCAAAAAATAAGGTTTGGTAAATTCATCTCTTAATAAATCTTTCCAATCACGCTCCATTAATATTTCCATTTGCATGTTTTATTAAAATTACGCAATATATTATAGGTAATATTTATATTGTAGCCTTAGTTTTTTATTGCTCTAAAAATAGCGTATCTTTTTTTGTGAAAAATTTTTAAAGGTTTTTTTTAAAAAATAATTTTATTGTATTAATGTTTTTTATTATCCAATTCAGGCTTAATTACATTCTGTAACGATGCATGCGGCTCCTCCATTTTTCTATCAGGATAGGGGCTTCCATGGTGGCAGGTGTAACAGGTTATAACCATTGTGCTATCTCCAATCATAGGTTGGTTAACCTTCAAATAATCTTTATTTATTTGTATGGTCATCTTCATCATGTTCCTTGCATCCTCCTTAGTGCTATTGATATCGCTTGCAAAATCCATAATACCCAGGCTATCTTTTGGAGCATGACAATAAGCACACTTAACCCCAAGTGACTGGTTAAATTCGTTCATAATATTATGAAGCTTTTCATTGCTGATATCATGCGGTAAAATTTTAAGATTTTTAAAAGCATCTTTATGTACAGGCGGTGTAGTGCCGGCAATACCCAGTAATAATATTGCAATAAGGCAGGTAATTACTACAAATTGTTTGGGCAGTTTTAATTTTTTATCATGCATAGCTGAGTGGGATTATTATTAATTGCAATTAAAAAAAATCTAAAGTATTGTCAATAGACATAATATCTTTTTGTTAATAAAATTAGCGTCACTTAAAAATTTACAAACTATCTGCCGAATGTGATATAATTAATGTTGCAGCATGAAACAACTTAACAAAAATTAATGCTGTCTAAATATATACTTTATTTTTTATTTTAAAGACTAGGAATTATTAAACGGTTTTTTAAAATTTGCTTATACCCCCTGGTTGAAAAGAAATACATTTTGTATTTTTAAAATCCAAAAATTATCTTAAAATTTTATTTTTTAAATTTATTAAAATGTTAATTATTAATTGGTTGTAAATTTTTATTTGTAATAGTAAACAGCATAAAGTAATGCTATCAATGCTTTACTTAAACAGCTTTGGTTTATTTATCGTTAATTTTGATAATATATTTTAAGGATACATTTGAGTGTTTTACAAAAAAAGAATAATTACGCTATGGCAAGTATTTTAATAATTGATGATGAAAAAGCAATACGTAAAACCTTATCGGAAATTTTAAGTTACGAAGGTTATAAAATTGATGAGGCTGCGGATGGAGAAGAAGGAATAATGAAGTTTAAAGGTACTACATATGATGTGGTACTTTGTGATATTAAGATGCCAAAAATGGATGGTCTGGAGTTTTTGGAAAAAGCCAGAGAAATAAATAGTGATGTACCTGTTATTGTAATTAGCGGTCATGGTAATATTGAAACTGCAGTAGAAGCGGTTAAAAAAGGCGCCTTTGATTATATTAGTAAACCGCCTGATTTAAACCGTTTATTAATAACGCTGCGCAATGCATTAGATAAGCAAATATTAGTTACAGAAACAAAAGTACTTAAGCGTAAAGTTGCCAAAGTACAGGAAATGATTGGTACAAGTACTGCCATCACCAAAATTAAAGATACCATCGAAAAAGTTGCACCTACAGATGCACGGGTTTTAATTACCGGTGAAAATGGTGTGGGAAAAGAATTGGTTGCCCGATGGATTCATGAAAAAAGTAATCGCAATAATGGACCAATGGTTGAGGTAAATTGTGCCGCCATACCGGGAGAATTAATTGAAAGTGAATTATTCGGTCATGAAAAAGGATCCTTTACCTCGGCCATAAAACAACGTATTGGTAAATTTGAACAAGCCAATGGAGGTACATTATTTTTAGATGAAATAGGCGATATGAGTTTAAGTGCTCAGGCCAAAGTGTTGCGAGCACTGCAGGAAGGTAAAATTACAAGGGTAGGGGCAGATAAAGATATTAATGTAGATGTTAGGGTAATTGCGGCCACCAACAAAGATCTTTTAACTGAAGTAGATGAAAAACATTTTCGCCTCGATTTATACCATCGCTTGGGAGTAATTATTGTACACGTTCCATCCCTTAACGAAAGAAGGGAGGATGTGCCCTTTTTGGTAAATTATTACATTGAAAAAATTGCAGATGAGTATGGACAGCCTAAAAAAATAATAGATAAAGAGGCGATGGACCTGTTGTATAATTACACCTGGACAGGCAATGTAAGGGAGTTAAGAAATGTTGTTGAAAGATTGATCATTTTATCCGGAAAAAATATTACTTCTGATGATGTTAAAAATTATGTGTTGCCCAAAAAATAATTTTATTTATTAATCAATCTCCAATAGTACCTATATATTTTTTAAGTTACACTCCGTAGTATTTTAAATTTAAGGCTATGAAAACAATTTATTGCATAAGCGGTCTGGGTGCAGATGAGCGGGCTTTTTCACGCTTAGATATTCCGGGTTATACATTGGTTTATTTACCCTGGTTTTTACCAATGCCCAACCAAACTATTGAAGCTTATGCAGCGAGAATGAGCATTGATATTAAAGAAAAAAATCCCTTGTTAATGGGCTTATCTTTTGGAGGAATGATGTGCATTGAAATTGCTAAATTAATTCCTGCAGCCGGCGTTATTCTTATATCAAGTATAAGTTCGGCAAGTGGTATTCCCCGATGGCTAAAAAGGGTAGGGCGGTTTAATTTAAATAACTTGTTTCCCATGCGCTCCTTCAGAATTTTTGAACCCATACAAAATCGATTTTTAGGCGTAACCGAACAGATGGAAATAGAAATGGTAAGAGACTACAGAAAAAAATCGCCTACCGCATATAATAATTGGGCAATTAATAATGTAATAAACTGGCGCAATACCTGGCAACCCAAAAACCTGTTTCATATCCATGGCAGTAAAGACAATACTTTTCCTATTAAATATGTTTTGCCAACACATATTGTAAAAGATGGCGGTCATTTTATGATTATGAGTAAGGCTGCAGAGGTAAGCAGGTACATCAATGAAATATTAAAATCTTTATAACATTGAGTAAATTTTCATTTTGTCTTGTATGCAATTAATACTATTAGCAAAGGCATTCTTAAATTTTTATCTTCCATTTTACGAACCAGAATATAATTACTTCTTAAAATTTAGAAGAAGCAGTCGTTTTTAATACCGACTTATTGATCGTAATAAAAATAATAAATTTTGTTTAAACAGGTATTTTACAAAATAAAATC
>ENA-OBIO01001150-OBIO01001150.1-metagenomes-genome-assembly--contig:-NODE-1150-length-11144-cov-2.4197_pt1 | contig 11144 bp, 11 predicted proteins | sample MGYA00153383_OBIO01 | MGnify analysis MGYA00153383 | reverse complement strand
TTAAGCATTCAGTTATTGTTTATTCAAGTTTAAATAATTCAAGAACTTATTTTAAACGTTAATAGAATTAAAATATTTTAACGACTTACAGCCTTACCGGCAAAATTATGCGAGTGCTAATTAGCTTTACGATATTGAAACAACTACCCCAATAACGCCTTTATATTTAAAATAACCTGATTTAAATTACTGATGTCTTGTCCGCCAGCTGTAGCCAGGTTTTTTTGACCGCCGCCGCCGCCCTTTATTAACCCTGCTACTTGTTCTTTAATAATTTTAGCAGCGTCCAAATTTTTTGCAACCACTACCGTATCTGAAATACCGATGGCCACAAAAGGTTTACCATCAATATTACTGCAAAGCACAACCAGGTGATCGTGCAAATGATTTTTAAGATCGGTACATAATTTTTTTAAAGCATCCGCATTGCTTACTTCAATTATAGCCCCAACAAAAGTTACATTATTAATGATTTCATCTTTTTGTAATAACTCATTGCGCACGCCTACTAATTGGCGGGCTTCCATACCATCCAGTTTTTTTTGCAAGCCTGCGTTTTCTGTAAGCAGGTATTCTATAGAGCGGTTAATATCTTTTGTATTCTTCAGCAAGCCTCTAATTTGGTTAAGCGCTGTAAATTGTTCGTTTACATATAATAAAGCAGGCTCTCCACAAAGGGCCTCAATTCTTCTAACACCTGCAGCTACAGCAGACTCATGCTGAATTTTAAAAATACCTAATTCGCCGGTACTACCAATATGAGTGCCCCCGCACAACTCTAATGAGTAGGCCGCATCCATAATAACTACACGTACTATATCGCCATATTTTTCTCCGAATAAAGCCATTGCGCCTAAGGCAATAGCCTCATCTTTATGCATAGATTTTATGACTACCGGAATATTTTCACGAATCTTTTCATTTACTAAATTTTCGACGGTAGCTATTTCCTGTTCTGTCATTTTTGCAAAATGGCTAAAATCAAAACGCAGGTATCCCTCATTTACCAAACTTCCTTTTTGTGCCACATGCTTACCTAAAACCGTACGCAAAGCTGCATGCATTAAATGAGTGGCGCTATGGTGTACGGCAATTAAATGCCGCCTTGTTTTATTTACGGTTGCTATAACAATTTCGTTAATAGCAACCGGCAATTTATCTGTAAAATGAATAATGAGGTCGTTCTCTTTTTTAGTGTTGGTTACTTCAATTATTTCCGGACCAAATTGCAGAATGCCCGTATCGCCAACCTGTCCGCCACTTTCGGCATAAAATGGAGTAGTTTCTAAAATTATTTGAAAAGATTCTTTGCCTTTTGAAGTTACCTTTCTATATTTAATAACCTTAGTTTCAGTAACAAGGGTATTATAGCCAACAAATTTATTTGGCGAATTTTCTATAAAACTTATCCAGTCTTCCGTATCTAAAATTGCAGCAGAACGGCTCCTGGTTTTTTGCTGCAACATTTCATTTTCAAAGCCCTGCTCATCTACAGTTAAGTTATTTTCCTGCGCAATTAATCTTGTAAGGTCTATCGGAAAACCATAGGTATCCAATAATTCAAAAGCTGTAGTACCATTTATAATTTTGGTTTCCTGCACCTGAGCAATGGTTTCATCCATTCGTTTTAATCCCTTTTCTAAAGTTCGCAAAAAAGCTTCTTCTTCTTCCTTAACAACCCTGGTTATAAAACTTAATTGTTGTTGTAATTCCGGAAAAACCCCATCAAATTGTTCTGCAATTATAGGCAGTAGTTGAAATAATAAAGGTTGTTTATACTCTAAATAAGAATAATAATAACGAACAGCACGGCGTAATATTCGGCGTATAACATAACCTGCTCCTGTGTTTGATGGTAATTGTCCATCCGATATAGTAAAAGCTATAGCACGAATATGATCGGCAATAACCCTAAAAGCTACACTCTCTTTATCATCGCCGGCAGTATATTTTTTATTAACGATATTGCAGATTGCGTCTAGTGTACCTGTAAAAATATCGGTATCGTAATTGCTTTTTTTATTTTGAATAATGCGTACCAGGCGCTCAAAACCCATTCCGGTATCTACATGTTTGGCGGGCAGTGGTTCAAGACTGCCATCTTTTTTTCTGTTAAATTGAATAAATACATTGTTCCATATTTCTATCACCTGCGGATGATCTTTGTTTACCAAACTACTGCCGGATACCTGTAATCGCTCCTCTTCGCTCCGGCAATCCGCATGAATTTCTGTACAGGGGCCGCATGGACCGGTATCACCCATCTCCCAAAAATTATCCTTTTTATTACCCAATAAAATCCGGTCTTCAGGTAAATATTTTTTCCATTCTTCAAAAGCTTCTTCATCTTTTGGTAAACCTTCTTTTTCATCTCCCTCAAACAAGGTTACATATAATTTATCCTTGTCTAACTTATATACCTGGGTTAATAAATACCAGCTCCATTCAATGGCTTCCTTTTTAAAATAATCGCCAAAACTCCAATTGCCCAACATTTCAAACATGGTATGGTGGTAAGTATCTACGCCAACTTCTTCTAAATCATTGTGTTTACCACTTACACGTAAACATTTTTGAGTATCGGCCACTCTTTTATATGGAGCCAATTTATTTCCTAAAAAGTAATCTTTAAACTGGTTCATCCCTGCATTGGTGAATAATAATGTGGGATCATTTTTTAAAACGATGGGAGCAGAAGGAACAATAGTGTGGCCTTTTGTTTGAAAGAAATCGAGAAATTGTTGGCGTATCTGTGCACTCGTCATCATAAACCTGTATTTATTAAGTTGATTTTATTGTAATAATATTTTTATAGTTACCTATAAAAATTTATGGCGCAAAGGTAAGGAAAAGCTTATCTGTTAACAATTTGCCCAAAATATTGAAACAGTATATTTAAATTAAATACTAGTAAACAGCAGAAAATTTTAATTTTGAAGAAGATAGAATTACAAAGCATAAAAATTAAATTATAAAGGAGTTGTTTGATGTTTAATTTATGAACAGATAAACACCAGTAAAATTTTTATAATTGTTTTTTATAAAAGATATAAAAACATTAAGGTAAAAAAGTCGACGAAATCGTTAATATTTTTATTTGCCGGTAAGCTTTTGGCAACTTATAGAATGATGTGTTGAGTATCCCAATAAAAAAACACTATTTTACACCTCATTACAACAAATACTTCCATTACACATACCATTAAAAAGCCTTAGAAGCTTTTACATGCATGAAAAAAATAAAATACTTTTATAACACCAATACACTGCGCTACGAAAAGCTGGTGACGCCGTTTAGGGTAAAACTGTTGCGAATCTTTGGATTTCTTTCGGCTCTTTTAGTTAGTTGCACCCTGGTAATTTCTTTGTACACCAAATTTATTCCTAAACCAGCCGACAGAGAATCGAAACTAAAATACGACCTGATTAAAGATAATTACAACAGTTTAGGAGATAAAGTTATTACGCTGCAACAACAAATGGCAGAGTTAGAAAAGCGCGACAATGAGGTTTACCGCTCTATATTTGAGGCCAATCCGTTACCTGATAGTGCAAGGGCTAAACTACAGGAAAAATCAAAAGAACTTGATAAAGTAAATATAATGAGTGATGATGCTCTAAGTAAAACAATTACGTTTGATTTAAATAATATTGGTGCCCGCATTGCATACCAGGTTAAAAGTTACGATGCTATTGAAAAATTAATAAATAACCAAACTGTAAAGTTATCCTGTATACCCGCCATACAACCAATAAGCAATAAAAATTTAACCCGTATAGCAAGTGGTTTTGGCTTTAGAATTCACCCCATTTATGGTATACCAAAAATGCACAACGGGCTCGACTTTACCGCTCCGCAGGGTACCCCAATTTACGCAACCGGAGATGGAACCGTTGCCACTGCCGGAGAAGGATCCGGTACAGGTAACCATGTAATAATAAACCATGGTTATGGTTACGAAACAGTTTATATGCACATGGTTCGCATAAAAGCAAGACTGGGCCAACATGTAAAACGCGGCGAGGTTATAGGCTGGGTAGGTACCACGGGAGCAAGTACAGGACCGCATTGTCATTACGAAGTACATGTTAATGGTCGTTCGGTAGACCCTGTTTACTTTTTCTTTAATGATTTAAATGCAGAACAATATGACAGGGTTTTAAAAATTGCGGCTACCGGCAGTGCAAAAAGTTTCGATTAATACTGCCTTAAAAATATCAGGCTATCGGTATAAGTTTTAATTTTATACTTTATTTTTAATATGAGCTTAACTACGCAAATAGCATTTGATTTTGATAGTATACCGCAACAATCTTTGTCGCCAAAGAAACCTGCTGTAAAAGCTAAAGTAATAATAGTACCGGAATCTATTACCGCACCTAAAGTTAAAAGTACGCGGGGTAGAAAAAGTATTAAAGAAATGAGCGAAGGGGTTGACCTGATTGACATTCCTGCCGATGAAGTTTTATTTCAAAAATCTTATTATGCTATTGGTAAGGTTGCTGCGATGTTTAAAGTTAACCAATCACTTATCCGGCTTTGGGAAAATGAATTTGATGTTTTAAAACCTAAAAAAAATGGCAAGGGCGATCGCCTCTTCAGGCCGGAAGATATTAAAAACATACAACTGATTTACCACCTTACCAGAGAACGTAAATATACCATGGAAGGTGCTAAAGAGTTTATTAAGAACAACAAAAAAGCAGCTGAAAAATTTGCTGCTATTGAATCTCTTAAAAGAATTAAAAGTTTTTTAAATGAAGTAAAGGCGGGTTTGTAATAATTAATACTCCATTACAAATTGATGCGTTTTACTAACTAAAAAATATTTATACGCTTTAACAAATGCCATCAAATGCAAATAACCGACAGGTTTAACTTTTTAGGAATTTATAAATTTTTCGGCTCTTATTAAATCTTCAGGCGTATCAATTTCTATTCCCATGTATTGGGTAACCACCATTTTTAGCGGCACTCCGTTTTCCAGATAACGCAGACATTCAATTTTTTCGGCAGCTTCCATTGGCGACATTGGCCATTTTGTAAAATTCATAAGGGCTTGTTTACGAAATGCATACACCCCTATATGCTCATAATAAACCGGACTAATTTCTGTATCTCTATGATAAGGAATTACACTCCTGCTGAATAAAAGGGAATTCATATTTTTATCTACCGCTACCTTAACATAATTAGGATCTTTAATAAACTGCGCTTCTTTTAAAACCTGCATTAAGGACGCAACCTGCACGTTTTTACCACTATCGCCTTCAAAAATATCCAGTAATTTTTTTAGTGGCTCTTTTTGTACAAAAGGCTCATCGCCCTGTACATTTACCACAATATCATAATCGAGGTTAGCCACGGCTTCAGCAATTCTATCACTACCGCTTTCATGTAGTTTTACACTCATAACCGCACGGCCACCATGTTTTATAATTTCTTCATAAATAATTTCACTATCAGTTACTACCATAACCGTATCAAACAAACCAGTTAAAACAGTATTATCATAGGTATGCCTTATTACAGTTTTGTTGCCCAACTGTTGCATTAATTTTCCGTTAAAACGACTAGCAGCATAACGGGCCGGAATAAGAGCAATTTTGTTCATGTAAATATTTATAGATTTTAAAATTACAGCGCATTTTTTTTAGCAAATTAAATAGAGCATAAAATTTTATACTTTTTATTTCTATTTGATGATTCACCTTAACAGTTATATTAATGCGTCCGGTTAAAAATATTACTATTATTTATTAGCTTTCTCTCCATCTTTTTTTTAAAAAGTAAAAAGTATACAAAGTATTCTGTTTTACTTTTAAGATAAATCATCCTCATAATCGGGCAGCCGTGCAGTTTCGTAATTGCAATTGCCACATAAGTATACATAATTTGGCGCAACTGCATAACTGGCAAAAAGAGTGGTTAATATTGCTGTTAAAAAATTAGTTACTCCGGGTTTTGCTATATAAGTAAATTCATGTGCGCCACATTGCGGACAGGTAGCTGCATTCATGTAATCCCTATCGTATCCCGCTAAAATTTCTTTTACTGCTGGTGCATTTTCTTTTCTTACCACCAATTTAATACCTCCAATTGCATTGGTTAAAATCGGATCAATGGTAATGGTTACTTCATCTTTTAAAAAACATTCAACACCTTCGGCCTGCAGGCGCGTTAAAATAATATTGGCATTAAAATAATTATCAAATGTTTTAACTGTTACTAATTCCATTATTACCTTAAGTTTTAGTTTTAAATATTTTGGTTTTTATCCACTTTATAATATCAAACTTTTGCGGGGTTAGTTTTCCATCATGAGTTAGAGCATTACTAAAATTGTATTGAAGTTTTTCAGCATATTGTTGCTGTTCTTTAGATCCCCTGCTTAAACTTTCTATAAATGGAATAGTTAATTTATTTAATTTCCCGTTAGTTGATACCGTTTGGTATTCGCTTCTTAAAACCGGATTAATATTGGTATTATTTAATATAATTTCTCCGTTTACTTCAAAATAATCTACATGAAAAATTTGAGGATTTAGTTTTTTAAGTCGTTTGGTTGCCTTTCTTTCATTTCTCCAGGGGTGCTCTTTTTTGTGTAATTGCTTTATAAGAAATTCTTTATTCCATAAAGTAATTTGGTGCGACATTAAATAGTCTGACGCCTCATTGTTAAGCACACCAACTTCAAATCCTTCTATTACAACCCCGGTAGCATTGGTTTTATAAATATCTGAAGAATGTAATTTTATTTGTTGCCAGTTATTTTGTTCGGCCAATTTAAAAAGTTGGTTAAAAAATTCAGCGTTTATTGGTTTGTTAAGCCACATATCTTCCTGAAAATACAAAACATATTTTTCAGTAATTTTCTCTCTTAATAAAATTGCAAGTCTGTCTGCCCATTCTCCGCTTCCTGATTTTATATTTTTAAAATTATGGATAGATGCCGTTTCTGTTTCTGTGGCAAAATAATAATTGCAATCCACATCAAAATCCCAATGTTTTAAAAAAAAATGTTCAAACCCCTCATATAAAAATTGGTACCTATCGCAGGCATGAACGAGTAATGCAACATTATTTTTATTAGATTCCATAAACTTTATCAACACATTTTTAACTTCGCAGATTTTGTAACCCGGTAGTTGATGGTAAAAATTCTATAATTGCTGATAAAGGTCACGCAAGGTTTTTCGTGTAATTTGTTTTTCCCAATCTTTACCCAGCGCATTTTCCCATAAAGGTTTCATGCCTAATGATACATCAATCATTTTATCAAAATCTTCGTCGGTAAGGTTAGCACAAATATTTTTCGGTATATCAATTTGGTTTTTTTCAACCATGTATTTAAATTCTTTAACTCCTTCGGGATAATAGGCTTCGAGTTTATCAAAAACTATACAGTTGCCAATACCGTGTTTAGTACCTAATAAATAACTAAGACCATAACTTACGGCGTGGGCAACTCCAACCTGGCTGTAGGCTATACTCATACCACCGGCATAAGAAGCCATCATTAGTTTATCATCGCAATCAGCATCCCATCCATTTCTGTTTACATACACCTCCCTGCAAAGTTGTAATGCTTTTTCACCATAACTTTTACTAAACTCGTTTAAAAAAGTTCCCGTAAGGCTTTCTATACAATGAATATAGCAATCCATACCAGTATAAAAACGTTGGTTGGCAGGTGCGCCGGCAGTTAATTCCGGGTCTAAAACTATTTGGTCAAAAGGAGTAAAATCAGAGTTCATACCCAATTTTTTTGTTGGGCCTGTTAGCACGGTGGTTCTGCTAACTTCTGCACCGGTGCCGCTTAATGTTGGAATACCAACTTTATAAACGCCTGCTTTTTGTACTAAGTCCCAACCCTGATAATCTGCACTGCTGCCCGTATTGTTCATCATTAATGCCACTGCTTTTGCAAGGTCCATTGCAGAGCCTCCACCAATACCAATAACTCCGCTAACGGTTCCAAACTCTTCTTTTAAATCTGCCGCTAATTTATCTACATAGGTTGTTTTAGGTTCTTTGGTTACATCAACAAAAATAATTTTGTCTTTACCCTCAACCGGAACCCTAGCTGCAAGTGGTTTTCCTTCAAAAAAATGATCCACTAAAAATATCATGGGAGCAGTGCCTTTGCGGTTGGGTTGTAATATTTCGGCTAATTGATTAAAAGCACCACGGCCGTAAACAACATAACCTATCATTTTAAAATTTCTAAAATTCATGGTATAAATTTCTTAAAAAAACCATCAGCCTATCAGCAAATAATTTTTTTGGTGAGATAAAAGATTATTGTAAAATTATTTTATTAGTTCATCAATTGCATCATCGCCTTCTAAATTATCCATTTGATGCATAATTTCAGGATATCGTTTAGCAATATATGCACTCATTGGTTTTACGGTATAAACTTTTGGGTTGGGTAATGCTGCGGCAATCATTGCAGCTTCGGCCCTTGTAAGGTCTTTTGCATCCTTTTTAAAATAAGCCCTTGCAGCAGCCTGTACACCAAAAATTCCTTTACCCATTTCAGCTACATTTAAATAGGTTTGTAAAATTCTATCCTTGCTCCAAATTTTTTCAATCATAAAAGTAAAATATACCTCCAATCCTTTTCTAACCATACTTTTTCCCTGCCACAAAAAAACATTTTTGGCTACTTGCTGGCTAATGGTGCTTCCGCCCCTTACTTTGGTAATGTGTTTTTTGTTGTAGTTTAAGGCTTTTTTAATTGCTTTTATATCAAATCCATTGTGTTCGGGAAACAACTGATCTTCACTTGCCATAACGGCCAACTTAATATTAGCATTCATATTATTAAATGCTACATAATCTCTTTGTAAACCATAACCCTGCAACACACTACCTAATTGGGTGAGCGTTACCGGCGGATTTATCCAGCGGCAAAATATTATATAAATAAATTGTAAAATAAAAAGCCATAAAATAACTCTTTTAAAAAAACGCCAGGCTTTTTGCATATTGGAAGAGCTTATTAAGACTGCAATATATTTACATCTTTTTATTATTTGCCACTTCTACGTACACCAGTTTGTATTTTTTTCCAATAACCATTCCTTTACCTCCAACCTTTGTCATTATATACCCAATACCGGCTAAACCAAGGGAACCAATTAACAGGCCGGGACTAAACTTTTGTTGGTCTGCTAAAAAAACTACCCCGCTTGCTACTGCGAGTAATAAGCCGCCACCCAATAAGGTTGCCCCCCCGCCCGATACATCAAACTTTGGCCCTACCCTGCCAATTGCTTTTATATCTTTATAATGGTAAGTGTACCGGTAACTTCCAACAGTATCCAATACATAAAACCCCATTGTGGTAAATACTTGTTGTACTATAAATTGTCGCAGAAAAAGAGAATCATGCTTAATATCAGTAATTTTTGCATCAATAAAAAAACCTCCGGGATTGGTAAATGGAATATTATCGCCAATATGAAAACTGTTGATGGTGGTATTGTGTTTTTTAAATAAAATAAAATCGGCCGATTGTTTAGGCTGACAAAAACCATTAAGGCTTATAAAAACCAACAATAAAAGTAGTAAAATCTTCATGCTGTAAATTAAATACAAGAAAGTAAATAAAACGATTGGGTACGTTAATGTTTTGAAGTAGTGAACAATACCCCTGCAATTAAAACTATGGCAAATATTAATAATATAAGACCGGAAATTTTATTAATTAATGATATATTTTTCTCAGTAAGTTTTGTTCTGAGCCGGTTTGCCAGTAGTACTTTAGCTATATCTGATGCACTATTTATTAAAAGACAGGTTGAAAAAATTACAATACGCTGTTGTATACTATGGGTTGCAGCAAGTGCAGTAGCCGTTGTTAACCAAAATAACATCAGGGCCGGGTTAAGGGTATTTATTAAAAAGCCTTGTAAAACCAATTTTGCATGGGTGCCGGCCGTAATAACTATTTTGTTCTCATCTTCTTTTATATGAATTTTTTTAAAGAAAAGATAAAAAATACCAAGCGCCATCAAAAAAGAGCTGCCAACTATTGCTATGGGCTTTTTAAAATCCATTAGCCCGTTTACAATTTCAGAAAAAACATTACTTAGTACAACCCATAAAAGATCGCTTAACCAAACACCAGCAACAAAACTAAAACCACCGGCACGTCCGTTATTTATACTTTGTTTTAGTATTGTAAAAATAACGGGACCAACAGAAAATATCAACAGCAAACTAATTGCTAACCCTTTTACCAACGCATCGATCATTAAAACAAGAAATAAAATTAAAAAATAAGTTAAGTGGATTTAGGGCAGTTTTATTAAAAAAACAGCTTATTTTTTTTTATAGATAGGTACAGTACTGCAAGGTTCACCATACATAATACTTTTAGCTATTGGTCTTAACAATTTTGTAGCTTTTAAATAAGCAGCTTCGCCAACGGGTATTTCGCCACAACCTTTTATTACTACTCTTTTATCAATAAAATTATCAACAGGTAATTGATCAATATTTTTAAGGAGCAACATGTTTTTTATTTCATCCTGGTTTCCAAATGCAATTTCGCTTGCTACGGGTTGCAAGTAACTGGCTACCAACATATAAGCCCACATTGGTATTACGGCATCCGCACTGCAGGTTACCGCAACTATTTTATCTGCATATACGGTTGTATCTAATAATTTAAGACTTTCTCTAAAATCTTTTTCCTTTAATATTAACCCCATAAATAAATAATCTTTCATATCAAACAGGGCAATATCTTCCTTTGGGTAAAATGTTTCAAGGTCGAGCGAAACAATACCACTTTCAGCAACTTTATTTACAAATATTTCTTCCATCACTGTAAAATTACGATTTATACGACTGAAATTATTTGTGAAAATTTTCGATAGAAGAAATTTTTTTCTAAATAAAGCGTTTAATGGAGGCGTAAGCAATTTCATTAATAGGAGAAAGATTTACAACAATTTAAAAAGAGTCAAATAATTGTAATTAAATAAAAGTACAGTTAAATAGCATTTATGCAAATTGCAGTATACCCATTAGCTCCAATTGAAAAGCAATAACAACATTTAACCTTGTGTTACCGCTGAATTTGCTTACTTTTGCACCTTCAAAAAACAGCTATCATTTTTTTAGATTT
>ENA-OBIO01001149-OBIO01001149.1-metagenomes-genome-assembly--contig:-NODE-1149-length-11172-cov-2.85985_pt1 | contig 11172 bp, 5 predicted proteins | sample MGYA00153383_OBIO01 | MGnify analysis MGYA00153383 | reverse complement strand
TGGCTCATGCATTTCGATTTCTCTCTTTCAATCAAAAAATAAAATTAGGTACACACATTGGGGTTGATTTGCGGATCGCACTTTCGGATAAGCTCGCTTACGCGGAACAAATTGCTAACGGCATTTTACTCGGCACCTATCATATTGGTTTATACAAAACGCTAAACGGTAACACGCATCCACAGAATAATGCTGATGCAAAAATTGAATTTGTAACACGCAACGCAGATGACGCTGAAATAGTTGTTAAAGCAGCGCAGCGCGGAATTGCCATAGCTGAAACGCAAATGCGTGTAATGACACTTGTTAATGCCGCGCCGAATTACAAAACGCCTGAAGTGCTTGCCGATTGGGCAGTGCAATCGGGAAAAGAAAATGGTTATTCGGTAGAAGTTTATGATAAAGAAGGTTGCGAAAAACTCGGTTTACACGCTTTGCTTTCTGTCAGTGATGGAAGCCCGAATGAACCGCGCTTTATAGTGATGCACTACAAAAGTGATGCAGCGACTAAAACTTTTGGTATTGTTGGTAAAGGTGTCACGTTCGATTCTGGTGGCGTTAGCATTAAACCGAGTACCAATATGCACCTCATGAAATCGGATATGGGTGGCGCAGCGGCTGTGCTTGGTTTTTTAGAAGTAGCTGCTAAATTAAAATTGCCTTATAATGTTATTGGTATTGTGCCTTCAACAGAAAACATGGTGGATGGTGCAGCCACGAAACCGGGTGGTGTTATAAAGTCGTATCTCGGCAAAACCATTGAAGTAATTGATACGGATGCCGAAGGCAGGCTTATATTGGCAGACGGATTGGCTTATTTGAAAAAAAATTATACTGTTGATGCTATTATAGATTTAGCAACGCTTACAGGTTCCGTCATTGGAACACTTGGTATTTATGCAGCGGGATTATTTAGTAATAACGATGCACTAGCTAATACACTTTTAGCTGCTGCCGAAAAAACGGGCGAGCGTTTATGGCGTTTACCGCTTTGGGATTTATACGCCGAAGATATTAAATCGGATGTAGCTGATGTGATGAACATGCCATCAAGAGCACAAGCGGGAGCAACTTATGCGGCAAAATTTTTAGAAATTTTTATTGATGGGCATACGTGTTGGGCGCATTTAGATATTGCAGGTATGGCACTAGCCAACAATGAAACAGGTGCGCAGCGCGTAGCAACTGGTTTTGGTATTCAATTATTGGTCGAGGCATTGAGCCAGTTTCGTTGATAGTTGTTTGTTGATAGTTGTTCGTTGATAGTTGATAGTTGTTCGTTTGCTATCAACTATCAATGAACAACTATTTCAGTTAAATCCAAAAAAAAACACCTCAAAGCATTGTACTTCAATAAAAAAAGATATTTTTGTGCTGCAAGGCGTAAAACCAGCAAAATTTAAATTTCACACTCTCAACTTTAAACTATTCTAATGGGCTCAAGACTCGCTACACTCGATTACGTCGTATTTATGTTCTACTTTGTGGTAGTAGCTGGATACGGTTGGTATATTTACAACAAAAAACGCCAAACGGTTGAATCATCGGCAGATTATTTTTTAGCGGAAGGCTCTCTCACTTGGTGGGCAATTGGTGCTTCGCTCATTGCTTCAAACATCAGTGCTGAACAATTTATTGGTATGTCGGCTGATGGTTTTCAAATTGGTTTAGCTATTGCCACTTATGAATGGATGGCGGCAGCAACCCTTTTAGTAGTGGCTATTTTCTTTATGCCGATGTATTTAAAAAACCATATTTTCACGATGCCACAGTTTTTGCGCCAACGGTATAGCCCTATGGTAGCACTCATTATGGCCCTGTTTTGGTTGTTGCTTTACATCGTTGTAAACTTAACGTCTATTTTATATCTCGGAGCTATTGCAGTTCAGGCACTTTCTGGTTTGAATTTCACCGTCTGTATGATATTCTTAGCCGTATTCGCCGTATTAATTTCAATCGGGGGAATGAAAGTTATTGGATATACAGACGTTATTCAAGTAATATTTTTAATTTTTGGTGGCTTAGTGACAACTGTTTTAGTGCTTAATTTAGTGAGTACTGCTTACGGTACTTCTGGCGCATTCAATGGTTTGATGGTTTTGGCTAAACAAGCACCCGATCACTTTCACATGATCATCAATAGAGATAATCCTAATTTTGCTTCACTACCTGGCATAACAGTCTTGATTGGTGGTATGTGGATCACCAATATTAATTACTGGGGCTTTAACCAATACATTACGCAACGCGCACTCGGTGCTAATTTAACGACTGCACGCAGCGGATTATTATTCGCAGCATTTTTGAAGTTGTTCATGCCCGTAATTATTGTAATCCCAGGAATTGCAGCTTATGTTTTGCACCAACATGGAATGTTTCAAACGGAGATGCTCAAAGATGGCGCATTAAATAAAGATAATGCCTATCCAGTACTTCTAAATTTACTCGGACCTGGTTTGCGCGGACTTTCTTTTGCTGCATTAACAGCGGCTATTGTGGCATCGCTTGCTGGTAAAGCAAATTCTATTTCTACAATCTTTACGCTCGATATTTTTAAAAATTACATCAAAAAAGATGCCTCTGAAAAGCAACTTATTTCGATGGGGCGGATTGCAATTGTAATCGCACTTATTTTAGCTATTATTATTGCCCCACAACTTGGTATTGATAAAGCGGGCGGATTTAGTTTCATTCAAGAATATACAGGATTTATTTCGCCAGGTGTTGTAGCTACTTTTCTTTTAGGTTTTTTCTGGAAACGTACAACGGCTAATGCGGCATTATTTGGTATTTTTGGTGGATTTATTCTGTCAATAATGTTTAAATTCTTGCCAGGTTATTTAGATCTATCATTTTTATACAATTTTGGATTCGCGGCTAAAAATCCAGCGGGAATTTATGAAATACCTTTTTTAGATCGTATGGGATTTGTTTTCATCATTACAGTTTTAGGAATGTACCTCATCACTGTTTCAGATGCAAGAAGTGTCAACAATCCGAAAGGTTTGGTAGTGCCTTACGAAATGTTTAAACCATCACGTGGTTTTGCCATTGGTGCCGCTATTGTTTTAGCTATTCTATTTTTAATTTACGGATATTTCTGGTAGAGTAGGAGCAGGTACTTTTTAACAGGTTTATAAAATTTTCATGGAAGACATCAAGCAATAGCGCGCTTGGTGTCTTTTGTGTTTAAATAACAGGATTGGTTTTAAAAAACGATTCAAAGGTTAGCGTTTTCATAAACTTGCACACACAAAGAATAATTTTTAAAGACGAGCGTTTTTAATTTAAAACAAAACAAGTTTTGAATGTTTAAGAAAACCTTTGCTTCCATTTTAATTATTTCCTTTTTTTTATTTTCAAGAACTTACGCGCAAGGTTACGGCACTGCGGCAGGTATTCGTTTCGGAGATGGCATCGGTTTGACTGTGCAACAACAAGTAGCTTTAAAAACCACTGCTGAAGCAATCGTTAAATCGGGATTAACGACTAAAGATGTTACGGGTACATTATTAATTGAGCAGCATACCAACATTTTAACGCGTGCACTGAATTTTTATTCTGGTGTTGGTGCGTATCATACTTGGTATGCGCCGAACGATAATTTAAAAGTTTCGCCTACAAATCCGACGGGTATTGCCTTTATTGCAGGCGCAGAAATAAAATTGGGTGGTATCGTTGTATCAGCCGATGTGAAACCTTCGCTTAAAATTATGGGTGAGGGTACAGGGTTCGATTGGCAAACAGGCGTTTCGGTGCGTTATATTATTGCGTCGCGGATTTTCAGAAAAAAATGGTGGGCTTTTTAAGACTAATTTGTATTTTGGTTTTGTAAATTCGTCAGACTGTAATACTTTTGCACCCGCATTCAAAAATGTAGTAAATAAATCAACGGAGGCTTGGCAGAGCGGTTGATTGCAGCAGTCTTGAAAACTGCCGTACTCGAGAGGGTACCCGGGGTTCGAATCCCTGAGCCTCCGCATTTTGAAAGATTTATTTTCTGGACTTAGTAGCTCAGCTGGTTAGAGCATCGGTTTGTGGTACCGAGGGTCGTGGGTTCGAGCCCCATCTAGGTCCCTTCAAAAAAAACTTGTCACCTACGTGTTGTGACAAGTTTTTTTTTGCCCTATTCCTACTTCGTGACGCAAAAAGAACTACCTTGTCTTTCTGATATTATTTCTTTGGTTTTATTATTGCAATTTAATGACAATCAAGTTATAATATTTTAAATTTGTGTTTCGTTATAAATAAAATGTAAGTTTATGTTGACGTTGCAACCTATAGAAAGACGTACAGGCATCTCAAATGAAGATTTTGAAACAGAATTTCTCAAACCCCTTCGCCCGATGGTGTTTACCGATTTAATTAAAGATTGGCCCGCGCAAAAAAACTGGACAATTGAAAATTTAAAATCGAAATATGGACATCTCGAAGTGCCAGTTGTTACGCCCAACTATTCTAAACCAGGAAATGGTTACATGAAACCTGAATTGTTTATGAGTTTTGGCGAATACTTAACACTCATGGAACGCGGTCCAATGCCGTACAGAATTTTTCTTTGGAATATTTTTAAGCAAGCACCTGAGATGTGCAACGATTATACTATTCCAACCATCATGGAAGGTTTTTTAAAAGATTTTCCATTCATGTTTTTTGGTGGTGAAGGTTCAGTCACACCGATGCACTACGACATTGACATGAGTCACGTTTTTTTAAACCAAATTCACGGCAGAAAACGCGTCGTTGTCTTTGCGCAAGATCAGTCAAAACTTTTATACAAACATCCTTATACTGTTGCGAGCTATGTTGATATAAATAAACCAGATTACAAACGTTTTCCGGCACTGAATTACGCTAAAGGATTTGAAACCGTTTTAAATCCTGGCGAATCTATTTTTATTCCGAGCGGTTATTGGCATCATATCGAATACGTTGACGGTGGATATTCGATTGCGTTGCGCGCCAACGAAAGCTATGTCCGTCGTGCGGTCGGCGCGATGAGTATTGCTAAACATTACGTTGTTGATAAAGGCATGAATAAAATTTTAGGTTCACGCTGGCGCAACATTAAATCAGAAATGGCGGATAGACGCGCTTCACAATTAGTTTGAAAAAATAATTTTAAAAAAGCGAACAATTTGTTCGCTTTTTTTGTAATAGGTATAGATTTAGATGTTTATAACATAGACTGTGTTTAAAACAAATTTTTATGTCCGATTTTGAAAAAATTGCGAATTTCTTAACCGAAGCACAAAGCGGATTAACGTCTCTCATCAGCAAAAAAAAAGCACACGCTTGGATTGATGCCATGCTCGATTTACTTTTTCCGTTGCGTTGCGAAACAAAAAATTCGGAGCTTTTACTCATTCAAAACGCGTATTCCGAATTTATTAAACTCATTACTTTCAATGGCAGAACTCACTTAGAAAGTAAAACTATAGCCGATACTTTTTTTTCTGAGATACCTGTGTTATACAAAAAATTAATGCTTGATGCAGAAGCATTTTTAGAATTTGATCCCGCTGCAAAATCAATCGAAGAAATTATTGTGGCGTATCCAGGTTTTTATGCCATTGCAGTTTATCGGATTTCTCACAATTTGTGGCTCAAAAAAGTGGATGTTCTACCGCGATTGATTTCCGAATGGGCGCACAGTCAAACAGGAATTGACATTCACCCGGGCGCTAAAATTGCGAACCGATTTTTTATTGATCACGGTACTGGCATCGTTATTGGTGAGACTGCGGAGATTGGCGAGAATGTAAAAATTTATCAAGGCGTTACGCTCGGCGCGCTCAGTGTTAATAAATCGGATGCAGATATAAAAAGGCATCCTTCCATCGAAAAAAACGTAGTAATTTATTCAGGCACAACTATTTTGGGTGGAAAAACGGTTGTCGGTCACGATTCGGTAATAGGTGGTAATGTTTGGTTGACCGAAAGTGTGCCGTCGTTTTCTTTAGTCTATCATAAAAGCGAAATTCGCGTGCGCAACAACTACGATTTTATTGAGCCTATTAATTTTCAAATCTGACATAAGCAATTTTCCTGAAGACTTCGCAGACTTTCGCAGAATGTGACTCAGCGAAAATCTTTACTTAAATTTACTTACTGTAAAAATAAATTTTTCAAGTATTAAAAACCATTAGAAATTTTTTTAAAAATTTAGTAAAATGAAATTTCAGAACGTTTTAGAATCCATTGGTAATACACCCCACGTTCGTATCAATAATATATTTGGTAACGATAACGAAGTTTATATTAAATTGGAAAAGCAAAATCCAGGTGCCAGCATAAAAGATCGTATTGCACTCAGTATGATTGAAGTTGCCGAAAAAAGTGGATTAATAAAAGAAGGTAGCACTATCATTGAACCCACTTCGGGTAATACAGGAATTGGTTTAGCGATGGTTTGTGCTGTAAAAAAGTATAAACTTATTTTAGTGATGCCAGAATCAATGAGTATTGAACGCCGCAGAATTATGGCGGCTTATGGTGCTACTTTCGATTTAACGCCGCGCGAAAAAGGTATGAAAGGTGCGATTGAACGCGCCAACGAATTGCAACACGAAATTCCTAATTCTTTCGTCCCACAGCAATTCGTCAATCCTGCTAATATTGAAGCGCATTTAAACAGTACAGTGCATGAAATACTAAACGATTTTCCTGAAGGGCTAGATTATATTATTACTGGTGTCGGAACGGGTGGACATATAACAGCGTGCGCAGAATATTTAAAACCTAAAATGCCTAAACTAAAGGTTTTTGCCGTCGAACCAGCAGCATCGCCTGTTTTGAGTGGTGGTTCGCCGTCGCCACATCCTATTCAAGGAATCGGTGCAGGATTTATTCCAAGTAATTATCATAAAGAAGCAATAGATGGTGTGATAACAGTCACTAAAGAAGAAGCTTTTGATTTTACGCAACGCTTAGCGCGCGAAGAAGGCATCTTAGCCGGTATTTCTACTGGTGCATCGTTAGCAGCAGTTTCTAAAAAAATTGCTGAGATCGGCAAGGGTGCTAAAATTTTAACTTTCAATTACGACACTGGAGAGCGTTATTGGTCTGTGGAAGGACTATTTTAGGGAATAAGGAGTAAGGAATAAATAATAGGGAATAAGTGACTAAGAGCTGGAAAGTTATTACTTGTTTTTTATTCCTTATTATTTATTCCCTATTATTTATTCCCTATTAAAAAGGCGTTTGCAATTATAGGATTGCAAGCGCCTTTTTTGTTTTTTAAATAACAAATCATGTAAAAAAAAAGAATCAGCGTGTTTGGTATTATTTTTGGTTAAGCATAAAGTATCAAGTAGTTTTTAATTCTACTCATAACCGACATTTTATTTAGACATTGCTACTCATGACCATTTACCAATTCATTTGTAAGGTATCAGCATTATTATTTGCAACCGACAAACAAGCAAAAATTCAAAGTGCAAAGTGCAAAATTCAAAATGCACTTTGCACTTTGCCTTTTGCACTTTGCTTTTTGCTTTTTGCTTCACCTTTGGCAACAAAAGCACAAAGCAATTTAGCGCTTCAAATTCTCAATACATCGCACAATGCATCTTTGGGTGACACTATTAAGTGGCGCGTAGCAGTCATTAATGTTGGCAAAACGACGGTAACTGGTGTAACGGTTAATATTCCAACGCCAATTGGAACGACGCTGCGAGCTAATAACCCATTATCGGGTAGCTTTAATACGGCTTCAACGGTTTGGAATATTGGAACTATAAAAGCAATCCAAGATTCTGTTTTTTTGGATGTTACGTATAATTTGAACAACGAAGGTGTGGCGTATGCTATATATGAAATCGCGACGATGGATCAGATTGATGCGAACTCAACGCCGAACAATGGAAATTTGAGTGAGGATGATTTAGCGACAACATGTGTCAGTATTCCTATTTTTTATAAATGTTCTGAAACGGTAAACCTTTTGGCAAATGCGCCGAAAGGTTATTCAACATATCAATGGTATTTTAACGGAATTGCAGTTTCTGGCGCAACACAAGATACTTTTAGAATTAATCAAATTGGCGATTATACTTACACAGCAAATATAAATCAGAATAATTGTCCAGCATCGTCGTGCTGTCCTATTCAAGTGCGCAAAAATGAGTGCGACGCAATGGGTGATTTTGTTTTTGGTGATACGAATAATAACGGTGTTTTCGATAGTACCGAGTTGGGTATTCCGAATGTGCAGATGAAATTATATTTGGCGCCTGGCTCAGGCATAAAAAACCCGTTAGTGGATTCACTCTATGCTTCAACAACAACCAATACACAAGGCAAATATTTATTCATAAATTTAGATCCGAACAATTATTACGTCACGTTGAATAATCCGACGGGTTATACGAGTTCAACAGGTACAGGCAAAACGGATACGTCCATTGTTGGAACAAAAACGTATGAGCCTTCAACGTCGCGCATGAACAATACGGACAATGGTACACAAATGGTGGGCTTCGTGATATCGAGCATTATTAAGTCTTCTAAACTCGATACAACTGTTGATTTCGGTCTATTTAAACCAACATTATCACTCGGTGATTTCGTTTTTAATGATAAAAATAACAACGGTGTTTACGACAGCACGGATGTTGGTCTTTCGAACGTTCAAGTTTTACTTTATACGCTTGGTAAAGATGGTATAAAAAATACGGTGGATGATTCTTTGGTGGCTTCTACTTTAACAGTCGGCAGTGGTAAATATGATTTTTCAGGATTAAGTCCGAACACATATTACGTGCGTGTTTTAAATCCAAATGGATTAACGAGTTCTACGGGTTCTGGATCGGTTGATCCGTCGAGTACGCCGAATGCTTTGTACGAACCTTCTACTTCACGTGCGAATAATTCCGACAATGGAACGCAGATGAATGGCTTTGCGATGTCATCAATTATAAACTTAACGAAATCGGATTCAACGGTGGATTTTGGTTTTTACGCACCTGTTACGAAGAAAAAATGTTTTGTCATCACGAATTTGGTTTTTGAAGATACGAATAACAACGGTGTTAAAGATATTAATGAGCCTATACTCACAAATGTAAAAGTTATTTTGTTGACGCTTGGCAAAGATGGTATTAAAAATACAGCGGATGATTCGATTGTGGCGACCGTGTATTCGGATAGTACTGGACGTTATATATTCAGTTGTTTAGATTCGAATTCCTATTATTTGAAGGCTTTCACGCCACCGACGATGAGTAGCACGACAGGAACCTCATACATTGGTTATGTTATCAGTCCGACGATAGACTTAAATGCTTCCGCACCAACTGGTAATTTCGATTTTGGTTTTGTGCCGTGTTCGCAATTGACTCCAACATTTACTGTGCCGACGATTGTTTGTGGCAATACGCCGACAACTTTCATCGCTTCTGGTAATTATAAAACATATACTTGGGATTTTGGCGACGGAAAAACGGGTAGTGGTGCGACGGTAACTCATACGTACGCGCCAACGGGTGGTTTGTTTACAGTAAAATATTCGGTGACGGACAGTGCAGGTTGCACAGGTTCGGTTTCACAAATTATACAAGCTAAACCGATGGTTTGGGCGCGTGCAGGTGTAAGACAGACGATTTGTGCAGGTGACACAGCGCACTTGAGCGCACAGGGTGGTACGCATTATACGTGGTCGCCAATACAAACTTTAGATAATAATTTGGTTTTTAATCCGACGGCATCGCCTTTGGTGACAAAGACGTATTACGTGACTGTATCGAATGACGAGGGATGTTACGGCGTGGATTCGACGACGGTTATAGTGTCGCCAGTACCTAAAATTATTTCTGCGATGGGTCCGCTCTCGACGTGTAATGGTGGTACTATTCCGGTGAGTGTAACGCTCGATCAGCCGATTTCGAATTATACAATTTCGGGGAGTGCGGGCTATAAAGATGCGGTAGTGAGTGGTAATACACTTAATTATACGGCAATTTTGAATGGTACGTACGATAATGTGACGCTGAAGCTATATGGCAACAGTGGTTGCGCGGTGAAAAAAACTTTCCCGATTTTCTTAGCGGGTAATCCAGATGCGGATTTTGTGGTGGTTGAACCTTTTTGCGCCGGCAATCAGACGACGTTATTATTTACGGGAACAAGTACGCCAGCCGCGAATTTAAATTATAATTTGGGTGTGGATGGAACGATAATATATGCGAGTGCGGCGACGGCGACTTTGCCAGCAGGTGACACTACGATTGTGCAATGGGTAAATTGGGGGAGTAAACTTGTGAAACTCACGGTAAACGACGGTGGATGTGTATCGACTAAAACGCAAAGTATTTTCGTGCGTAAATCGCCAAAAACGGTGCTTGCGAATGCGGACACGACTGTTTGTGCGGGCGCAAATGTGAGTTTATACGGCACAGCGGGATTGCTGACGTGCGTGTATCAATGGTCGCCCGCGACAGGATTAAATAGAACTGATATTGCCAATCCGACGGTAACGGTGAATCAAACGACAATTTATACGCTTAATATAATAGATATTAACGGTTGTCAGAGTGCTGCCTCCGTAAAAATAACGGTAGATACGAGCAAGCCTATCTTTGTGGGCGTGCCTGCAAATATCACGGTGGCGTGTAAAAATATACCTTCTGCGCCGACAGTGACGGCAACAAGCGGCGGCGCGAATGTGTCCGTAACGTTTATTGAGACGGTGGGTGCAGGCAGTTGCAAATATAATTATACGGTTACGCGGACTTGGACGGCGACAAACAAATGTGGCCTTACGGCTGCGGCAACTCAAATTATAACGGTACAAGATAATATTGCACCCGTATTCGCAAACGTACCAGCGAACATAACGTATGATTGTAGTAGAGACGTTATATATAACGTCTTTACTAATCCGACGGCGACAGACAATTGTTCGGACGCGGTGACGATTGTTTCGACGCAAATCGTGACAGATTCGACGTGCGTTAATCACAAAACGATTACGCGGGTTTGGGTAGCGACGGATGAGTGCGGCAACAAAACGACGGCATCGCAAATTATTACGGTGCGCGATCAGACGGTGCCTGTATTTGCTAACGTACCGGCTAATATAACGGTAAATTGCAATGGTGATATTCCAGCGCCTGCCACGCCGACGGCAACCGATAATTGTTCAGGTGGCGTCACATATGCTTATGCTTCGAC
>ENA-OBIO01001148-OBIO01001148.1-metagenomes-genome-assembly--contig:-NODE-1148-length-11178-cov-4.71518_pt1 | contig 11178 bp, 8 predicted proteins | sample MGYA00153383_OBIO01 | MGnify analysis MGYA00153383 | reverse complement strand
TGGGTGGTTTGGCAGAAATCAACAAGACTTTTGACTTGTCTCCTAGCTGGTATATTGAAGCTCTCAAGTACGTCAAATCTAATCACGGTTTGTCTGGTGATGCTGCGGTAGAAGCCAATTCTTACCTGGATTATGCGATTAACGCACTGAGCTAGTAACTAGCTCAAATCCCGAAGCTATTTCCATCCGTTAGCGTTTGCGTTGGCGAGGGGAAATAGCTTCGGGAATTTTTTTGTTTGTCAGGAACGCGAATTAGATCGCATCCTCGGCAGTCTCCAAAATCCGATCTGGTTTAATAGCTGTAAAATGGAAAGTAAGTGTCGGGAGAACGAGTTTTGTCTCGAACTGGCACAAACGATATTAGTCTCAAACTACTATCTCACTTAACGTCAGTGTCTCCTGATGTTAACCTATAAACCAAACAATTATGACCGATCCTGACTTACTGAAAACCTTGCTTCAGGCGATCGAGTCGGCAGATTCATCGACTCGGATGGTAGCGGCTGTCGAGAAGTTAGCTCAGGCACGTCTAGAAGCTGCTGTACCTAATTTAATTGCGGTTTTGGGATACAACAATCCTGGGGCAGCAGTAGCGGCTGTAGAAGGGCTGATGGCGATCGGTCAGCCAGCGGTCAAGCCTTTATTAGAGTTGTTGGATGGGTATAATTATGGAGCCAGAGCGTGGGCACTTAGAGCATTAGCCGGAATTGGCGATGCACGGGCATTAGATCTATTGTTGGATGCGGCAAAAAATGACTTTGCGCTGAGTGTCAGACGTGCCGCCGCGAGAGGCTTGGGGACGATTAATTGGGATGAATTACCGATTGAATCTGCCGTCTTGGCTCAGGCTAGAGCAATTGAAGTATTACTTGCAGTATCTCAGGATCATGAGTGGGTGGTGAGATATGCAGCGATTACAGGATTGCAGGAATTGGCGATCGCTAGTACTATTTCTAACCCCGATCTGACACGTCAAATCTTGGGACATTTCGATCGATTGGTAGACAGTGATGAAGATCTCACCGTAATTGCAAGAATTTGGCTAGCGCAGAAAGAGATCCAAACATATATTACTGAGCTATTGAGTCAGCAACCCGAACTAGAGCCAAAGATCGCGATCGATTGGCAAGCAACACTAGCCAAACTCTATGCTCGAAAACGGCAAGAGCAACCACATCCCGAAGGAGATCCGCACAAGTTTCGAGAGGTGGCTGCGGCGATTTTCAAAGGTGAGTAATTAGTTGATAGTTGATAGTTGATAGTTGATAGCTTGCACTGTTGGCGTTGAACTACCCTCTATCCTCTATCCTAATTTAACGAGTAAATATTACCATCAACCAATAAGCAAGTAATTCCTTTCGATCGCAATTGTTGAGTAGTCTTATAAAAAACTCGACTATCTGGCACCTTAATCACTCTTTGAGTGCGTTGATTGGAGAATCGTTTTGCTACGCGATGATTGTCAAACACTGGTAAAGTGCGTTGCTGAATCTCTTCGCCAGAGATTTGTCCGAGATCGGCAAAATCTTTGAGTGGACGAACGATCAACTCAGCAAATTTATCGATCACAATATAGCAAGTACGCGGTAAAGTCGCTTTGGAAAGCGGCGTGACTTGGACATTGAGCCGATCTTCTGTCAAAAATTGGTTTCGATCTACTTGCTCATCAGCAGATGTAGGTTCTTCATCCCAATCCTCTTCCGCAAATTCATCATCATCATCCCCATCGGCAATCTCTTCGCCAAACATTGCAGCTAGAGCATTGACATCTTCTGAATCTGAGTCTAAATCTTCTTCAAGCTCATCTGTAAAAATTTCGGCGATTGGTTCTGGTGCTGGTGGGTTAGAATAACGCTCTTTTGAATCGGAAAGTATTTCTCTCAATGCTGGTGTACGGGGGATTGGGGGTTGAGCGGGGATTTTTGGCGATGGATCTGTTGTATAAATATCTGTATTGCTCTCGATCGGTGCATCGGAAATAGCTACTTCAGCAATCTCGACGACTACAGGTATCGGTTCTATCGTAGTCACCGACTGGTTTGATTCGGTTGGCTCATCGCTAGCTGCCGCCAACGGTGCTGAAGATCGACGACGCACCCGACGATTGGTGTTGCTGTCTTCCTCGGTGTTGCTGGCTGATAGAGATGGGAGGAGATCGCGATCTGGTGGCAATGTCGAGGCTAATGGAGCCGGATCTTCGTGACTGGAAACAACTAAGTCGGGTTGACTGGGACGATCCTCAACTGCTTCTGCTGGGATTGCCGTTGACATCACAATCGGCTCGTCTGTCGTTGATTCCTCTTCGATCTCGACTTTAGATCCACGTTTTTGCTGGATCAGAAGCTCATATTCAGCTCCAGGAATATTAGTTTTGAGGAGACGACTAATGGTAGAATTGCTGACTCCAAAACGACTGGCTAGAGATGCGGTGGTATCTCCAGCCAGACGGTAGAGATCGACGATCTCCAACTTATCTGCATCGGTAATTTTTTTAGAACTCATGTTTACTTAATAGCAGTTCGTCGGCGAGCTAGACGGCGAGCACGAATGGAGTTATCAAATTCTAGCGCAGCGGCAACACCAAACTGCACAATCCCAAAAATCCAGAACACTTCCATAATAGAGCCACTTTCATATCCTTGCACTTGATTGTTGGCATAAGCAAACCAAGTGTCAGCGATATAGAAAAATAATACAGCTTGAGCGGTCATCCGCCAGGGTAATCCCAATTGACCGCCCCAGAACCCTAAAAATAGAATTGCGGCAAAAGTCAGCAAGACTAAATCGCAGAGCACATAGAATAAATTAAAGGTGCCCACAAGTGGCTGCATCGATCGATCGATCGATACTACCCAATCAGGAGGCAGCTTTGATGATGCGATCTTTCCTTGAGGGGGGATTGTCGGTGCATTCATCTGCACCATTGTTCCGCGACTGGCAGCTTGAGCGATCGTCATCACTCCGCTCTGCTGTGGTACCGTCACAGCTCTAGCTGAGAGCGTCGTCAGCCAGCAACCCATCGTCAGACCGATAGCAGCTACACCAGCGACTATCACCCATTGCTGACGCGCCAGTTGGACATCTCGATCGAGAATTGCGAGTCTCATTCCAGCGATCAGAATCAAATAAAACAACACAAAAAACAGATTTCCAGCCGAAGCAGCGGGATTTAATCCCCACACCATTTCCCAGAGACAAAACCACATATTTCCGCCGAAAAAGGCAAAGATCGCGATCGCAAATAACAGCCAGACTGTACCGCCAGAAATAGATGAACTTCGCCAGTTCCGCAGACATAAGCAACCAGAGATGAGTAACCCGACTTCTTCTAATCCAGTCGTAGTCAAAATAAACCATGCAGGGCGAGTTGTCTGTGGATCGACGACACTATAGGTTAGATAAAGGATGGACGAAATTATCGCCCAAATCAATCCCCAGTAAATTACATATTCCCCAGTCAGCCAAGTTTGCGAATCTAATTTTTTTGGTGATGATTTAGTCATGAATAGGGCATAGAGGTGAATAGAATTACTAATAAATAATCAAATGCCTAAAACTTTGGACAAGGTTAGTTGCAGTGAATCTGGCATGGCTTGAATAATATCGATCGTTAATTGAGTTCCAAATTGGCGACCCATTTTTTTCTGAGCAAACTGGTAGAGTTGGCGATCGAATGTCATGAAATCTTGTTTGGACCAACCTAATCGAGCTAAACCTAGCGGATCGAGAGCCAGTAATCGATCGAGATCTACCTCAGCTTGGATCTGTGGAGTTACGGCGAGTAATTCTTTGGTAAATAGTTGTAATTGTCTGGCTCCCAATAAATCCTGCCACTGTAACCAGAGTTCTTGAAATAGCCAAATACTAGCTTGTTGCAATTCCAGTTCAATGCGCTCATCATCAATTCGCTCGTTTAGACTCGATGTAGCTATCGATCGATCCAGTTCCCACAATGAATAATAGTCAACTTCTAGAATTAATAAATAGCGATTTGGGTTAGAACTGCTGACAGGATCGCGATCTAGTTCGATTAGTTGCTGCAATTGTTGTTGTGCGCGATCGAGTTTAGGAATAGCAAAAGCTTGGAGTAGGTTGTATATGTGTCCTCGATCGTTGAGCCTCAGTCTAGAGTAGCGATCGTCAGGGAGGGTGGATATCTCAATGTCTACTGATTGTGAAGCGATGATTGACATATCCGATCGGGCTGTGCCCATTCGTGAACGATAAAATAGCTATTGTTATTTAATACCAAATATCCCGATCTTACCTAGAGTAATATTGCCGATCTCCCTGACTGGCTCGATCGCACTTAGGACAATTTTTTCATAGGTTTGGCACTTGACAGCACTAAAATACCATCAAAGTATGTTAGGATATAGGCCTAGTACGGGTGAATAGCTCAGTTGGATAGAGCAACTACCTTCTAAGTAGTCGGTCGGGGGTTCAAGTCCCTCTTCACCCATTAAAAGTTCAATACATTAGACACGATCGGAACTATACTGTCTTGAGCATAGTTCTGGATGATTATTTGGGTGGTTTGACACGTATCGCCAGATACTGCGCCAACAACGACCGCTTAATTAATCACAACCGATCGCCGCCTGATGAAGAATACCCAAGTTCATATCCTTCTTTGTCTGGCTTATGTAATTGGCTTAGTCGTTACCTTTAATCCGTGGGTGAGATGGGGCATACTTGTAGCGGCGATTCCAGCCATTTGGCTCCTGCCAAAAATTTGGAAAAAGAGTCCAAATTGGCAACTCTTGTTAGTGACGATCGCAATCGCCGGATCTGCTAGTTTCTATCTAGAATTGCGAATCCCCAGACTTGCAGCCAACGATATTAGTAAATATATCCCCGCTACTGCCGAACGTGGTACATCCCAATTTACGATCGTCCAAGGCATTGTCGATAGCTATCCCCACATCACCCGCAACCAGAATAGTCAATTTTGGCTCAATGCTACTCAACTAAATGAAATTCAGGGCAACGATTTGCGCCCCGCAGACGTGAGTAAAACCGTTAATGGTCGCGTGTACGTTACGGTGCCATTACAGAGCGGCACGGGCTTGCAACCAGGCGTAGAGGTGTCAATTACTGGGACTTTGTACCTACCCCAACCCAATGCTAATCCTGGGGGGTTCAGTTTTCGCGATTATTTGAGTCAATCGGGTGGATTTGCCGGAATGCGGGGGGTACAGTTGCGGGTACCGGATGAGAAACAGACGCAGCAATGGAGTTGGGGAAAGTTGCGGGCGCGGATTGCAGCGGCGCAAGTAAAGTGGTTAGATGTGCCAGTTGGGCCGTTAGTAACGGCGATGGTATTAGGCTCGGATGCGGTAGATTTACCGTTTGATTTGCGCGATCGATTTGTGCGCGTCGGATTAGCTCACGCGCTGGCTGCGTCTGGATTTCAAGTCTCGCTGATTCTCAATGCGATCCTCTCACTCACCCGCAAGCGATTGTCGGTGGTAGCACAGTCGAATCTAGGCGCGGTAGCTTTACTGATTTTCCTGGGTTTGACTGGCTTCCAGCCCGCTGTAGTGCGATCGGTAGTGATGGGAATGGCAGTATTAATCGGGTTGCGAACCAACCGAAAAATTAATCAGCTCAGTTCGCTATTTATCGCCGGAACGTTATTATTAATCATCAATCCTTTATGGGTTTGGGATATTGGATTTGAGTTGAGTTTTTTGGCAACATTAGGATTGATTGTTACAGTTGAGCCATTACAGGAAAAGTTAGATTGGCTACCACCAACGATCGCCGATCTAATTACCGTTCCCCTAGCTGCATCGATCTGGACATTACCAATTCAACTATATGTTTTCAAAGTTTTCCCCTTCTATAGTTTACCCGCAAATATTCTGACTAGCCCACTGATTAGTATCATTAGTATCGGTGGTACGATTGGGGCACTAATTGGATCGATCGTCCCGATTTTGGGTAGTGCTGTTTCCTGGATGCTGTATTTACCTACTCAGCTCTTAATCGGCATAGTCAATTTATTTAATTATCTTCCAGGTACATCATTCGCCGTCGGGCAGATTGCGCTGTGGCAATTGTTCGCTCTTTATGGAATAATATTGGGCGTATGGATATTTCCTAAATGGCAAAAGAACTGGAAAATACCAGCATCGATCGGTATCTTGCTAGTGATTGTCCCCCTAGCCATCTGGAAAACAACCGAACTACAAATTACCGCATTGGCTAGTAAAGATAGCCAAATCTTAGTCATCCAAGATCGCGGACATACAATCTTAATTAATAGTGGAAATGAGAGTATCGCTAGGTTTGTAGTGCTACCATTTTTACAACAACAAGCCATAAATCGGATCGATAGAGCCATCGATTTCAATCGAGATCTCCCTGTCTCAAACAGTTGGCAAACCTTGACACAGACTATCCCGATCGCTCGTTTTCATAGTATTGGTGGTGAAAGCAGAAACACTGGCATAATTAAATTCGAGCCATTACCAATTGGTAAAGTTCAGAAATTCGATCGAGTAGAAATTACCACCATCGAAACTAATCCAGCGATCTTCCAGATCGAAATCCCTGAATCCAAGCAAAAATGGCTAATTATCGGCGATAATATCGCAGATCGAGCACAACAAGCGATCGATCTCGAACAACTTACCCCAGTTCAAACTCTATATTGGAGTGGTGGTAGACTAGCGGAGCGAGCGATCGCTAAAATACATCCAAAAGTAGCGATCGCCGCTACAGCCAATCCCGATCCAGAAACAGTTAAACTATTAGAACAAAATAACGTTCGGGTTTATTATACCGATCGAGATGGGGCAATTCAATGGACACCTACGGGTGAATTTAAGCCATATTTGGAAGGGGAAAAATATTAAATAGTTGACAGTTGACAGTTGACAGTTGACAGCTATCAACTATCAATTATCAACTATTTACACAGATGTGAGGAAGGGTAAAATTACCTCATACAGTTCGGCGGGATATTCTTCGTGCAATCCTAGTGTTCCAGGTAAAGTGTGACTGATGACATTAGTAACTTCGGAGAGAGCCAACATTTCGGCTTTGGATTTGGGTGGGCTATTTTCACCGATCGCGACCAGCACGGGTATACTTAGCGACTGAAGATCGGCGATGGCTGCGGATCGATCGAGATAAGGATCTAGTCCCCCAGTTACAAACGCGGCTGCGCCATATCTGGCTCCTGAGTGTTGCGTCACTTGTCGTTTTCGAGCGAGTAAATCAGGAGTCAATTTACTCGTATCGCTGTAAACGTGTCGCCGATACATAAATTCGAGAAAGCTGGGCGTAGTAGTGAGTTGATACAAAAATTGACCCATAATTGGTGTCCGAATTAGTTCGCGGACTCGCTTCAACCACGGTTTCTGTCCCCGCGCCATCGTCGGCAATGGCCCCCGCCAAGTCGGAGCGACTAAAACTAACTTAGACACGATATTTGGCACTGTAGCGGCGAGATTTAGGGCATATCCGGCGGCATGTCCAGCCGCAACTATCCTCACTGAGGATGAGTAATTATCCCGCACAAAGTCCGCCAAAAACTGGCGATAGAGCGACGGCGCATAGTCTAAACGGGGACGAGCGGAATCACCAAAACCTGGAAAGTCAATACTAGTAACCTGAAACTGCGATTTCAACCGAGCTGCTAAACCTGACATTTCAGTGCGACTAGAAACGGTACTAAAAGAAGGTAGTAACAGAATCGATTCGCCAATACCTACAGTTTCATAAGCAATGCTTAATGGTTGTTCTTGCCAATACCACTGATATTTGGACGCGGTAGCTGTGACAACTGGATATTTACTACTAGCAAGATTGGACATCAACAATCACCTCAGAAGTTTAGTAATTTTTGGGCAGATCTTAACTATTAATTGCGCTCTAAGCCTCTATTTTAACAACACCATCACTCTCTAACCAACTCGCGATCGCGATCGAGCTACTAACTTTTAACCAAAGCGGTTTCAATCGTTGGCATTCCAGTAGGTATAGCTGTTGCCATATCGCTGCGGACAGATCCCCGACTTCTTAGAGAAGTCGGGGATCTTCTGGGTTTCAAGGATTTTTGCATGTCTTAACCGCTCGTGAGCGATTGCTATAGCTAACTTTTAACGCCCAATTTAGTTGCCCAACCAGAGAATCTACGCCAATTAGCTTTTACGACTTTATGCTGAACGATAAAGTGGATGACAATCAGGATCGCAAAAACTTTTGAGGTGCGACTGTGAGCTGCGGTGGCTGAAGATACAGCTTCTCCATCGACTGGAAATATATCTGGCATGGGCAGACCAAACAAACTGATATTATAAGCATGGTAAGCATTTGATAGCCAGTAACCACTCAGCGGTACCGCAAACATCATCAGATACAGCACGGTGTGTAAAGCAGTCGTAAAATACCAACTCTGAGTTAATTTAGGGAAATGTTTACTATATTTTCGTCCCCAAACTCTCACTAATAGGTACCCACGCCAACCGAGCAGCAGCAGTACGAGAACACCAAAAGATTTGTGAGCGTCATATAGTAGTTCTCGAAAGCTGACTTCACCCTGAAGTTCACCCATAATCTTGCCACTCACAAACAAGATCGCGTAAAACATCGCCATCCACCAGTGAACGGACATCAGTTGTTTGAAGACAGAATTTAGCCTGGGTTTTGGTGTTGCTGCTGACATCTAAAATATCCGTTGAGTTGTGCGCTATGACGATCCTAAATCAGACCCTTAGAACCTTGATAGTGGTGCGTTACGGCTTGAGCCTAACACACCCTACACTTACCTTACTGCAACAAATCGCTCTCAACTGTCAACTGTCAACTGTCAACTGCCAACTGTTTACCGATCGAGCTGTAAAATGTAGATCGTCTGTCCCAATTTCTCCAAATCTTCCGGAATTAAATCGCGATCGATTGAAGTAAATAGATATATACCCGCGTCTCCATGACAGCGGCTTCGCATGACACTACAAATCTAAAACATATGGCGAAGAAAGGCATTGTGACGGCAGCACTATTAGTAGGGGCTGCTGGAGCGGGATTTGCAGGTTATAAATACCTTTATAGCGGACAGAGTAACCCTGGCGATCTGGCAGCGGTGATTCCCGCAGACGCATACATGGCGGCGTATATCTCTAACGAACCAGAAGCCTGGGCAAAGTTACAAAAATTTGGGACACCAGCAGCGCAAAGAGTCATTACAGCTCAAATCAAAGAAGCCGAACAAAAGTTTCTGGCTCAGAGCAAAATGGACTTTAATAATGATATTCAGCCGTGGCTGGGTAATACAATGGTGGCAATATTACCAGATGCTGGCGATCGATCGGCTAAACCTCAGATCTTGATGGCGATCGGCATTAAAGATAAAATCAAGGCTCTAGACTTTGCGAATAAGCTCAAAGCTCAAAGCAAAGAACCGACTAAAAAACTCGAATACAAAGGGATCGAGATAACGGATAATGGTCAGGGTAGTAGCGAAATATTTAGTGCGATCGTTAACGATCGATTAGTCGTCGCACCCGAACAACGGACTCTAGAACTCGCCATCGATACCGCCAAAGGGCAACCCTCACTCGCCACTAAAGCAGGTAATGATTGGTTCAAAGCCGATACCCTCCAGCTCAAACAGCCGATTATGGCATTTTATCTGCCTGACTATCTCCAAGGTGTTCAGCAGCTAATCAAATCTGGTAAACAACCAGTCACGCTCGATTCGGCTACCCTCACTCAGTTGAAAAAAATCCAGTCCCTCGGTGGTGGCATTGCGATCGATGATGCTGGGATTAGAATGAAATTGATTGCTAAAACTGACGGAACTACACTGAGTTTACCAACTACATCGGCTAAAGCGATCGGGAGTTTCCCCGCTGATACCTTTGCGCTGATTGGGGGGACTGGCTTGAGCCAAATTTGGACAGAGGCGAATAAAGTCGCTCAGACTCAACCAGGAACTCAACAAATTTTTACTCAAATGCGGCAGGGATTCACCCAGTCTACCCAGTTGGATCTCGATAAAGATGTATTTGGCTGGATGGGTGGTGAATATACCGTAGGCATGATGCCTGTAAGTACGGGGATTACCGCTATGGCGGGCTTTGGCGGTGCCTTGACGATCGATAGTACCGATCGCGCCGTTACCGACAATACCATGACCAAATTGGTCAATCTAGCCAAAGGTTATGGTTTGAGTGTCGAACAACGTCAAGTTGGAAGTACCCAGATCTCCGACATCAAGGCTCCGGCTGGACAAGGTACGCTATTGAGTTATGGCTGGTTGAGTGACAAATCTTTGACGGTAGCGATGGGCGACGGCTTGCTGGACAAAATTGCCAACCATTCTGGCGAGTCGATCGATCGTACCCCAAATTTTGCCGCCACTATGGGCGCGATGCCCTCGCAAAAGCAGAGTTACACCTACATCGATATTGAAAAAGTATACGGTCTATTCAATGGTAAGATGAGCGGCTCGATGGGTACCATTCCCGCAGATGTCAATGCAATGATTACTTCTGTGCAGGGATTGGGAATAAGTTCGACTCAACCAGATAAAAATACCAATCAAGTTGAAGCTTTACTCACGCTCAAACCCAACAAGTAGGGATGACATATTTGCAATTGAACTTATCGATCGATGGTCATGTAGATCGATCGATATTTATTAAATCGACTCGATTAGACTCGTTCGCGGAGCGTACCGGAGGTAATCGAACCCAATAATTAAAACGGCTCTTCATTACCTGGTATGCTAATCTCGGCTTTTTGAACCAAAATCCTTGCTGTTAAGCCAAAAATGGCTGAAAAATCTAACAACAATAGGTTTTAGGCTCAATCCCTTGCTAGCTATCAATCTGGGCGTAAATCAGCATACTAAGTAATGAAGAGCCATTAAAACTTATGCTAACCACTGCTCTAAATTAGCGCGATACATATTACTCGATTAATGTTTATTTAGATCGATCGCTATTTAGACTCGATCGTATCGCTCGTTTAAAACTATTTTACGATCGATCTACATCCAACCAAGCTACCAAATCATTCATCTGACTCCTAATTCAGAAATCGGTTGAATTGACCGATCTGCTTAAAAATAGACATCGACTTCTCGAACCTCAGAACTAATTTTGAAAAAAGTTTGAACTTCGCTAAAAGGTGATAATAAAGACTCTAAAAAACCTTTCGCAA
>ENA-OBIO01001145-OBIO01001145.1-metagenomes-genome-assembly--contig:-NODE-1145-length-11229-cov-2.67881_pt1 | contig 11229 bp, 6 predicted proteins | sample MGYA00153383_OBIO01 | MGnify analysis MGYA00153383 | reverse complement strand
TTAGGATTATTACGGTCAAGCGCAACAATAGAAGGTTCGTTAACAACTACCTCATCGTTAAATATTATCAGTGTGTTTGCCGTACCTAAATCCATGGCAATTTCCTGCGTAAAAAAATTAAAGAGACCCATAATTTATGTAGTGAAAAAGAATTAAAATATTGATTGCAAAGTTGATGTAATTTATTTGAATTAACAAAGGCATAAATTTAATTTCTTAAGTTTTTTCAGAATGTTTTTGATATTCTAAAGAATTTTAGAAAGACCCATTTATCACCTTGCCGGTTTTTAATATTATTTTAAGAATTTTAAAGGTTAATTTAATAACGTTGAAATATTTTATTAAAAATTACATATTAATTATATAAATAATATGTAATCTAGATATAAGCATCAACAAAAATAATTCAACATTTTAAAAGGGATAGTACCTGCAATTTATTGATCAATAACTTCTTTATTAAACACTACTATTAATGGTTTTAAAATAAGTGCCGCAAACATTTTTACTGTAACTTAAAAATATAATGCATTATTATCTAAACTCAAAACCAATATCTTCCCTGTAATACATTTCATCAAAATATAATTGTTCAAGCATATAATTCGATTGCTCCGCAGCTTCGGCAATACTGTCGCCAAAGGATGTTACTGCTAAAACTCTTCCACCATTGGTTACAACATTTTCACCATCCTGCCTTGTGCCTGCGTGAAAAACGATAGTTCCTTCTATTTTAGTATCCTTAAGGCCACTTATAATTTTACCTGTTTCATGTTCATTAGGGTATCCGCCGCTTACGGCCATAACCGTAACCGCAGTCTGTTTACTGGTTTTTATAATTACTTCATTCAGCCTTTGTTGTGCTGTAGCAGAAAGTATTTCAATAAGGTCATTTTCAATTCTTGGAATAATCACTTCCGTTTCGGGATCACCCAGCCGGCAATTGTATTCAATTACAAAAGGCTTTCCTTCTACATTTATTAATCCTATAAATACAAAACCTTTATAGTCCAGCATATCTTTTTGTAAGCCTGAAATAGTTGGTTTAATAATTGTTTCAATTACTGTTTCCATATATTCAGCTGTAACAAAAGGTACCGGACTAACGGCTCCCATCCCACCAGTATTTGGACCGCTATCTCCAATACCTATTTTCTTATAATCTTTAGCTTCAGGTCAAAACAAATATACTTACTTCAATTCCCTTTAAAAATTCTTCAATTACCACTCTTTTACCTGCTTCACCAAATTTTGAATGTTGAATCATTAATTGAAATTCTGCCAATGCCTCTATGTGGTTAAGACAGATAATTACACCCTTTCCTGCTGCTAATCCATCAGCTTTTAAAACAATTGGCAAAGTATGGTTGCGTATGTACTCAACGCCTTCCTCATAATTATCTGCACTAAATTCTTTGTAAGCCGCTGTTGGAATATTATTGCTTTGCATAAAAGATTTTGCATATGCCTTACTTCCTTCTAATTGAGCAGCTTCTTTTGAAGGACCAATAACCTGTATATGAGCAGTTGCAGAATTTATTTTAAAATAATCGTAAATTCCTTTTACAAGGGGTTCTTCAGGCCCCACAACCAACATGTCTATTTTATTTTTTAAACAAAAATTTGATAAGGCTTCAAAATCATTTATAGATATAGCAACATTAGTACCAAATTGAGCTGTTCCGGCATTACCAGGTGCAATAAACAACAGATTGCATAATGGACTTTGTTTCATTTTCCATGCAAGTGTATGTTCCCGCCCGCCACCGCCAACTAATAGTATATTCATTAATATTTTTTTAGGATATAATAGGAGCTGCGAATTTAAAGCAGTCATTACAGTAAACAATAAAATTTTATTGTCAATTACTGTCTTTTTTTAAATAAGATGGCTGTTTTTAACTTTCTCAAACAAATTATATTAATTTGAGTTGCCAAATATCATTGTTCAACCAGAAAAACTTGCAATTATATGAATGAAAAAGTAAAAACCGGTAAGCATCCTAAAGCACTATACGTTTTGTTTTTAACTGAAATGTGGGAAAGATTCGGATACTATCTGATGGTAGGAATTTTATTTCTTTACCTCACCGATACTACCACAGGTGGTAAGGGCTGGAGCAGCCGAGTAGGAGCCGATGTTGTTGGCAGTTTTATTGCACTTGTTTATTTAACTCCCTTTATTGGTGGCTTAATTGCAGACAGATATCTGGGATATATTAAATCAATATTTTTAGGCGGCGCTTTATTAGCAGCCGGTTATATTGGTTTAGCAATACCCGGTGATACTGCTTTGTTTGTATCATTAGGATTAATAATTATAGGGAATGGTTTTTTTAAACCAAATATCAGCACATTGTTAGGTAACCTTTATAATACAGATGAATTAAAACCTTTAAAAGATAATGCTTACAATATTTTTTACATGGGCATTAATATCGGCGCCTTCTTTTGCAATTTTGTCGCCGCTTATCTTAGAAATAAATATGGGTGGGGTTATGCATTTGCCGCTGCAGGCGTTGGGTTAATTATTGGTTTAATATGGTTGGCTACTCAATTAAAACATGTTAGAGAAGGTGATATAAAAAAGCCTGCCCAGCAGGAAGATATGAGTATGGGACAAATATTTGGCTATGTATTTTTACCGGCAATAATTGCTGCATTAATAGGCTGGATATTGCCCGGAGCCATTTTTCACTCTACTATTATGGGAAGTAAAGCTAATGATGCTTTTATTTTTGCCTGTATACCAATTATTGCGTTTTATGTTTCTTTATGGGTAAAAGCTAAAGGGCAAGATAAAAAAGGGATTGGTGCCTTACTATTTATATTTACAGTTAGTATTGTGTTTTGGACCATCTACAACCAAAACTCCACCGGGCTTACCATTTGGGCCGAAAGACATACAGACAGAACTATATCTGAAAATACCATCAAAATAGCAGGCGCTTTTATTCCCATGCAAACGGTTAATGATACACCAAGGCTGGTAAATAAAGTAAATCCGTCTTTTGTAGAAATTACTGATACAAGTAGTATTGTAAGGAAGGATACCCTTGTAAAATATGTTCAAAACAGAAGTAAAACAGATACCATAATCCGTATTGTTGGTATTACAGCAATGGGTAACAAGGTTGATCTTTCCTCAAAATCAGTTTTGGTAATGGGGCCGGATCCATATTATAACAATGTGCCAAAAGAACAATGGCCAAAAGGAAAAGATGAAAAGCTTTTTAATACAGAATTGTTTCAATCTATTAATCCCTTATTTATTGTAGTACTTACCTTAATTTTTGTAACCCTGTTTAATTTTTTACGTAAAAGAGGAAAAGAGCCGGCAACAGCAGCAAAATTCGGGATGGCATTATTTATATCCGGCTTATCGGCTTTGGTTATGGTTTTCGCTATTTTATCGGTGCCATCTGTGTATGGATTTAAAACGGCGCCTGCCTGGTTATGGGGTACCTATTTTGTTTTTACCATCAGCGAAATATTTTTAAGTCCTATTGGTTTATCGCTTGTATCAAAATTAGCTCCGGCACGGTTAACTGCTTTAATGATGGGCGGCTGGTTTTTATCTACTTCAATAGGCGGTAAAATTGCGGGAGTTATGACAAGTTTCTGGGATGATTTTACTGATAAAAAAGTTTTCTTTATGATATTGGTAGTGGCCGCATTTATTGGGGGCATCTTAATTTATTCAAGGCTCAAATCTTTAAATCAAATTGTAAAAGACAAGACAGGTTCTGTTTAATTATAGAATTTTTTAATATTGTTTGGGGCGATACATTTATATGTATCGCCTTTTTTATTACATTGTGTTTATTACCTGGACACAGAGTTTTGCTTTGTGCTATAATTTTCGTCCTTTAAGGGCCTGGTCTTAGATCCATATTTATTTTTTTGGTCACTTCTTATAAGGAATCGGCATTAATGGAAAAAATGGTTAGGTACTTAGATAAACAGGCAATTAATATTGAGCAACTTACCTTTTGGCTCAATGTTGATGGACAATTTTTTAAACTAGTATTTGAGCCCGCAAAAATTTGTCCGCTTCTTTTTCATTAAAATTGATAAGGTGAAAATCTGTAGTCCCCCCGGCAAAAAACAAAAATACTTCAATGCTTTGTGCGCTTACATTGCCTGATGGTTTACTGCAATAAAGCTTTAATTAACTATTGCTTTGTATTACGTAGCATACCTTGCTAACATATAGGCCCGGCAGAAATCAGTGTTACGAAATAGAAAATCTGTAGTCCCCCCGGCAAAAAACAAAAATACTTCAATGCTTTGTACGCCTACATTATTAGATGGTTTGCTGCAATATGGGTTTAATTATATGTCGCATATTATAAGCATGTAACTACCTGACAAATAAATTTACTAAAGCCAGTACCGGATAATTTTTTCAGTATAATACTATTTAATTTGTGTCTGGTGGCACTGATTTTAAAATTCTCTTTTCCGGGTCTGGTCTATTAATATTTGGTGGTGTAACAGGATTTGGTGTTGCAGGCTTAAATATTGGTTTTCTTCTATCCGGTATTGTTCCGGAATTTGGATCTGACGGTTGAATTATGCCGGGCCTGGTAACCGGATTTCCTCCTATCGGCCTTATTGTACCTGGTCTTGTTACCGGATTTGGTTCTGCAGGTTGAATTATACCGGGTCTGGTTACAGGCTTTATTCCTATCGGCTTTGTTATACCTGGTCTTATTACCGGATTTGGTTTTGACGGCTCAACCACGACTGGTCTTGTTACAGGATTTCCTCCTGTTGGCTTGGTTGTTCCTGGTTTTAATCCTGTTTGTATGCTTGGTTTATGAATAGGTCTTCCGGTCTTATCAAAAGAAGGAAGCTTATCTTTTACGGACGGAGCTTGAGGAAAGTCTCTTTTAAATAAGGCAGCTCCTTTATTTGCAAGTTCGGGCCTTGAATAAGTTTTAAAGTAATCGCCACGTTTAAACCTGGTTTGCACAAATACGGAGTGCGATCTAAAACCGGTATTATAATAATATGTTCTCCATGATGGATACCTGTAATAATTCATACGGCGGTAATTGCCAAAATAATAATAATCCCAATGGTAATGAAAGCCATAATATTGATGCCAGTAATTTGGTGCCCAGGGATGCCAATATGTTGGGTAGTATCCCCAACGCCAGGGAGAGTGCCACACAATATATGATGGGGTATAAATATAGGTGACCAGTCTCCAGTTTGATACTTGTAAAGGTGTTGTTGTCTGTATAATTATTTCTTTATTAAGCTCAATTGTTGGTGGTGGTAAATAAGCCGGGTTTGGGGTACCAGCGCCTGCACCAGTGTTTTCGTAATTCGGTTCAATAATATAATCTTTGCCATACATATCTTCGTCACCAATTAATTGAACTTCTACCTGATCATTTCCTTTTTTTTGCACCACAAAAACTGCAATGTCCTGGTTTTCTCTTGAGTTTATAGCAACCTTCAGCGCAATATTATGAACCATGCCATTTTGGTTGTCTACTACTTTAATGTAGTCAATTTTATGGTCACCATTAAGGTCAAGGTTATTAATGTTTGTTTTCTCATCATTTAACGAATGCTCAAAATCCTCAAGCGTTTTAGATTCCTGAAAAAGCTTTAGCGCCGCATACAAATTAAAATTATCTCCGGGTAATCCTAATTTATCTGAGTTGTTTTTCTGTTGTGCCAAACCTAATAAGCAGGTTACTAACAGTAATGACAAAAAGCTTATTTTTTTCATATTTCTTTTTTTTAAAGCGCAAACTCACCAAGATTTTATTATAAATCCCGGGTATAAAAAATAATATTATAATAATGTAAATTTTATATCCATAACTACTAATTGCTCCAAATATTAATTTATTTATAAAATTAAAAAGTAGCTATATTTTATAAAAATTATTATATGCCTTTACATTTTTATTGGTTATTACATTTATAGCTTTATTTTAATTATCATAGGTTTAAACAGCTATTTTTTATTAAATCCGCAATTAAATTTTCAACAACTAAAAACTTCTGCAAATCGATTTAAAGAATAAGTAACAATAAAAAATTTTTGAAAACATATTAGATTTAAAGGTATTATATTAAATTTATATAATAATTATTTAATATATTTTTAAGAACACGTTTATATTATATTTTTTACCACCACAGTATTCTTAGGGTGCACTCATTATCTCTGGCTTATTGGTTTGTGCATTTTTACAAAACATTGGGTATGATATAGCGAATAATACAATTCATTTTCTATCCGGCTATGTCTTGTACGCACTTATCAGCAGCAGTAATAACCTTTAATATGGTCAATTAATACTATGTATAAATATAAATTGAAAATCTTTTGTATTGAAAAAAATGACAATACGCTTCTTAATAAATTAAGCTATTGGCAATCCCATGCTCACCATTAAAATATGGATTGCTTAAATTAATTATCCCAATTGTTTAGCGCAATTGTATTGGGCAACTACCATGTAAAAAAAACGAAGGAGCCGGTACAGCAAACCTGTAGTATTTCATTGTAAAAGTTTAAGAAGCTCTAAGTCCATCAACGTTTTTATTACTTTAAAAATATCTGCAAGGCAGATTAATTAATTATTTCCTGTAACAGCAATATCTCTTACCAAAACACCAGCTATGCAGGCCGGTGCCGGGAAAGAATAGGTAGAAAATTCATCAGCTTCGGGAGGTAGATTTTGTTAAAATTTTTAAAGGAGAAATTATTAATATTGATGATAACAATATTAAAATCATCAAACGTATATTTATTATATTTAATTTATAAATTTTTTACAAGTAACTAATAAATAAACCTTTTATATTGTTACAAACTGATACTATATTTGGTTTAACAATCCAATAACAGAAACATTCCTCAAGCATAATCTTCGTTTTTTAACAAATGCTACATAATATATCCTACCTGAATTGTTTCTACCACATTAGCCTGTTCACGGTATTTGCCGAACCCGTGTTAAAAAGTAAGGTATTCTAAATCACCCAATCCCAATGCGCCCCAAAATAATATACGCTGTTTTATTTTTATCAACTGTCTGCAATAAACCATATGCTCAAAGCGGAAACCAGGAGGCTCAAATGGCGGTATACAATGTAGCATTAGGAGGATTAACCGCAGGCATTGGTGCGGTAATAAATAAACAAAAAAACACCAATTGGAAAAAAGTTTTTGTAAAAGGATTTTGGCAGGGCAGCCTTGGAGGAGCATTAAACTATAGCGCAAAAAAAACTTTGAACTTAATAAACCAACAAAATAAAAAAATATATGCCTTGCCGGCAAAAATATTACATGCAGCAGGCCTTTCTATTATTGAAAATGCCGCACTAAATGAACCCTTTTTACAAAACTGGAATATTAATTATGGACCTGTAAGGTTCGATTTTTCTGTAGGACATAATAGAAAATTTAAAGCAAGGTTTTTACCGGAAAGTATCTATTCGGTTTATAAAGCCAGTAAGGTAGCTAGTTTTGATATTAAAACTACCTTACTAACCGGGAATTTAATTTTTACAAATACAAGCAAAGTGTTAATTTATAACAGAAATAGCGAAGTAGAAGGAATAAGCTTTGGCAGATCAATTGCAGTTGGTGCGGATTGGATAGGTTCAAATAAAGTACTTGCCCATGAACTGGTACATCAGTTTCAATATGATGATTACCAGGTTTTAAATACCTGGTTTAAACCATTTGAAAAACATATTAAATCTAAATTATTAACAACAATTTTTACCAAATATGTATATGCTGACATTCCCTATTTTTGGTTTTTTTATTCGGCACAAGGGATAAATAAACCAAATTCCTACAACAATTTTTATGAGTTTGAAGCAGAAAGGTTTGCCCGCAATAAATTTATAGTAAGGTAAATGCCAAAACTTTAATAACTATAAAACAGCGAATGTATTGGGAGTTCCAGCGCTGCTGTATTCCATCAAACCCTTGCGGAACCCATCCCGCAACAATCCTTTATTTTGTGTTTACCATTCAAAAGCACCTAATCTATTAATTCCCCAATAAATTTCCCCAATCAATTTTCCTTAAAACTATATTTGCATCTTGCAATTCGAAAACATACTATCTCAAAAAGAAACGAAAGAACAGTTGGTGCAAATGGTGCAACACAACCGGCTGAGCCATGCCTTACTATTTTTAGGTAAAGAAGGTAGCGGCGCCCTATCACTTGCCATGGCCTTTGCCCAGTACATTGTTTGCGAAAAAGTAAATGGTAAAAAAACTGCCGCAATTGCAGAACCTTCTTTATTTGGCGATCCGGAACCTGTGTCATCAGAAACTGCAATTCAAAATGATTCCTGTGGCGTTTGTGCAGGCTGCATAAAATCTAACCAATTAATGCATCCTGATATACATTATTGTTATCCGGTAATTACAAAAAAACAAGGCGTTCCTCCACTCAGCAGTGACTATATTAAAGATTGGAGGGTATTTTTTGCGCAGCAACCTTACGGAAATGTATTTGATTGGCTTCAATATATTAAGGCTGAAAATAAGCAGGGCAATATAACCGCAGAAGAATGTAATGACATCAACCGAAAAATAAGTTTAAAAAGCTTTGAAAGTGAATATAAAATATTAATTATATGGATGCCGGAATATCTTACCAAAAACGGCAATAAACTTTTAAAATTAATTGAAGAACCTCCGCCAAATACTTTGTTTATATTAGTTGCAGAGGTAGAAGGTTTAATATTACCCACCATTATTAGCCGCACACAATTAATAAAAATACCCCTGCTTTCTAACGAGGCAATTGAAACTGCGCTGGAAGTAAAGCTGGATATTGAAAAAAATAAAGCCAAACAAATTGCCGCCCTAAGCGAAGGTAATTATAGGGAAGCCTTACAATTATTGCAGCATGTAGCAGATGACTGGCAGGCTACTTTACGGGATTGGTTAAATTTATTGGTCAAAAAAAATCATCTTGGGCAGGTTAAATGGATAGAAGAAATGAGCAAGCATGGTCGTGAAAACCAAAAGCAATTTTTAAAATATTTTATTCATTTGTTAGAGCAGGCTATTCGGTTAAATACCATTCCTTCTTTAATAAATACACAAGTTGAAGCAGGTAACGAACAGGATTTTGCACTTAGGTTAAACAAACTTTGCAGCATACCCCAGCAAGAAGCTATCATAAACGAACTGAATAAAGCAAGTTATTACGTGGAAAGAAACGCAAACCCCAAAATGCTCTTCCATGCTTTGTCTATTAAGTTGTATCATATTATTACTAACAATTCATTAATTTTGATAAAGTGAGTTAAATGAGCCGTGCAGGAAGTTTGGAGATAGATAGTAGTAATTAATTACATCTTTCTCTGCTATAATGTTACCATTGTTTGTCATTCTCAATTAAATTGAGAAATTTTTAGTTATATATAAGCCTTAATGTTCAATTACCAACTCTTTAAAAAGGAGTAAAAAGGCCGATAAATTTATAACTGTTGCAAAAAATATCACAATTAAATGTGAATGTTTATCAACACCAATGAAACTAAATAGTTTAACGCCCTCCCGCTTACATTTATTCTTACATTACATTATTCATTTTTAATAACTCATTATATGGGATGTGGAAGTTGTGGTACAAGTAAAGATGGTGCACCGGGTGGATGCCAAAGCCACGGAAGTTGCAGCAGCGGCGGTTGTAACCGTATGAATGTTCATGATTGGTTAGCTAATCTACCTTTTAGCGACCCCGAAAGTGGCTGCAGAATTGTTGAAATAAGTTTTAACAACGGCAGCAGAAAAGATTATTTTAAAAATACCACCACTAATTATTTTGAAAAAGGAGACTTGGTTGCCTTAGAAGGTATTAGTGGTTTTGATATTGGAAGTGTAAACCTTACGGGCGAACTGGTACGGTTACAGCTTAAAAAAAATAATATAAAAGAAGAAAGCCCGGAGATAAAAAAGATTTTAAGGTTTGCAACTGATGCTGATTTAAATAAGTGGAAAGAAACAAAGGCAAGGGAAAAAGATGTGATGATACGCAGCCGGGCTATTGCCAAACAATTAAAATTAGAAATGAAGGTTGCAGAAGTAGAGATACAGGCAGATGGCAGAAAAGCAACTTTTTTTTATATTGCCGACGATAGGGTAGATTTTAGAGAACTAATAAAAATTTATGCCGGTGAGTTTAAGGTAAAAGTTGAAATGAAGCAAATAGGCGCCAGGCAGGAAGCTGGTAAAGTTGGTGGCATTGGCAGTTGCGGTCGCGAACTTTGCTGCAGTACCTGGTTAACAGATTTTAAAAGTGTTAATACCAATGCAGCCCGTTATCAAAATTTAAGCATTAACCAAACAAAATTAAGCGGCCAGTGCGGTCGTTTAAAATGTTGCTTAAATTATGAATTGGATACTTACCTTGATGCATTGCAGCATTTTCCGGATGATTGTGATATGATTGAAGTGGCTAAAAGTCGCGCCTTTCTGGTAAAAAAAGATATTTTTCGTAACCTCATGTGGTATACCATGCCGGATAGCAATAAGCAATATCCGCTAACTATTGAAAGAGTTCAAAAAATTAAAGCACTTAATAAACAGGGAATTCGTCCGGAGGAGTTGGAAACTGTTGAAGTTGCCAGTAAAAAACCTGTTGAAATTGAACCAACTTATGTAGATGTTGTAGGGCAAATAAGTTTAAAGAGTTTAGAAAAAACAAGTAAAAAAAGAAGGGATATGGAACGTGGTGAGCAACAGCAACATCGCGCGCCGCAAAGCAGAGATGCCGCCCAGCGTCAGCCTCAAAACAGACAGCAAAACAATAATAGCCAACCAGCTCGTGGTAATCATCCGCAAAGGCCGGTAACCGGCAGAGAAGGAAATGACCAGCACCGCGAAGGAGAAAATACGCGCAATAATCAACGGCCTCCTCAAAACAGACCGAGTAATCATCCCCCTCAGCATCGCAACCCAAATACACAAAACAGGCCGCAGCAAAGGCCTCCTCAAAATAGAGAAAACCCCGATACTCAAAACAGAGAATCAGGTCAGCCGCAAAACAGGCCTCAACGCCCGGTACAACATCCTCCTCAAAATAGAGAAGGAAGCCATTTTGATCAAAAAAGAGAAGGTCAGCGTCCGCAACAGCAACGTGCGCCGCAACAAAGACCGCCTCAAAACAGGAATGATCAAAACAGGGGCGACCAAAATAAACCAAGGCCTGATCAGTCTGCGCC
>ENA-OBIO01001144-OBIO01001144.1-metagenomes-genome-assembly--contig:-NODE-1144-length-11238-cov-23.9062_pt1 | contig 11238 bp, 15 predicted proteins | sample MGYA00153383_OBIO01 | MGnify analysis MGYA00153383 | reverse complement strand
TGCATGGATATCAAACTATAGAGCTAGCAGTAGCAGCGGCACCATGCGGGTCTACCAGGATTTTGGGGTTAGAGCCAGGTTAAACCATTTAAAAATACCTTAAGCAAGTTATACCCTGCAGCTAAACAGCTTGTAGCAGTACATCGCGCAGACCAGCACAAATTAGGCTGGACAATATATGGAAGAAAAGACACGGCTTAAACGGTTAAGAGTAACAATAGCCGTTGCAACAATTGTAACTGTAGGTGCATTAAGAATTACCTACGACTTACTAGATCGAGTAACAACGCCAGAAGCCACAGTTAAGATCCTAAGTATAGAAGAGCGCACGAGTGCTGTTAGCACACTTGAAGTTGCCAACCTGCTCTACCAAGACGGGTACATTGAATCGGTTGAGATTAAACCCCAAAGCAAAACGATCTCTACCTTAGCGCGAAAGTTAGCGGTGTCAGAATTAAATGCTGTGGTTAAAGTTAGTGGAGTAAACATTCCAGGTCTTCAATACCGTCGTATTTCTAATCTTGCTTTGCAGCCATCTAATACCCTAATACGTTAATACTCTAGTTCCATGCGCCTACAAACTCTCATCGCGGCGATTGACATTGAAGGGGGTATCGGCAAAGACAACCGACTACCCTGGCATTACCCTGCCGATCTAAAGTTGTTTAAAGAACTAACGGTCGGGCATACAGTAGTAATGGGGCACAAGACATTTAAAGGGCTATGGGAACAACATCAAAAGATCCTACCTGACCGCCAGACAATCGTCCTAACCAAAAACCCGTACGAGCAGAACCTGCGCTACGGAGAACTTTACTACCCAACAAGCCTTCGGTTTACAGCAAACCTTGACAGTGTAAAAGAGTTAGCCAACTCCTATACAACTATCTACTATTGTGGTGGGGCACAACTATACCAGCAAGTGTTTGATAAGATCGATACGATGTATCTCTCGCGCATACCCGCAGACTACAAGTGCGATGCGTTCTTTCCTGGCACACCCAGCACTAACGACGGCGACCTGTACGAGCCTTACATCCCACCACATCTAACACTGAGTAGTTCAGAATTGGTATCTAAGAACGAACAGACTTTCAAGTTAGATATTTACAAATCAGCGCTGAGTTAATGTCCCCACCCGTGTAATAATTAACTTGGGGTTTGAAGATCTTTACCACCTCGATTATATTTACCATGACTGACGCTTTAGACAACTTAGAGAATTTAGTTCCACTGTTAATCGACCTCGACAACAAACATCGCATGAGCGAAGAAGCTCTTACGATCCAAGTCGCAACCCTAAGCAACGCATTAACTGATACTCAAGCTAAACTAGCTGCTGCAATTGCAACCGTCAGTATTGACGAAGCAACTATTGCAACAGATAAAGCTGCTAACGATACTCTCACTGCAGAACTTGCTGCTGCTGCTAAAGCTACAGACGCTGCTAAAGCAGAAACCGCTGCAGCCCAAGCTAAGTACGACGCAGAAAAAGCTTCCCAACAAGCTCGTCTACAAGTTCTAGTAGATAAAACTAATGCTGAAGTTACTGCAGGCTCTCCAGTTGTAGCTCCAGTTGTAGCTCCAGTCGAAGCTCCAGTTGTAGCTCCTCCAGTCGAAGCTCCTCCAGTTGTAGCTCCAGTAGCTCCAGTCGAAGCTGCTCCTCCAGTTGTAGCTCCAGTAGCTCCAGTCGAAGCTCCCGTAGTTTCAGCAGCTCCAGTTGTAGCTCCTGTAGTTGTAGCCCCAGTGGTCGAAGTTCCAGTAGCTCCAGTAGTTCCAGTCGTCGAAGCTCCAGTAGTCGTTGCTCCAGTCGCTACTACGCCAGTAGCTGTAGACCCAGCAGCTCCAGCAGCTCCAGCAGCTCCAGCAGCTCCAGCAGTTTCATTAGCTCCACCAGCTATAGTAGACCCAGCCGCACCCGTTGACTCAAAAGTAACTACCACTGTAGAACCTTCAGTCGGCGCTGCTGTTAGCACTACTGCTACCGAAGCTACTCCTGCACATGCACCTGCACCAGTAGCTGCACCTGCAACCGAACCTACTCCAACGTTCTAATCAAAAGGGGTATCACTTTTGTGATACCCCTTATTTAATTTGCAACTCATAGTAGAGTAAAACTTTGTTAACCTTTTATTCCCAACCAAGCAAATCTACATTCCAATCGACCGCTATGAATCCACCAACTACAATGCAACTCTATGAATTCGACGCGATTGTAGTTGCCACTTCTGCAGACGGTACGTTTAAAGTTCCAGAAGGTACAGTCGAGCTAACAATTTTAGGGACGCCTAGATCTCTATTTGTTATTAACGGTCTTGACTATAGCGATGGATTAAGCTTATCTCGGCAGTTTAGAACTATCGGTAGCACCGTAATTGTTAACGAAGAAAAATTAGTTGTATTAAAAAAAGGAGCTGCGGTACGAGTAACATACAGTAGCCTTGAAGATCTTAACGGAATCGAAATTGTAAACGAAAGTTTAGAGATTATAGTAGCAACAAGTACGTCAGTAGGTAGATTACCCAACGCGATTGCTGCACGCCTAGAGTATCTCGTACAGATTACTAGAGATGCAATCGATCGCTCGACCGTCAGCACCACGTCAGCAACTAACGACCATGAGATAATTGCTCCACTTATTAAATCTAATGGACTAGTACCTACTGTCCTAAGAGTTATTGAAGGATTAGGAGTTAGTCCTCAACCGATCGTAACTGTAATTAATTAAAAACAAACGAACAACTTAATTAATTAAAAGAACCAAGGTAGACTACCCTGGTTCTTTTGCTAACTACCTTTATTTTCTAATGATAAAAGCTTGTGCCTACGATCGATACCAAAGCCTAAAGACCTCGGCAAAAACAGAGCTGCTTAAAGCAGCCTACCCTGAAATCAGCAATACCAATCTTGCTTGCGTCCTAATCAAGACAGCCGAACTCGAAATTATTATAGACCTGCTAGACGACATGCTAGTAAAAAAGATAGTGCAAGTGTCAGTCGACAAACCTCACATCCAGATTAGATTCGAATCCGAAGAAGCTTTAGTTAAGCTGTGGCAAGAGTTAGAGTTCTCATCTTACCATGTCGTACGCTGGGTCGGCAAAGGTAATTTGATTGGTAAAAACCCTTCCTATAATGAAACTCAAATAATTGACCGAGTGTTCTTTAACATTAGTACTAATATCGGCCACTTAAAGTTGCTTGAAGGAGGATTCGATCAAGTGTTTCTAACAGAAGCGATCGCTTGTTCAAAAAAGAAGGTAAGCAAACTACTAGATGGATCGCTAACCGCCCTAAACTTAATCGCCGACATTGAGATCGAGCGGGCGCAAGTGTGGTGGGAACTAGACAACAAAAAGAATTGACAATGACCGATCAAACTAAACTACTTAAAGCCTACAAAGCTATATCACTTCTCCCCGTACCCGAATGTCAATGCGGAGAATGTAATAACGACCCAGATGTAGAAGAGACACTAGCCAGTCTTCCCGAATATCGTATGTACTTTGAGTGCCGTACTTGTCACCGCGAGGTGCCTTACTGTTACGGGGCTGCCGACAGTATGCCCGACAGCTGTGACGCTTGCTGGTCTGCAACCTACGGGCAAGGAACACCGACATGGGATGCGTAAAGTAAACTAGGGATGAAACTTTGGAACAGGCTATCAATAATTAGTAAACTACAGGAGATATTATCATCGGTTACACACATTACTGGGGAGTTAATAACTTCCAATTTACATCCGAAGAGTTTTTACAACTTGGAACGATCGTCAAGGCCTTGATTAAAACAGCCGCAACTAAACCATGGGAGATTGCTGTAGATAAAAAAACTACGGCTATTAGCGAAGTGGAAATTTGCTTTAACGGGCCAATTAAAACAGAACTCTGTCATGAAGATTTCTACATAACCAAGAACGTCAATCAGATAAGCTATTGCAAGACTGCCTATAAGCCCTACGATACAATCGTCACCGCAGCTTTACTTGCCGCTACAATTATTAGCAAAGGTGAGATAGATATATCTAGTGATGGCTCGCAAGAAGGCTGGGTAAAAGGATTTAAGTTACTTACTACTGCCGTACCAAGTTTAGTCATACCTCCTGACATGAGGCTATCTAACGAGCCGTTGACTTTTGGTTTTAGCCAGTTAGAATTAGAAACAGTCAAGTATACCTTACACAACATGGACACTCTAACAGCCACACCAGAGTCATTTAAAACTGCCAACTTTCTAGACAGTATTCCCAGCCGGATCTTGTTTATCGGCGGCTATAGCGGATCGGGTAAAAGTAGTGCGCTAGGGTTACTTGAAGCAAGAGGCATCCCATGCTTTTCAACTTCGAGAATTTTGCATCACTTAGTAAATACAATTGGCACGATCAGAACTTTAAAGTGGAACGAGGACTCGACCGATCGAGAGCGCTGTATCACCCTAGCCGAAGCAGTGTTAGTGCCCCTGCTAGGCCGAGAAGTATTTGCTAACGCAGTCATGAAACAAGTCCAAGGTTCAACTGCGCGTACCGTAGTAATCGAAACAGTCGGTGGGGAAGAGTACAAGCTATTTAAAAGCTTAACTAAAGCCCACCGCTGCACCTCAATTAACCTTCGACGAGATTCAGAAAGTCCTGGGATTGACTTGCGTAAGTTACTACCAAGAGCTACTAACGTTTCTAATAACGAATCACTTCAAGAACTAGACTCTAAGCTAGAACTAATCCTTGCAGGTATCCGCGAACCTCGTTAACTAGGCGGGCTAGTGCCCTGGAATTATTAAGGGAGTAGTTGGCGCAGGTGTTGGAATTAACCTTGGAGCGATTGTATAGAACTTAAAGTAGTAGCTAGCTGCAATCGACACCGCAAATGTAACTAGACCAATCGCAAATAGCTTTCGTTCTTGCTGCCAAAGATTAACCAGTAAAGTAGCAATTGGACCCCAGAAAGTTGGCAGCCCCTCAGGCACAATTGAACGACTGCCCAAACGACTATCTAAACGACCGCCTAAATGGTAGTTTAAACAATAGTCTGAAATATCTACTATCCAAAAGCAAATAACTATTCCTCGGTGTTCGTTAACTAACACGCTACTAGTTTCAACCCGCGCTGATATCCATCGGCTGTGTGCTTTAATCCAACCATGACGATCTATGCAAGGGTTGATTATCCCAGCAGCATGCTCTAACTCAAACCGTTTAGCATCACCAAAAAATACAGCGGAGGTTCGCCCTAAAAAGTTCTGGAACTCTACAAACTCACTAACATGCTTACCGTAAATTTCAATACTGGGGACTTCTACAAGTGCTTCAAAGCTAACCGAGAAATCGACGATCGATCCCTCGGCACTTAGAAATAACTTCCCGTCCCCTTCAGCAATAGAAGTTCCCTTAAACACACTGCCTCACATTCTGATACTAAGTACAGTTTAACAACACACTAACGTTTGCCTCAGTGCTTATTGGGGCAATTCAAACTTTAATTCGATTCTGGTTACCAACCAGAAATTGGAGAGTTAGCTAGGCACTCAAGAGTATGCGGCCCACAAACACCATCTAAATCTAAACGATCGTTAAAGTTGCGATCGTTCCAAAGATGCTGGAAGGTTAAGATCGTATTGCTTCGCTGATCGGTACCTGGGTAATCAAAGTGAACTAGATCTGAGGCATAAGTTTCTTGCCAACCTTCATCTCTTAGAATCCCAATGATATCGCTATAGTTAACAACATCAACTGAGCGGCCAGACCCATGATCAGATCGACCAATAGGTGCGACCAGTGTTGTTAGGTTGTGCTTAAGAACATACTGTTGCGCCAGGGTTCGGTATGCCGTGCTAATTTGCACTTTACATCTCGCGGCAACCCTAAGTAAAGCAGCAGCAGAACGAGGCTGAAGATATAGATGGACTAAGGAGTTACTATCGGTAATTAAATTTGGATGCGCAACATGAACTAAAAATCCCAAGCCAACTGCCTTGTTGCAGAGCTGGTTTGATAATCCAGCAATCCCGCGCGTGTTGCTCTCTGTGTAATCTTTTAGCAGCATTGCTATTATTTTTATTGCTTAGGGACCACTACTAGGATAAGATCTGATCCCAGAGCATCGCGGTGCAAGCTTGCCGTAAGCTAGGTTGGTAGTACACCTAACCAAACTGGTAGCTACTAATGCCCCTGCCTAAACGCAAGAAGAAGATCAGACGAGTCTCAAGAGCCGTAATCTCAATCTCCAAGATCTTAACTGATCTTGGAGTAGAGTTTATTCGAGAGCATCGGTTTATAAATTGCCGCAACGTGCTGCCTCTTCCTTTTGACTTCTATCTGCCGCTACACGGTGCGTGCATTGAGTTCGATGGGGCATTCCACTTTAAGCCATTACCGACTCTTGACGGGGAAGCTAAGCTTGCCAGATGCCAGAAACACGATCTAATTAAAGACAACTACTGCATTGAGCACGGCTTCCCCCTACTACGAATTACTTACCTCCAGACCAGGGGTCTTAAAAAAAGAGTCACCCAATTTATCAAAGAGCTCGAACAATGTTAGATACCCTATCAGTAATTACCGCCGAAATTAAACGGTTACAAGAAACACCAAATAGCATCCCCTTAACCGCCGAGCTAATCTGTAAATACGCAAGTAAGCGACTCGTAGAACTCGAACCAAATATCTTAAACTTAAGTCTCTACTATGCGTACGATGGGTACGACGACAGCCTTGAGACATCAGGTTTTACCATTAGCTCACAAGCTCAACTAAATTCAAAAGAGGAAATAACTTTAATAGACTTTTTAACCGAGTGGTATTTAGAACCAGTTGAAGAACGATACGTTGAAGGCTGCGACAATGACGGGTCAGTAGGCTGTGTAAGATTTAACATTAGCGAAGATCCTGACGATTGGTATGGATTAGATATGAGAGATGCGGATATCTCAAGCCGAAGCTATCGACATGAGTATCAAGATACAAGCACTGTTCGTATCGTTAACCTAAACTTTAAACATCCAGCAGATAACTTGTTTGTATCGGTTGATATCGATTTTAGAAACTACGGAGTTACCGAGTATGTCTTTGAGAAACAAGACTTAGTTAAACCTATCCTAGAAGAGTTGCTATCTAAATACTCAACGCTTCAATCGTACGAGATGGTTGGTCACCGAACGATCTGCAAACCATATAGTGATTACGTTGGAAGTAATGTAATTAAATTAGATCTGACAGAGGTATTTGTAGACTTGCTGCGCTACGATCCGATCGAAACTATCGTAAGTTATTTTCCAGCCTACGACTAATTAAACAACGTTTTTGGGTGCGATGACTGGCGCGTCGTCTCCCCTCTCTTTTTCGTTTAATCAATTGCTCTACCAAAGGCACCCCATGCGACAATCATTAACTACAAAAAAATAACATGGCAAGTTTAGTCGAGACCCTCAAAGATCTAAAGCGAATAAAAGAAGTTCCTACAGTGTTGCCAATTCCAGAGCGAGACTGGCCTACATACGTAACAAACATCTTACTAAACAAATTCCCCAACCTTAAAGATATAGAGTTCTTCTATGTCATGGATGAGTGTCAAGCTGAGGTTCGTTGCTCTACATTTACCACGGACATTACTGTCGAGGATACATTCGATCCAGAAGAGTACCTAGCCCTAATAGAAATTATTAGCATGGGCCACTTAGAAAACTTTGAGTATAGATACATACCTCAAGATGAAAATGGCTTTGGGTCTAGTGTAGCTGTTAACTTTCGGTTAGATGTAAACCCAACTACTAAAGAACCAATCTTTTTAATTAACACTATAAAACATAACCGAGAATACCAAACCGATCGACAGATGCTTGACCTACAAGCCGTATACAATCTATTCTTTATTAACGAAGTAGATAAAGTCCACATAACTATTAGCGTAGATGTAAGTATGTATCAAGTTAAGTGGATGGCATGTAGAGATTATATCCATCAACTAGCCAATTTAATTCAATTTAAGTACCCTAGTATTAACAACTTTACGTATTCAACATACACCTGCGAGTGTCAGTACGAAGCGTATAACGATAGCCGCAGCCATTGCGTAGACATAGATATTAAAGATCTTATAGTAAATCTACAGCCCTTTAACTATGCCCGTGAAATCCTTAACATCTTCAGCGAAAATGATGACTATTAATAAATTGTCTGCGTTTAAAACAATCACATCTGAGATTGAAAAGCTACAGCAAACACCCGAAGTGCTGCCAATAAGTAGCAAATTAATTCTGCAGTATACATCTAAGCGGCTGCTCGAACTAGAACCAGAATTAAAGAATGTCCTGTTCTACTACGCATACGATGGCTTCGACGATAGTTGTGACATCTCTGGGTTTACAATGGTCGATAGTAATTTAAAATTTACTAACTTTGAAATCGAAGAGTTAATAGGCGCCTTAAGAATTTGGTACTTACAATCAATCGAAGATGAGTACATGCGTAGTTGCAATAACGAAGGCTCGCTTGGGTATATATCTTTTGAACTTGATGGAGATAGTTCTAGTGGAATAAATATTAGCGACGAAGATATTAAAATTCGGGATACCTACGACGAGTACAAAGACTTCTACACGATCAATTACTTAAGTCTGAACTTTGTAAACTCAGAAGACACAGCGCCGATCTCCGTGCATGTGCTCTTACGAGAGTACGATATAAAACAGTACGACGATTTATTTGAGCCATTAGTTAAAAAACTTCAAGGAGCCGTTAAAGAAAGATACCCCTCGCTCTTGTTGTTTGAAGCTCCAGAATACGGTGCTCGAACAGCAGTATGTCGTAACGATAGCGCCGCTTACGAAACGCGTTTTGTAGATCTAGATCTAGAAGCAATCTGGCCTGGACTACCCCGCTACAACGAACTTAAAGCAATTGTATATATCTGCAGCGGCGAAGAAGATTAACTGTTAGCAACGAGTTTTGTCTAATTATAGTCTGACGCATGATAATAGGCATTATCATGCGTGACTCTACACTGTAACTTTAGTAATACACAATATGTAATTATGGTAATGGGACTCTCTACTACTGCTATTGGCGGTCGGCAGTTTGCGGACTGCTTAACAATTTATCACACGCTTGCCCCCGCGCTCGACCTTAAATTCTTAGAGCTGGCAATCGGTGCGCGTGCTTGCATCAACGACATCCCTACTAACTTAGACTTGGTAGTCCATAACGATTGGGTCTACTCACCAGATCGCACCCGCTACCAGGCGCGGTTAGATTCAGATCGCAATTGGCAGCACTATAAAGAATTGACCCAGACGCATCAAGTGCTGGCCTTCTCCTGGCACTTCCCTTTACGGAGCGCAATGGACTTGACCCATGTGCTGCACCGTCAACAAGAGCTGGCGACCTATCTCGATCGACCATTCTATTTGGAGCTAATGCCAACCTCAGATTTCTGCGGCTCATTTGAAGATCTTACCTCTGGGCAGTTAGATGGAGTAGATCTGTGTATTGATTTAAGCCACCTTAATATCTGGGCAAACGGATCTACACAACAAGCCTTAAAATATACAGAGCTTGTCGCGCGCCCTAACGCCTGCTGGCATGTCTCTACAAACAATGGAGTTGACGATCATCACCATCTAATTCCAGACCAGCACTGGGTGTTAGATTATGTCAAAGAATTGCCAGTAGATAAACTGATTACCTACGAGTCGCTGCCAAACCGCTTTAAACAGTTTGAACGTACCGACCGCCGCCCGCGTGCCGTAAGCCAGCGGGCATTCCCTACCCCCACCAACAAACTATGGGAACCATCGAACCGCCTCAACCATACTGCTGCTGTAAAATAACTAGACCAAACTTTAAAGTCGAATTAAATACAAGTAAGCTTTACTACTCGTCAGAACTAGTCGCTATTATAGAAGATCTAGATTGGGTATTTATCAAACCAAAAGGAAGCTATGAGTTTAAAGTCTTGCAGCACTACGGGTCAAAAATTGGCAACCCAAATACAATTGGGCTAACAAGGTTTATTCAGATGCATTGTCAACCTGGGCACTCTTATGAGGTAAGCGAGCTAACTCACTGGCTGACAACAATGGTCGGTAATACTGCAAAACTAATGGCTGCATTAGGCCGCACTAGTGTTAACGCTAAAGACAATGATGAAGATGCCCGCGATCGATCAGCGTTCTCCCCGCTCTCAGATATCTTTGACACAGTAGAAATGCTGGTGCACTGGCAGGGAGATAATCTATTTGAAAATTATGTCGACTAATCCTACGTAAACTATGTCAACCGCACTCACTCTAGCTAACCTTGATGGTCCACAGATCGTGTCTCTCTTTCGGATGCGCGTCGCGACCAAGTCGCCCTTCTTTACTGTACTTTCTTACAACTGTAAGTTCATTGGATTTACTAACTCTAAAGAGATTGCCTATACCAATGGTCGCGCCGTTTACTTTAACGTGGCGTACTTCGCAGCGCTTAGTAATCCTCAGCGCACGGCAATCTTTATCCATGAGCTACTTCACATTGCCTATAGCCACATCCCTCGCTGTCGCCATCGCGACCCTTTTACCTGGAACATAGCCTGCTTCGAGAAGGACGCGCCCGTCCTCACAGAGAATGGCTATCAGCCCATTGCAAGCATCGCCCCCGGCACCCGCGTACTCACACGAGAAGGTACCTACGAACCAGTAGCTGCTTTACTTAGTAAGGAATACACTGGGCAGTTGATAACAATTAAACCCCACGGTTGTCTTGAAATCAAAGCGACAGCAGACCACAAGTTCTTAACCCGCAGCCGCAAATCTAAGCGGTATCCAATCAAACTCGAAGAGCCTCAATGGAAAGAAGCCTCAGAGCTAACGACCGATGACTACATCCTCGTTCCTAAGTCTCAAGTTCAAAGCACCCCTGTAGTTCCACTAAGCGCCTTCCTTTCTGGAGAACGACGTGAGATTCTAAAGGGTGACATCCCGTTAGATACAGAAGCCGCTTGGGCACTAGGGCGTTACCTAGCAGATGGCTCCGCTGTATCTGATACAGCAATCTCATGGTCAATCGGTGCAAGCAAACCGCAAGATGCCGACCGCTTATCAAAGTGGTTGCACTCTCTCGGCCACTCTGGAAGATTCGTTCAAGAAGACAACATGTTTAAAGTTCAATTTAACTCCGTTGCCTTCCGCAAACTAACCGAGCATTACTTCGGGCGCGGCGCACGTAACAAAGGAGTGCCATCCTTTATGTTTGGGCAATCTCCAGAA
>ENA-OBIO01001143-OBIO01001143.1-metagenomes-genome-assembly--contig:-NODE-1143-length-11261-cov-2.86909_pt1 | contig 11261 bp, 9 predicted proteins | sample MGYA00153383_OBIO01 | MGnify analysis MGYA00153383 | reverse complement strand
AAAGGGTACAGTTAAGCCATCACTCATACCAATTACAATATCTGTAATAAACTCAGAGCTTTTTAAATGTTCTTCCATAGTTTTTATAAATCTTTATAAATGTACAATTTTTGGTTTAAAGTAAATTGGTACTGTAAACAATTATTGGTCTATTTTCTAACTATCTTTTCCGTTAGATGAAAAAGAAACAATCATGCCTTGGGGTGACATGTAAAAAATATGCGCCACGCTCCTCACGCCGCCCACATGCTCGTTCAAATGTGTCCCACACATTTGCCGTGGATTTTACGCTCCGCTAAATTTTTGAATTCTTGTTTAACAATTATTTATTATTGTTTTTTATTTGCTATGTTGATTACGCTATCGTTGATTAACCGCAACTCTGCTCACTACAGATAGCTATCGGTATTTAACAGTCTTACGCTCTTGTTATATTCAAACGTTTTTTTTTAACAACATCTGCTTCATACGCCTATAAAAAATTTATAATTATCAAGTTACGAATTTATTTATAAAACTCAATCTCACTAAAATTATCGAAGATAAAAATTAGATTACTCTTCCGATTTATTTTTCAATTTCATTAATAACGTATACGCTCCTTTAGTAACGACAGATTTTTGTGAAATTTTTTCTCCACCGAGTATTTCTATAAACCCATTTTCTTTACTGCCTGTTTTTACTTCCGTTAAGTTATATTCTTTCCCTTTGTCATTTATAAATACATATTCTTTCCCTTCAAAATTAACAATGGCATCTTCAGGTAACGTTAACACATGATTACTTTTTACTTCTATATCAGCATTCATGTACATGCCTGGTAATAAGGTTTTATCATATTCTAAAAAATGACAGTGAACTTCTGCCGTTCTTTCTGAAGACAAATCCTGACTGATCAAAATGATCTCACAAGGATGCTTTTTATCTGATTGATTATTGTATGCCATTACTTTTTGTCCGATCGATAATTTTTCTAAATCTTTTTCAAAAACTTTAATATTTAAATGTATGTCCGATGTATTAACCAATTCGAAAAGAATATCTGCCGGATTCACATACTTACCAATATTGACATTAACCCTTGATACAAAGCCGTCAATAGGTGAATAAATATTAACGGCTTTCGATAAATTATTTTCGGATAACCCTTGTGGGTTGACATTAATTAATTTTAATTTTTCAGACAAAGCACTTAGCGCAATTTTTTGTGTATTATAATCCATTTGGGCTTGCTGAAAAACCTTATCACTCGAGGCTTTACTTTGATTCAATTCTTTTTGTCGGTTAAATTCCGCTTCTGCAAATACAAGCTTTGATTTGGCGGTTAAGTATTCTTGTTGTAATTGTATGTATTGTAAATCTTCCATCGTTGCAATGATTTCACCTTTTCCTACACGCATTCCCGTCAGTAATTTAGTTGTTTTAAGATAACCACCTAAAGGCATACTTACCGAAACCATATTTTGTGGCGGCACATCAATTTTCCCATTGACTTTAATAATAGAAGAAATATTTCGTTCTTCTAATTTTCCAATTTCAAGTTGCGTATTTTTTAGTTGAGCATCTGTTAACGTAAGAATCGTTTCGTTTACAATTGCAGTGTCGGCTGTTTGTTCATCTGTTTGCTTTGATCCACAAGCGTATAGCAGTAATACTGTTGATATGATGATAATATGTTTCATGTGTATAATTTGTTTTTTTTAAGTTGTGAAATGGCTTATCTAGTTTAAATACTCGTGTTTACGTTTTGGTAAACATAGATAGTTTGTGTGATTATAATTTTGATGTTAAATAATTAAGTTGAATAATACTTTCGTTTAATGCTTTGATTGCATCAATATAATTACTCTTGATATTGATGGCTTGATTGGTAAGCATCACCCAATCTAAATAATTAATGTCGCCATCAACAAATTGTTTGTTAGCTATTTCATTAATTAGAGTCACATTTTTCAGAGCTGTTTGTTCAAAGTACGTAATCGTCTTTACATAATTTATGTATTGCGAATAAGCAGATTGGTATTGTTTTTCAATCACTTGTTTTTGTTGTAAATAATTACTCTCCGTTATAAGTTGAAACATTTTTGATGCCGAAATTCTTGCTTTTTGTGCGCCAAAAAATAAGGGAATGCCTACGCCAATTTGCGTCGATTGAAAGCGATTAGACCCATTATACAACACATTATCAGAGCCTACACCTTTCATCGTCATGTTATAATAACCGACATTAATATCGGGTAGCAATTTAGATTTTTCTAACTGAGTATTAGCGATACTGATTTGTTTTTGTTGCAGCATTAATTTCAGTAAAGGATGGTCATTAATTAAATTACTATCAGCCGCTGAATAATTCGTGATTTTAAAATTGGGTTCTTCGGGCTTATAACTTACCTGCGTATTAAGTAATAGTTGAAATTGAATACCAACGCTTTCTTTTTCTTGTTGCAATTGCTTTAATTGAAGTTCTATATTGCCACGTTGCATTTCTGCCGTCGTTTTTTCTAAAATATTACTTTCTCCTTTTGCAAAACGCAACTCTGTTTTTTTCAAAAATTCAGCATAAATCGTATCGCTCTTTAACAGTAATTTTTCCTTTTCTCTCAAATACAATAACATATAAAATGTTTGCGTCACTACCTTCTTTAATTCTGCTTCTTTCATAGAAACGCCTAATACAGCAGTTTTCCACTCTTCGGTGAGCAAATTCTTTTGTTTTACATACACCGTAGGAAAATTAAATGATTGAGAAACACCAAAACGGTTATCAGCATAAATACTATTCATTTGTCCATACTCTCCGAACATATTAGTCAATGGAATATTAGTCGCTGTTTTAATTAATTTTTGCTGATACTCCGATCGTTGCTTTTCTGTTTTCAATTGCAAGTTATTTTTCAAAGCGGTATCAATCGCTGTTTTTAAATTGATTCCTATTTGCGAATAGGTTTGCCCGCAGATGACTGAAATCAGCGCAGATAAAATAATCGCCGTATTTTTATTTCTTTTCATTTTAATTAATTTAATAAATATGAACATTTGTAAAAAAGTTTTTTGTAAAAAATCAGCGAACATCCTGTGATGCGTTGGACTTAGACTCAAACAACCTATAGAAAATCGGTAATACAAAAAGCGTTAATAATGTCGCAATCATCAAGCCTCCAATCACCACTGTGGCAAGCGGTCGTTGAACTTCTGCGCCAGCACCATTACTTAAAGCCATTGGCAAAAAACCTAATGAAGCTACAAAGGCAGTCATCATAACGGGGCGTAACCGCAATTTGGTTCCTTCTAATACAATTTGTTTTAAGTCTGTCATACCGCCCGTTTTGAGTCGGTTGAATTCTGCAATTAATACGATACCATTTAATACCGCTACACCAAATAATGCAATAAAGCCAACACCTGCGCTGATACTAAAAGGCATCCCTCGTAATGCTAAAAAGAAAATACCGCCAATAGCAGAAAGTGGAATGGCTGAATAGATCAACAAACCTTGCTTAGCCGAATTGAAAGCAAAAAATAATAAAATAAAAATAAGTATCAATGATACAGGAACCGCAATCATCAATCGTTGTTTAGCAGCATTCAAGTTTTCGAAAGCACCGCCATACGTGACGTAATAACCTGTGGGGAATTTTACTTGAGCATCAATTTTTTCCTGCAGTTCATTCACAATACTTTGCACATCTCTGCCTCTCACATTAAAGCCTACTATAATTCGGCGCATGGCGTCTTCTCGCTGTATTTGATTTGGGCCATCTTTGATTTGCACATTAGCCAATAAATACAACGGAATTTGCGTGCCTTGAGGTGTTGGTATCAATAAGTTTTGTACGTCTTCTAAATTTTTTCGTTTATCTGTATTTAAACGCACAACCAAACCAAAGCGTTTTTCTTCTTCAAACACCATTCCTGTATTTTGTCCTGCAAAGGCTGTATTTATAAGTCTGTTAATGTCTGATATATTCAAATTATACTGAGCAATGGTTGCACGATTATATTCTATCACTACCTGAGGCATACCAGTTACTGGTTCCACATATAAATTTTTAGCACCTTCTACCGTATTAATAATAGCGCCTAATTTTTCAGCATAGTGTGCTAACGTATCAATGTTTTCTCCAAATATTTTACATACCACATCTTGCTTAGCTCCCGTCATTAGCTCATTAAAACGCATTTGAACTGGGTACTGAAAACTAGTAGTTACGCCAGGGACATCCTCTATAGCCTTACTCATTTTCTCTCCTAACTCAGAAAATGTTTTAGCAGATGTCCATTCTTTTTTATCTTTTAAAATGATCATCATATCCGCAGCCTCCATAGGCATGGGATCTGTGGGCACTTCGCCACTACCTATTTTAGTAACTACTTTTTCTACTTCAGGAAATTGTGTTTTTAAAATATGCGCTGCTTTTTGAGTCGATGCAATGGTTGTATTTAAGTTACTCCCTGTTAAGATCCTTGTTTCTACAGCAAAATCGCCTTCTTCAAGCGCCGGAATAAATTCGCCACCCAAAGTAGTTAATACGATAATAGCACTAACAAATAATAATAATACAAACGACAATACCAATTTTGGATGTTTGATAATACCAGCTAATTTATTTTGATAAGCTACTTCTACCTTACCCATTAATTTGTCAGAAATATTAGGCTTATGTTTTATTTTTTTACTTAAAAACAACGCACTCATCATGGGTATATAAGTCAATGAAAGCACAAAAGCGCCTAGCAAAGCAAAGGCCACCGTTTGCGCCATGGGCTTAAACATTTTTCCTTCTATACCTTGCAAGGTGAAAATTGGTAAGTACACAATCAAAATAATAAATTGTCCAAACACCGCACTATTCATCATTTTACCAGCCGAGTGCTTAACTTCTTCATCCATATCTTTTTGAGATAACGCTTGAATGGAGCTGAATTTTTTACTATGCGCTAATTGATGCATGACGGCCTCCACAATAATAACGGCACCATCTACAATCAAACCAAAATCTAATGCACCTAAGCTCATTAAATTCCCGCTCACGCCAAAGGCATTCATTAAACATACGGCAAAGAGCATGGCTAAAGGAATAACAGACGCCACCAATAAACCGGCTCTGAAGTTTCCTAAAAATAATACCAATACAAAAATCACAATTAATGCGCCTTCTAATAAATTTTGTTCAACCGTACCAATGGCATTATTCACCATTTTTGTTCTGTCTAAAAAAGGCTCTATCACAACGCCTTCCGGCAAAGTCTTTTGAATTTGAGCAATGCGATTTTTTACATTTTTAATCACGTCGCTACTATTTGCTCCTTTCAACATCATCACGATTGCTCCTGATACTTCACCCTTATCATTATAACACATTGCTCCATACCTTGTGGCATAGCCAATTTTCACATCTGCTACATCTCTTATAAATAAAGGCGCCCCACTTTGTGTTGCTTTGATGGATATGTTTTCGATATCTTTCAGTGAGCCTATTAATCCTTCACTACGAATAAATAAAACAGTGGCCCCTTTCTCAATATAAGCGCCTCCGGTGTTTTGGTTGTTTTTTTCTAAAGCCGAAAACACATCATTGATAGTGATGTTGTATGATTGTAGTTTGTTAGGATCAACGGCAATTTCATACTGCTTTAATTTTCCACCAAAACTACTCACCTCCGCTACGCCTTTCACACCAAGCAACTGCCGGCGTACAATCCAATCTTGAATCGTTCGCAATTCGGTATCGTTATACTTGCCTTCGTATCCTGCTTTTGGACGAACCACGTATTGATTAATTTCGCCAAGTCCAGTTGTTACAGGCCCAAGTTCTGGAGTTCCAATACCTTGAGGTATTTGCAATTGTGCTTTTTGCAAACGTTCAGCTACTTGTTGTCTTGCCCAATAAATATCGGTTTCATCGTCAAATACGATCGTTACTATCGACAAGCCAAAACGCGAAAAACTACGGAGCTCTTTCAATCCGCTAATATTACTATTTGCTTGTTCGATAGGGAACGTCACTAATCGTTCAATATCCAATGCACCAAAGGAAGGCGCTACGGTAATAACCTGCACTTGATTATTGGTAATGTCGGGTACTGCATCTATAGGCAGTTTGGTAACTTGCAAGATACCATAACCAATTAAGGCAATGGTGAATAACCCTACAATGAGTTTATTTTTTATAGAAAACTGTATGATGTTATCTAACATATCATGATGATTTAATGAATACAACAAATAAAAATTATTCCGCAATGCAGAACAAATTAATTAAATAAGAGAAATGGACTTAAACTTGCGGAGGCCCGCGTAAGCCTCTAGAATGAAGGCTATCGAAACTAATGAATGAACAATCTATTGCATGAACAACACGAATGGCATAAAGAACAACTTCTTTATTTTTAAACGTAAACGTCGGAAAATACGTTTCAATACTAACAATCTGCGGTGTGTAGTTACTCTCAGGACTTGGTATAAAATAATCGCCCGAAGTGCCGGTGTGCGTATAATGCTCGAAACTGTGTTCTAACGAATTTTCATCTTCATGTTCGTTGGATTCATCTTCGTTGTGAATAGCGATATTATGGTGATGATGCGGAACGATACTATGCGCTAAAACAACCGTAAAAGCAAATAATAAAAAAATAACTATAAAATTCCGTTTGATCATTTTGTGTTACGAAGATAGTAATTTTTTTATGATGATGAATACCAAGCACATTTATTAAATACTCAAATGTCAGTTCGAGCACTTTGCCTTCGCTGTGTATAAACTTAGTCGTGAACTATATCCTTAAAAAATCCCTATCAAATTAATTGATGGGGATTTTTGATTACCATCATGACGGTGACAATACCTATACTGCAATATCCGATTTACTTGTGTATATAAGCCGTATCAACTGGTGTAATATAAGCTGCAGTAACTATAGCACTATGCAAATTAGTAATGAGTGTTTGTATGGCAGTATATGTCAAGGGCATACTACTTGCCGAAAAATAACAACTGCTTTGCATGCTATCTTTGTGTTTTGGCTTTTACAACTTTATCTGAAGGAGTTAAGTCGCTTAATCCTAGCCAGCTGTTTCATAGCGCCCAAAACATTTAATGAGTAATGCTGTGCTTTTACGTTTAAGTTTTTTATCTCGGAAATTCTTTCCTTTATTGGAGCTATTTTTAAATATGACATATTTAAAAATAGCTAATTTATGTTTTAGTCTTATTCATTGCACGAACTTCAAGTTATAATCTTGTTTTAATATTATGATAATCTTAATAAACAATAAGAAGTTTAGGTTCTATCCTGCCCATCCATCCCTATCCAAACTACGGTATTGTATTGCCTCCGCTATATGATTTGTTTGTATGTTTTGTGAGTTTTCCAAATCGGCAATCGTACGACTTACTTTCAGTATTCTGTCGTAAGCCCTTGCTGATAAGCCCAAGCGCTCCATCGCTGTTTTTAACAACGCATTACTCGCATCGTCTAAATTACAATAGGTTCGTAAATCTTTGGTGCGCATTTGTGCATTACAATACACGCCATCATTCGTTTTAAAACGTTCGGTTTGTATTTGCCTTGCTTTAATCACACGTTCTCTAATGTCTTTGCTTGTTTCGGCATGTTGTATTTTATTTAATTCACTAAACGGAACAGGCGTTACTTCCACATGTAAGTCAATACGATCTAACAAAGGGCCTGAAATTTTATTCAAATATTTTTGTACCACACCTGGCGCGCATACACAGTTTTTTTCAGGGTGGTTGTAATACCCGCATGGACAGGGATTCATACTTGCCATCAACATAAAACTTGCAGGATACTCCACACTAAATCTTGCACGCGATATGGTTACAACTCTGTCTTCAAGCGGTTGGCGCATCACTTCGAGCACTGTTCGTTTAAATTCAGGTAACTCATCTAAAAACAAAACGCCATTATGCGCCAAAGATATTTCACCGGGTTGTGCATTCATTCCACCGCCAACTAATGCCACATCACTGATGGTGTGGTGGGGCGACCTAAAGGGGCGCTTAGTAACTAATCCCATTGTTTTGCTAGTTCGTCCAGCTACACTATGAATTTTAGTTGTTTCTAATGCTTCATCTAAAGTTAATGGTGGCAATATAGAAGGCATACGCTTGCTAAGCATCGTTTTTCCTGCCCCTGGCGGACCTATTAAAATAACATTATGTCCTCCCGATGCAGAAATTTCTAAAGCACGTTTAATATTTTCTTGCCCTTTTACATCCGAAAAATCATATTCAAAATCATCTAGTCTGGCTAAAAACTCATTTTCAATATTGATGATGGTTTTTTGTAAATCAATGGTGCCATTAAAAAAGTCGATGATTTGCTTAATATTGGTGATGCCATAAACATCTAATCCGTCAACAACCGCTGCCTCTTTTGCGTTTTCTTCAGGAAGGATAACACCTTTAAAACCCTCTTGTTTTGCTTTTATAGCGATTGGCAAGGTTCCTTTAATGGGGCGCAGTTCACCATCCAAAGCCAACTCACCCATGATAATATATTTAGAAACCTCTTCTGAAATAATTTGCTCAGAAGCTGCTAATATGCCAACGGCAATCGTTAAATCATAAGCCGAACCTTCTTTACGAATGTCGGCTGGTGCCATATTTACAGTAATTTGTTTACCCGGAATTTTTAAACCATTATTTTTTAATGCGGCATCGATGCGCTGATGACTCTCTTTGACTGCGCTATCAGGCAATCCTACTAAATAAAAATTTATTCCCTGTCCAATGTTTACCTCTACAGTTACCGTGGTAGCTGTAATGCCGTGCACGGCACTTCCATACGTTTTTACTAACATGCTTTTGTTTTTCTTTCAGCAAAATAACAACAAAAACAAGCATAGTACTGCTACAAATTATAGCATTAGCAAATTTAGTAGGTTTAACAAGGTTTTTGGGCGATTCTTATAGGTATGTTTTGATTGAATTTGCAATTTTTTCAAATTCATCTTTTGATAAAGTTAGTTTCGCATTACTAAAATCCATATCACTAACGGTGTTGATGGGTATTAAATGGACGTGTGCATGAGGCACTTCCAAACCTACAACACTTACTCCTACTCTTTTACAAGGAATTGCTTTTTTTATTGCAGCAGCTACAGTTTTTGAAAAAAGCATTAACCCTAAATAAGTTTCATTATCTAAATCAAAAATATAATCTATTTCTTTTTTAGGAACCACTAATACGTGTCCTTTTTTAAGTGGGAAAACGTCCAGGAATGCTATAAAATCAGCATTTTCAGCTATTTTATAACAAGGTATTTCTCCTGCAATAATTTTAGAAAAAATACTAGACATTATTTAGATGGTAATTTCTATTATTTCAAATGGAATAATGCCAGCAGGAACTGTAACATCCACTTTATCACCAACTTTTTTACCTAATAATCCTTTGCCAATTGGCGAATCTATTGATATTTTACCTGCTTTTAAATCCGCCTCATTTTCTGCAACGATGGTGTATTTCATCTCCACGTTATTCTTTAGATTCTTAATTTTCACGGTTGTAAGAATACTTACTTTAGAAATATCTAAAAGTGAACTATCTACAATTCGTGCATTACAAATAATGTCATCTAGCTTAGCTATTTTCAATTCTAATAATCCTTGAGCATCTTTTGCAGCATCATACTCCGCGTTCTCTGATAAATCGCCTTTATCGCGAGCTTCTGAAATTTGTCGAATTACACTTTTTCGTTCTACAGTTCTTAATTGGTGCAATTCATCTTTAAGTTTTTTTAAACCTTCCTCTGTGTAATAAGCTATTGTAGACATATTTGTGTGTTTTTAAAATAAAAGAATCCCGAATAAGATTCGGGATTCTTTGCATTAAGAATTAAATAATTTGATATTATTAAAAGTTTATTCTTGCTCCAAAAGTATGAATACCTTTAAATGAATTGGTAACACGGTATGCATAGTCAATTCCGAAAGTAGATTTTTTAGAGCCAATAGGAATCTCAACTGTAACACCCCCAGTAGGGCCATTCATTGTAGTTGTACGATTTATATCACCAGTAAATGTTCCTTTTTCCATATACATTCCTCCGCGTAACATTAAAATTTCTTTCCAGCTATATTCAACACCTAATAAGAAATTATCTTTTGTAAATGAATTAGATGTAAAGTTACCTGCTACAGTAATACGGTGTGTCTTTAACAAACCCGAAGTGTCTTTTGTTAAATAAAAATCATACGCTAATCCAATGTTTAATAAAGCTGGTAAATCAAATTGCCCTGATTTATTAGCTGCTGTTAATTGGTAGGTATTTCCATAAGCATTCGTAACTGTGTTTTGCACCGACAGTCCATCTCCTTTATATTGCATTTTTGGTCCTACATTTTTTAAAGAAACACCTAAGTGTAATTGATCGTATTTACCTGTGTGGTATTGAATACCTGCATCAATCGATACTCCTTGAGCTTTTACGTTGTCAATACCTTCAGAGATAACACGAACTGTAACTCCTCCATAAATATTGTCAGAAAAGCCTTTTGCGTAAGACAAGGCTATGTTCGTAAATCGAGGGGTATAAGTACCTAATCCGCCTTCCGGTTGATCTTCGGTAGTTCTATTAATTTTTCCACCATCAATAGAGGTAATTCCTAAACCAATAGCACCTGTTTCGCCAACTCGCTGTGATAATCCAAACGTATTGATGTTGATACCTGAGCCTACAAATAAAGATGTTCTCATAAACATCAACTCTGTTTTACGAGTAAATGCTAACCCCGCAATATTCATATACTGCGACTCTAATCCTTTACTACGAGCGGTAGCTGCGCTTGCCCAACCAGCAGAACGAGCGTAGGGATTGATTAACAATTGCCCTGACCCTGCTTGTCCTGAACGCTCAGGATTACCTGCAGTAGCAGTTAAACAAGTGGCTAAAAGGCCACCTGCTAATACTGTACTTAATGATTTATTTAGAAATATTTTCATAATACTTAATATTTAATTCAATTAACTGATTAATAGCTTTGTAAATCTAATGGTCTCATTACACCAAACCATTTCACAATTTTTTCTCCAACGCCTGGTACGTCAATGTGAATTATATATAATCCACTAGCGACAGAAATGCCACTTTGATTTTTTAAATCCCAATCTTGGAAAGATAACCGTTTTGAATGAACAAACTCAGCACCTGACACTAAATACAAATCTTCTTGCCCTGCAACATCTCTATCAAACGTTCTTACTAATGTACCATTTAATGTGAATATTTTAAT
>ENA-OBIO01001141-OBIO01001141.1-metagenomes-genome-assembly--contig:-NODE-1141-length-11271-cov-2.79404_pt1 | contig 11271 bp, 6 predicted proteins | sample MGYA00153383_OBIO01 | MGnify analysis MGYA00153383 | reverse complement strand
CCAATATTATCTTTACCCGATTTTATACCATATATTGAAAAAGCGATGTAGATTATTCCGTACAACCAGCTTGGTATTGAAAACGGAAGTCCGAAAAAACCTATACCCATATCCGGAAACAGCGCAATGGAAGCAAAGATAATTCCGCACACTGCACCTGAAGCACCAACAGCAGTATAGCCTCCATGGTTTTTATGTACAAATAATGCAAGCAGGTTACCACCAATTAAAGCAGTACAATAAATTATTAAAAGCTTAAATTCTCCTAGGTTGGTTTCAATGAGTTTACTAAAAGCATACAGACTTAGCATATTAAAAATAAGGTGCATCCAACTAACATGCAAAAAACCTGCTGTTACCAATCGTTTATAATCTTTGTTAATTAATATACGGTCAACATCAAATTTATAGCCGTCAAAAAATATTGCGTTGGTAAAGCCCTTGTAAGAAAAAGCAATATTTAAAATTATTAAAATAAAGCCAACAATAGCGGTCTCGGTCATTATGGTGGTTGTTTAAGGTTGCAGACAATCTTCAATTTACGTGCTTGATTTTACCATTCCAAAAAACATATAGATCAACATAAATAAAGTAAAATGCTTAGCATTTCAATTACCAATAAATTTAAAGCTTTAATAATATTATAATACCAAATTAAGGCCTGTTTTATGCATCCAATTTATCATGCAAATAAAATTTTACCCGTAGTAATAAATTACTTATTTTTTTTCATGATATTCCATCTCAGTATTTATATGCCATAAATTTTCTTTGCTCTCAATGCCCGCTATTATATTATCTACGGCCGTCATTGCAGTAAGCATACTGTGGTCACTATTATTGTATTTATGCATACCATTTCTACCAATAAGAAAAAGGTTTTCAATATTATCAGTGTATTCTTTTATTTCATCAAAACGATCATAGGTACCAAAATATGCAGGGTATGTTTTTTCCATTTTAACAAGGGTACTTTCAATTACATCCTTTTTATTAATAATACCAATAAATTCCAATTCTTTAATGGCAAACTGCACCATTTCTTCATCTGTCTTACTCCAGAGGTCATCATCCTTCAAGCAAAAGTATTCAAGACCTAACCACACTTTTTCAGTATCGTTAACCATATAAGGGCTCCAGTTATTGTAAATCTGTAATCTGCCAAGTTTAACTTCCTTTTCCTGTACATAAATCCAATTATCCTTTATCATTTTCCCATCTTTACCCTTAATAGCTAATTTATTTACCAATAGGCCTACAGTAATAAAATCCCGGTACAATAGCCCATCGGCAATAGCTTTTACCTGTTCCGGAACATTGGTTTTAATACCTGCAACCAAGTCTTTTACAGGCATGGTAGAAAAAAAATAGCATCCTTTTACTGTAGAAGATTCACCTGTTAGTAAATTTTTTATGTCGCAGCTAAGCATTTTTTTACCATCAACTTCCATATTTTGGGCAATTGAGTTAAGGTGAATTTCTCCTCCCATTTCTACAATTAGTCTCGCAACCTCCTCCCACATTTGCCCCGGCCCATATTTAGGATATAAAAATCTTTCTATTAAACTTGTATTTATATTTTTTTGAGATAAGGTTTTTTTTTGTCGTAAAAAACCATTTTTTAAAGCATGAATAATTGCCTTTGATACTGATAATTCTTTTATACGCTGGGCACCCCATTCAGCAGATATCTGTGTGCATGGCCGCCCCCAAACTTTTTCTGTATAATCTCTAAAAAAAGTTTCATACAATACTTTACCAAAACGATTAATAAAAAAATCTTCTAAAGTATGTTCTTCAACCGCAGGAGAAATTTTCATTTTAACATAAGAGCCAAGTATGGAAATAATTTTTATAATCCCTAAGTTAGCAAATGTTGTGGCATTCATTTTAATAGGGTAATCAAAAAACTTTTTTATATAATATATTCTTGAGAGCCGGTTACGTACCAGCAATACTTTTTCAGTTTTTTCAGGATCGGCTGTAGTATAATTATCGGTATGCACTATTTTTTGCATTCCATGATAATTGATAACAAATTCTTTTGCAGCGCTATTCTCAACAGGTAAAATATTCATCCACCATCGCATTACCCTATCTGACTTTGAAAAAAAACGATGGCCACCGATATCCATTCGATTTCCTTTGTAATTTATTGTTTTTGATATACCCCCAATATCGCCACTCATTTCATAAATTATCGGTTTAATTCCGGGTGCACGGCACAACAATTCATATGCAGCAGTTAAACCTGCAGGACCGGCACCAATAATAATAGCTTGTTTCATTTTGTAAATGGTTTAAAATATAGGCGGACTTTTAAACTGTTGATAATTTATTTTTAGGAAAATTAATTAATAAATCTCTTACATAACAAGTAATAAAAGAAAGGATGGCAAAATAAGCATTCGGAGAACAAATTGTGAGGTTTTAGTTGCAACATTTTCTTAAAATTATTACACAATTTATAATATTAATAAAAATATATTAATATTATTATTTTATAAATTTTGAAAGGATGTTTTTAATTAAATAAGATCTACTATTTGTAAAAAATATTACAAAAAGGTAAAAGTAATATCGATTTATTAAAGATTATTTAACATTATTAAATTAATGTCAATTTAATTTCTTTATTAAACTTTCCGGAAAATGAAGAGACAATTTGTTGCATGATGGTTAAAATTCATCATTTACAGCAAGACAAATTTAATTGCCCTTAATTTTTATACATCCAAATAAACTAAAAGCATTTAAATTATTTATTATTACAGTGTTAACTTTTTAAAAAAATTATACTTATTTTAAAATAAAATATAAGGTACATTACATTGAACACATATAAAACCGCCTAAAATTATTAGCAGCGTTTATAAAAAATAAAGATTTTTTAAACCCTCTATTTATGATTTATAAATACAATGACCACCTTATTCAACATCGTATGTTTAAACTACACAAACACCAATTTGGAATTGCTTAATTTTTCCTCTCCATCAAACCGGTATGCAACCAAGTTGCCATTTTTAGTCACACTATAATTTAAATAACAAATATTATTTCTGTACAATAAAGGATTTCCTTTTAGCCGATAATACCCAAAAAATAACAGCTTACTTTCTGCTGTACAAAAAGTTCTATTTAGTAAAATCGCAACATTTACCGGCCCATCGAACAATTCTGCATGCGCTTCTACACTAATATTTTTATAGCTAATTTTTTTGGGTCTTCCCACCATTATATTCTTATTTCCATTCGTTTATTACCATCAGAAACAGTAAAATATTGACCTTCCGGCAGTACTATTTCTTTTACTTTTAGGTATTGTCAATTGCCTGGTTTAAAGGTGTTCCTAATTTAACGGACTGGTAAATCAATTCATCAGGAAGCCTTTTATTTTGTAAAGCAGTCTGCGGGTAAGTGATATTGCCTTCATCAGAACATGCATGCAAATCCCTAAAATTTATTGTTTTATAACACAGTGGCAAAGTTTTAAACCATTCCTGATAAGCATCATATTTCGCTTGTCTGTTTTAAAATTGCAAAAGTGCCTGGTAATGTTGAATGATGTTTTTTATGGAGTGTTTACGCAAATGGCCACCCGCTGTTTCGGTCACATGAAAACACAGCGCATTGTATTCGTGGTTGCCCATCAATGCAATCGCATTTCCACTATCAACAATGGCTTTTACTATTTCAAGTGTCTCCCTTAATTGCGGTCACCTGTCAATATAATCTGTTACAAAAAGTACTTTTCTTTCCTGATGGTTGTAGGAGCCATTTTTAAAAACATAGCTGATTTTTTTTAAAAAAGCTTTTAGCTTATCGGCATGACCATGGATATCGACTATAAAATCAATCAAGTTTATTATTAACTAAGTAGTATGATAATTTAATTTAAAAATTAAAAATATAGAATAATCCGGTTACCGCTATTAGGTAAAAAAACTTGGTAAAAAACTACACGCATCCTTTTAAATTACAATAATTTTTTACACTAAAAAGTGGCAAAGAATAAAGTAACGCACCTGGTAATTTGCTCATTGTAAAATTCAAATAAACAGTGAGCTAATTTATTTTATGTGGTTTTGCCCTATCTTTACTACTTAAGTTCTTAATTATAATTCACCAAACAGCATAGGTTTTACTTTACGTAAATTAATAGGGAATTGTGTGTAAATCACAAGCTGTCCCGCAACTGTAAGTAACACAAAAGTTTTTACCCATAGTTATCCACTGCCTAAAAGCGGGAAGGATGGTAAAAATGTTACAAGTCAGGAGACCTGCCTTTACTGTATTGACAATGCTTTCGTGGAATGAAGCACACAGTCAGATTGATGTATATCTATAATCCGGAATATTATTTTCCTGAGGATACCTGTATGCATTCTACTGCCTTTTCCATTTCGTTTCACATTGTATTTTTGAGTTTTAGTAACAGAACTTTTATCTGATTTTATCATTTAAAAAGTAACAAAAATGCAAACCCACAACTTAGGCTACCCGAGGATAGGCAGCCAACGTGAACTAAAAAAAGCTTCCGAATTATATTGGTCAGGTAAGCTTCCTGTACATCAACTTATGTTGACCGGAAAAACCATTCGCCAACAAAATTGGCAAATCCAAAAAGATGCCGGTATCGATTTAATACCCTGCAATGATTTTTCATTTTACGATCAGGTGCTCGACACAAGTTTAATGGTTGGTGCCATTCCGGAAAGGTATCACCCACTTATGGAAGACAAACAATTACCTGATATTGATTTACTTTTTGCAATGGCAAGAGGTTATCAAAAAGATGGGTACGACGTTACGGCTATGGAGATGACCAAATGGTTTGATACCAATTATCATTATATTGTACCGGAGTTTACAAGCAACCAAAAATTTATTTTGTACTCCAACAAAGTAGTTACAGAATTTTGTGAGGCAAAGGCTGCGGGCTATAATGCAAAACCAGTTTTGCTGGGCCCCATCTCTTATTTATTATTAGGTAAAGAAAAAGAAGAAGGATTTAACAGGCTTGAACTTATAACAAATCTGTTACCGGTTTATTTAGAAATTATAAAAAAACTGCATGAGGTAAATGCCCATTTTATTCAATTTGATGAACCTTGCCTGTCACTTAATTTAAGTGAAGCTGAACAAAAAGTTGTTATAAAAACCTATGAAGAAATTAGCAAAAAATTTCCACAACTACATATTATATTAGCTAGTTATTTTGAATGCTACGGCCTTAATTTACAAACCGTTTTAAGCCTGCCGGTACAAACCATACATTTAGATTTAGTACGCTGTCCTGCTCAGTTAGCCGATATATTATCAACTGATTTTATAAAAACTAAAACTAATCTTTCTTTAGGGGTTGTTGACGGCAGAAATATTTGGAAAAATAACTTTAAACATTCCCTGGCATTAATTGATAAGGCTGTAGAAAGTATTGGAACCGACAGAATATGGATTGCTCCATCTTGTTCCCTGATACATTCGCCCTGCGATTTAGATCTGGAAACAAATAACCAAATACTTACCCCCGAAATAAAACAATGGCTTGCCTTTGCCAAGCAAAAAATTGCGGAAGTGGTAACGCTTAAAAAGCTTTCAACAAAAGAAGATGTTGATACAACAAATATTAAATGGCAAAATAATATTGAAGCAAATGAAAGTCGTAAAAATTCATCCTTAATACATAATAAAATTGTTAAGGAGCGTGTTGCTGGTATCACTACAAAAGATGCTACCCGTGTAAATGATTTTTCTATCAGAAAAATAAAACAACGCGAAGCGTTAAAATTACCAATGTTTCCTACAACAACAATTGGTTCGTTTCCGCAAACAACTGAGGTTAGAAGCTGGCGGGCTAAATTTAAAAAAGGTGAACTTACACAGGTAGAATACGATGATTTAATTGCAAAGGAAACCATTGAAGCCATTCGCTGGCAGGAAGAAACAGGAATAGATGTTTTGGTACACGGAGAGTTTGAGCGCAATGATATGGTTGAATATTTTGGTGAACAATTAGATGGATTTACGTTCTCTAAAAATGGCTGGGTACAGAGCTACGGCAGCCGATGTGTAAAGCCGCCTATAATTTATGGTGATGTTAGCCGCCCTAACCCAATGACGTTAAGGTGGACTGCTTATGCACAATCTTTAACTACAAAATGGGTAAAAGGTATGCTCACAGGCCCTGTAACTATTTTGCAATGGAGCTTTGTACGTAACGACCAGCCACGCAGTGAAACCTGTGCACAAATAGCGCTGGCCATTCGTGACGAAGTAATGGACCTGGAAAATGCAGGCATAAAAATTATACAGATTGATGAACCTGCCATTAGAGAAGGTTTGCCATTAAGAAAGGAAGATTGGCAGGAATATTTGCAATGGGCGGTTGGTGCATTTAAAATTGCAGCAAGTGGCGTACAGGATGCAACACAAATACATACCCACATGTGCTACTCAGAATTTAACGACATCATTCAAAATATTGCCGATATGGATGCCGATGTAATTACTATTGAATGCAGTCGTTCGCAAATGGAATTGCTGGATGCTTTTGCCCACTTTAAATATCCAAATGAAATTGGACCCGGAGTGTATGATATTCATTCACCAAGAGTTCCGTCTAAAGCAGAAATGGTATTGCTTATGGAAAAAGCCAAAGCGGTAATTCCAAACGACCAACTTTGGATAAACCCTGATTGCGGATTAAAAACACGTGATTGGAAAGAAACCAAAATGGCCTTAACTGAAATGGTAAGTGCAGCCAAAGAACTGCGATTATTAATACACCAAACTGCTGTTATATAATTTTAAAACCAGGTGCTTGCAATATGCAGGTGCCTGGTTAATTTTATACAAATACGCCTGCAATATTAAAGTACATAAATAATTTTTTTTATTAGAAAACCATTGTTTTAAGGCTTAGTGCTACCTCTCTTATTAAAAGCTGTAATACTTCGTTTCATATGACCATATCACAATGCTTTAAATTATTAATTTGAGTTTATTTTTCAATAAGAACCTAATACAATTTTAAAAGTGAGCATTGTTTTTTTTAAAATAATATGCGATAGATTATCCGTATGGTTTAAATAAGGTTATTTATTTCTACAACCTACTCCAAAAACAAAATATCCATTTTGAAATCTTGATGCACAAAACCTACATAGTTTATGTTTTGCTTTACGCCATAGGTGGTCATCATTGTTATAAAAAGCGTTTTTCTGGTTTTTGATTTCGCTTCAAAAATTCCCTGCTTATTTTTAATGCTGCTGAGTATTAGACAAATATATTAGAGTTATAATCAGCCAAAACCTATAAAATAATTTAAGCTTTGGACAGTTATAAATTCATAAATTTTTAAAACTGCAGCAAATACATTTTTAAATTAAAATATTTACCCTGGCCTTTACTATTAATAAAAGAAATAAAAAAAGGATTAAAAATAAAATTTTAACCGTTATCATATCAGGCAATTACATCTGATTTTCATTCTTGAAAAACGATAATATTTTATAGCTTAAATAAATCTTTTGTAAATTTAAAACAGTGAAATGTAATGCATATTGGCGGATGAAATAATCTTTATTAATTAAAATATTGTAGAGTCAGTTGCAATTATAATTGGATCGATTTGGCATACCAAACAGAGGTAAATTTCTACCATAATAAAATCCTTGAATTTATAAATTTTAAAAATAGTGAATTAAGAAAAAACGACTTTAAAAATCCAAAATATTATAGCATAAAAAGATTAGCTTGTAATTCAATAATTTATAATAAAACTGTTTAGTATAATTTTAATTGATTAGTAACTATCCGGTAACTTATAAATTATTGTGCTACTTAAGCATGCTATTTTTAAAATTAACCATCACTACATAATGAAAAAAAAATTCTTTCTCCTGATTTTTACCAGCTTCATGCTACATGTTTGTATGGCACAGATTGATAGCATTGATGCGTATAAAAAAACTTCTTTTATGATACCAATGAGGGATGGAACCAGGTTGCATACGGTAATTTTTTCTCCGGTTAGTGCCACACATGCTTTACCCGTTTTATTGCAGCGTACACCTTACGGGGCTTATTTCAGCAGCGTACCGGAAGATACTATTATTAACGTACAGACCTTTGGAACCAATCTCGGGATAATGCTTAAAGAAGGTTATTTTTTAGTGTCTCAGGATATCCGCGGAAAATATAAAAGTGAGGGTATAATGGAAATTCACCAGCCCCTTATTCATGCCACTCAAAAAGAAGCCATTGATGAAAGTACCGACACCTGGGATACTGTAGACTGGCTGATGAAAAACCTGAAAGGCAATAGCGGCAAAGCAGGTATACTTGGCATTTCGTACGGCGGCTGGCTGGCACTTGTGGGTGCTGTAGATCCTCATCCGGCGTTAAAAGCATCATCAGAGCAGGCCTGCATGAGCGACTTATTTTTGGGAGATGATTTCCATCACAACGGAGCTTTTAGATTAAGCTACGGAATGGAATATGCCTATGAAATTGAATTTGATAAAACAACAGACAGCGATTTTCCTTTTCCTCAATTCGATCTGTTTGATTGGTATTTAAAATTAGGTTCGTTAAAAAATGTAAATGATAAATATTTTCACAATAAAATCCCCACCTGGAATAATTTTGTGAAGCATCCGGATTATGATTCCTTCTGGCAAAAAAATTCTACGTTAAATTATATTTCTCAGGCACAGATACCACAGTTACATGTTGGCGGCTACTACGATCAGGAAGACCTGAATGGGCCGCAACTAATGTACCATCACATGGAGAAAGATGATAAACAAAATTATAACCACCTCGTACTTGGTCCGTGGAATCATGGCCAATGGGGAAGGGGCAAAGGAGATAGTTTGGGAAAAATCTATTTTGAAAGTTCAACATCATATTGGTTTCAGGCATTGCAAAAAAAATGGTTCGATTTCTACCTCAAGGATATCGGCGATGGAAAATTTGAAGAAGCTTATTGTTTTCAAACAGGATCTAACCAATGGAAAACTTACCCCGCATGGCCGCCCAAACAAGCTGAGTTGCGTAAACTGTATGCTCGGGCAGATAATACCGCATCCTTCAATAAACCTGCTGCAGTTGCGGGGGCAGTGTCTTATATTAGTGACCCTGCAAAGCCGGTGCCTTACCGTGCGCAACCTATTGAAGCCACTTATGGCACAGCAAGCAGGTGGTACCCATGGCAAGTGGAAGACCAGCGCTGTGTATATTCAAGACCTGATGTGATCAGTTTTTCCATGGACAAATTAACGGATAATATTACTGTAACCGGACAGGTTACAGCGCATCTTTTTGCCGCCACCAGCGGTACCGACGCAGATTGGATAGTTAAACTTATTGATGTATATCCTGATGTGGATTCATTAAACCTCACCATGAGCGGCTATCAGTTGCCGGTAGCAATGGAAGTATTTCGCGGCAGGTTCAGAAAAAGCTTTTCCAGTCCGGCGCCTTTAACTTCGGGCAAGCCTGAAGAGTTTGTAATAGGGCTCCACGACATTAACCACAGCTTTAAAAAAGGACACCATATTATGATACAAATTCAAAGCAGCTGGTTCCCGATAATTGATCGCAACCCCCAAAAATATGTATCCAATATTTTTGAAGCAAACGAAACAGATTTTATAAAAGCTACACAAACCATCTATTGCAATAACCAATATGCCACTTATATTGATTTGCCGGTAATGAAAGAATAAATGGCTTATAAAAAGTATATTGTTGGTTAAGATTATATCGATTGAAAAGCATGCCATTTAAATGAAAAAACAAGTACAATTTAATTATAGTTTTAGTTAAATTGTACCACATAGATTTTATAATGTTTTCAAATTAAATTTAACGCAGCATTAAAAATTATGGACAAAAAATTACCAGTTCCCCCTTTTAACTTAGAAACTGCAACACAAAAAGTGCAAATGGCAGAAGATGCCTGGAACGCTAAAAATCCGGAAAAAGTTTCGCTTGCTTACACTATTGACACCGAATGGAGAAATAGAAATGTATTTTTAAAAGGTAGAGAAGAAGTTGTAGCCTTTTTAACAGCTAAGTGGGAAAAGGAATTAAACTATAAACTTAAAAAAGAATTATGGGCTTATACAGACAACAAAATTGCAGTAAGGTTTGAATATGAGTGGCAGGATAAAAACGGACAATGGTATCGATCTTTCGGTAATGAAAATTGGGAATTTGACGAAAATGGTTTCATGGCCAAACGCTATGCCAGTATCAATGACCTTGAAATTAATGAAGGCGATAGAAAATTTAAATAGGTATGGCTTTTATTAATCAAGTTAAAACTTAAAGGGTTAAAGAATTTGTCTATAAGGTATATGTTCGCTGATGTTGAGTAATAAATTTGCATTTTCTATTAAAAAAATTCTTTTAGTTTTGAGATGATCAAAATACAAGGCTAAAACTAAAACTTGTTATGGTAGCTATTTCGCACCAGGATATAATTGAATACTTTCAAAAAAGGGCAAGCCGCTTTAAAAATTCGGCGGAGATGGAATTGGGTCTAACCGAAGCAGGCGAACTGTGGACTGCTTTATATTTATGCGATTATAACGATGGCCCCTTGGCTATCAGCATCCACACTGAAGGCGATAGCCCTGATGAATTTATACAAGAGTTTAAATTAAAAGTGCTGGCGGATATTGATAATCTTTATTATTTCAGCAGCTGGATGCGCTATCTAAATGGGGGAGCCGAAATACATATTACACCAATGGAGATTGAAGCAACTTTGGTATTCAAAATTGTTAAGCGAAAAACGATTATATGCAGCCTTGATCTTCATTTTTATGATGAGGTGTATGAACACCTGACCATGCCGGAAGATTTTGAAAATTACATAACTTCACATGAAAACAGGCTCAATGCTGCACAAGGCAATAGGTATAAATTGAATAGGAAATAACAATCGGTATACATCTGAAAAAAGCAAGTATTGCCAGATACAGTTTATAATGTTGGTGCAGTTGAATTTATTTTTTTGCAACAGCAATGTCTTATAAAAAGCTTTGTATTTTTCTCTCAGGTTTTTAGTAGTTCAGCTCCGTAAATTTTATTAAGGACATGCCTATTTTTAACAGTGGGATTATTGTGAAGATGGACATTAAATACGGTACACCAGCGTAGTTTTTGCCTAGCAAATGTGAAAGTTGGTAGCTGATAAAATACTGTATTTTCTTTTGTAGTTGTATGCACCGGGTTTCAACTATTAGTGGGAGG
>ENA-OBIO01001138-OBIO01001138.1-metagenomes-genome-assembly--contig:-NODE-1138-length-11290-cov-41.0563_pt1 | contig 11290 bp, 11 predicted proteins | sample MGYA00153383_OBIO01 | MGnify analysis MGYA00153383 | reverse complement strand
TAAGCTATGCCTTATAAGGATCTTTCTTAACAATCCTGAAAGCTTTGTAAATCAAGGCTTTTGGGAGTAATCACGACACAAGCCTTGACAATTTAACAACCTTGTTTATTGAAAATAGCTGGCATTTATTGAGAATTGGCGATCGAGGAATAAGGGTTTGATAGCCTCGATCGCGATCGCTCTCAAATGTTAAGAAAGATGTTTATAACGCATAGCTTCTTAAGGGGGATTTAGGGAGATCGAGATATGTGCAACGACCCGTTAAATTGGTATAACTACAAACTAATTTGATTATGGCAACTCGCACGACCGATCGCAAAATCGAACCGCGCCCCGCAAGCCAGATTGCCAAAATCTTAACTATGCTAACCTAGGCAAGCAGCAATGCCTTGTCATAGGCGATTAAGATAATTTCAAACAATTTATTTTATTGAGGAGCGGTGTATTCCATATGGCAAACCTGATCGGCACAGACGGCAACGACTTTATTCTAGGAACTCCGCAGGGCGATCGAATTCGCGGCTTAGATGGGGATGACACGCTCTCAGGTGGTGCAGGCGATGACACCATAGAGGGAGACCGCGGCAACGACCTGATCTTGGGTGGCGATGGATCTGATTCGCTTTTTGGTGGTGAAGGAAATGACGAACTGATTGGCAACCAAGGCCGAGATTTTGTTTCCGGCGGGAACGGTGATGACTCGATTCGTGGCGGTTTGGGCAACGATACCCTCAATGGCGACGACGGTAACGATACCATTCTCGGAGACGCTGGCGACGACTTAATTTTTGGCGGTGCAGGCAATGACATCATCGCCGGCAGCACTGGCAATGACACTTTATACGGTGATGTCGGCGACGATTCCATCTTTGGAAATGCTGATAATGACTTTCTCTATGGAGGTGCCGGCAATGATTCTCTTAATGGCGGTAGTGGCGCTGACCAATTATTCGGCGGTGACGGCAACGACTATTTGAAAGGGGAAGACGGCGACGACACTTTGTATGGTGGTGCCGGTACCGATTCGCTGTTTGGAGACTCTGGAAACGACCAGATATTCGGCGGTAAGGGTAACGATACAGCCTTCGGTGGCAGCGGTTCCGATACGATTCGGGGCGATGAAGGCGATGATTCGTTAGTGGGAGATGAAGGTAATGACTTCCTGTTTGGAGGCAAAGGTAATGATTTCCTAGATGGTGGTTTTGGCGATGACTCGTTGGCTGGAGGTCTCGGCGACGATACAATTTTGGGCGGTTTTGGCAATGACAATTTATTTGGGGCGGAGGGCAATGACTCTTTGATTGGAGGTGAGGGTTCGGATACTCTGACTGGCGGTAGTGGCAGTGATGTCTTTGGATTGGGAGCTGGCCCTGGCAGTGTGGCTTTGATTACTGATTACAATGACGCGGAGGATTTCTTTGGACTGCCGAGCAATTTATCTTTTGGTAATTTGGTAGTTAGCCAAGGCAACGGTGCAAACCGCAGAGATACAGTAATTACGATCGACGGTAAGCTTTTAGCAATCTTGATAGACACTCCGTCGGCGCTGATTGATGCCAATGATTTTATCGCTGTGACTGGGACGGCTACTCCCAGACCAACTACAACCACAACTACAACTACGACCACGACTACAGGTGCAACTCCAACTCCGACTCCGGCGACAACTCCGACTCCGGCAACGACTCCGACTCCGGCAACGACTCCGACTCCGGCAACAACTCCGACTCCGGCAACGACTCCGACTCCGGTAACAACTCCGACTCCGGCAACGACTCCGACTCCGGTAACAACTCCGACTCCGGTAACAACTCCGACTCCGGTAACAACTCCGACTCCGGTGACAACTCCGACTCCGGCTGCTTCGAGGATTCCGACTGCGCCGACTGTCAGCGTGCCTGATTCGCCCCTGCTGTCACTTAAGTCGATCGCCCCACAGCCAACTCCCGGACTCTTGCCATTACCCGGCCAGACGCCGATGTTCCCGGGGGTGTCGAACCCGATACCCTTACCTCCCACACCTTTTGGGTTCTAAGTGCAAGAGCGCAGCTCAGTTATGAGTTTGGAGTTAATGTAAATAAAACTCACAACTCATAACTCATATCAATTCCGGCTGCGCCGGAATGATAGAGAGGACACGGCAGTGCCGTTTCCCTACATTAATCGGGCGTAGGGAAACGGCACTGCCGTGTCCTGATTTTGGGTTATATTAATTCCGATGCAACCGGAATTGATATCAAAACTATTTAACGCCTTATGGATTCTCGGCTGAGTCTTCTGGCAACTCGGCCGGAGAATCTTCTAGGGGAGATAACTGTTGGCTGTACCCCAAGAGCGATCGAAGTTTCATGCGTTGGATATAAGGCCAGCCGCCATTGGCTTCAATATTCTTGAGCAGTTTGTAAAGTGCTTGGCGGTTGTCGGGAAAAGACGCTTGAAACAAACCATCCCGAATTTCCCGGTGCGAAGCTTCCAACGTCCGCAGCAAAGCCAAAAGCAGCAGACTGTCTCCCTGACAACTTTCGGCGAAAGTCCGAATCGCCTCTGTCAGCGATTGCATTTGAGACTGCAACTTTTCTGACTCTAAATCTTTGCCGTTGTCCATACCGCTGCTTCCTTTGAAATCTACGAGGCTTTTGTCCCCAGCCTTTTGGTCAGCGGACTAATCAAGCTAGTCGCGATCGCCATTCGGGGCCATAAGCAACGTAGCTTAAGTAGGTTGACGATCGCAATATTAATTTGCAGTCCAAGTCAGGAAAAGAGCACCTCCCGTCGTACGATGTGTATTGGGCTGCGATCCAAACCTTTTGAACAATCAAAAGTTATTGCTTATTTTCACGGCGCACGAGGAAAGATTTTTTGAGTCAATGCCGGTGTCTGTGAAGCGAGCAATCTGGATCTAAATGCTGCCCTAAACGCTGGCTAGCGCCTGCCGACGGGCAATTATTTTTTGCTCGAACTACGGCTTTTTCTTAATATAATCCGATGTTGGATCTTGAGGTTTGCAATGAAATATCGTGCTTTAATTGTTGCACTTTTAGCATTTTGCATGAGTGCGCTGGTTGCTTGTTCTTCTGCTCCTGATACGACGGTGGCGACTACCGAGTTGCTCACCTACGATGAGATTAGAGGTACTGGATTGGCTAATAACTGCCCTAGCTTGGCAGAAACTTCTCGGGGATCGATCCCCATCGAACCGGGTGGCACATACAAACTGACTGGTATGTGTTTGCAACCTACTACTTATTTTGTGAAGGAAGAACCAATAAACAAACGCCAAGAAGCAGAATTTGTGCCTGGTAAATTGCTGACGCGGTTCACGTCGAGCATTGACCAAGTTCAAGGTACGCTCAAGGTTAGTGATGATGGGACTCTGACTTTTAAAGAAGAGGATGGCTTGGACTTTCAAGCAATTACGATTCAGTTACCCGGTGGAGAGCAAGTACCTTTCTTGTTCACCATTAAAGAGTTGGTAGCCAGTTCCGATCCGGGAGTGGTCGCTATCAATACTTCCACCGATTTGAGAGGAAATTTTAACGTTCCTTCTTACCGCAGCGCTGGTTTTTTAGATCCTAAAGGTCGCGGGGTATCGACTGGCTATGACAATGCTGTCGCGCTTCCGGCTACTGACAATTCCAAACTGAAACGGTCTAATGTTAAGCTGGCTGACACCCGTACCAAGGGTGGCAAAATTTCTCTCCAAGTTGCTAAAGTCAACAGCGCCACTGGCGAAGTTGGTGGCATTTTTGAAAGTATGCAGCCTTCTGATACTGATTTGGGAGCTAGACCTGCTCTAGATGTGAAAATTCGGGGTCTATTTTACGCTCGCATTGAGCCTTCTGTGTCGTAGAATTGGCTTTTTTGATCGATCGAGCTTGAGCAGTTTTTTGCCCTAAATCTACTGCTCGTGATTCATTAGCCAACAGTCTTTGGCAACATAACTTGAGACTGTTGACTAATGACTAAATTTATGATTAAAGTGCGATCGGTTACGAGTTATTAAATTGGGATTTTTAATTAATAAAAGTATTGCGTTAAAACCGCTTTTAGATTAGAATGTGGTGTGAAAAAATCCCGTTTAAATTTTAGCTAATACCCAATATCTTTGGATAACCCAGCCAAATCGCTGCGCAGTCCCAAAGTTCAACTGGTGTGTCCGCTGTCACAGTTATCAAGTGCTAGGATTACACCAGCTCAAGATGATTTTTTTTAGACTAGATTGAAAACTAGATCTAAAGCAATGTCAGTCCTCTGCTCTATCAACCCTTATGCCACTATGTCTACCACAACCCCGAACGAGCTAAAAAGCGAAAATTTACAATTGTTGCGCGAGTACCAACTTTCTGGATCGAATGAAGTCCGCAATCAGTTAGTGAAACTGAATATTGGACTGGTGAGAAAAGAAGTGTACCACTGGATCAACCAGTGCGCTGAAAACTACGACGATTTGCTGCAAGTGGGGTGTCTGGGGTTGATCAGGGCGATCGAGCGATTTGAAGTATCGAAGGGACACGCTTTTAGTTCCTTTGCAATTCCTTACATTCGGGGCGAAATTCAACATTACTTGCGGGACAAAAGCCCTGTGGTGCGAGTTCCCCGCCATTGGCTGTCCCTGGAACGCAAGTCTGTCGGAGCGATCAAGGATTTGCAGGTTCAGTTCAACCGCAAACCTACAGATGCTGAAGTCGCAGCAGTGCTTGAGGTTTCTGTAGAAGAATGGCGAGAAATTAAGTTAGCACATCTCAACAAATCGCCTCTGAGTTTGGACGCGCCGGTGCAGGATGAAAATGAGGGAGCGACTTGTCTGGGAGAATTGGTTCCCGATAGCAAGTATCGGAGTTTTCAATTGGCCCAAGAGGATCAAATTCGCGTACAGCAAGCTTTAGCTATGTTGGAACAACGGACTCGCGAGATATTGGAGTTTGTTTTTCTCTACGATTTGACGCAGAAGGAAACGGCCGAACGCTTGGGTATTAGCGCGGTGACTGTTTCTCGGCGAGTTAAAAAGGGGCTGGATTTGCTCAAAGAAATCATGACTAAACAGCTTTAGCAGAAGGAAGAAGGAAGAAGGAAGAAGGAAGAAGGAAGAAGGAAGAAGGGAAATGCAATTCCGGGCACTGGTTTCAGCTATTGAAAATCTCCTGACCGCCCTTGAAGGTTGCCATATTAGTCAGTAGTCAGCAGTCATTGGTTAACAGTTAACAGTTAACAGTTAACCGTCAACCGTTAACTAACCACTGACTAATTAATCTTTAGATGTGACGAACAAACTTATCTAGCCTTTCTAGGGCTTTTTTAATTGTGCCTAAATCGGTGGCGTAAGACAAGCGAATGTGGTCGTCTGCGCCAAAAGCAATCCCCGGAATAACTGCAACTTGTTGCTGTTCTAAGAAAGCGTCGCAAAATTGCAGGGAAGTCATTCCAGTCTTGCTGATGTTGACAAACATATAAAAAGCACCGTCTGGTTTGATGCAGCTAATTCCGGGAATAGCATCGAGTAATTCAAATATTACTTCGCGCCGATCGGCAAAAGCGAGACGCATTTTTTCGACAGACTCTTGGCTGCTTTCCAAAGCTGCGATCGCCCCGTACTGTGCAAAAGTACACACGTTTGAGGTACTGTGTCCTTGAATGGTGCTGGTGGCTTGGATTAATTCGATCGGCCCGGCCAAATAGCCAATGCGCCAACCCGTCATCGAGTAACCTTTGGCAAAACCGCTGCTGACGATCGTGCGATCGAAGATTTCTTGGCCTAGGGAACCGATGCTGACGTGTTGAGCGCCGTCATATATAATTTTTTCGTAAATTTCGTCAGAAACGACTAAGATATCTCGATCGACTATCACCTCGGCCAGCGCTTGAATTTCCGCCCGAGTGTACACCATTCCCGTCGGGTTAGAAGGCGAATTGAGCACAAATAACTTGGTTTTGGGAGTAATCGCTCGATTCAGTTGTTCCGGTGTAATTTTATACCCTGTAGAAGCATCTGTCCGTATAATTACGGGCTTGCCACTAGCGAGTTTGACCATTTCTGGATAACTCACCCAGTAAGGAGCCGGAATAATTACCTCATCTCCAGGCTCGATCAGAGCCATCATCAGATTGTAGAGCGAATGCTTGCCGCCGTTGGTGACAATGATATTTTCCGGTTGATAGTGAAGATTGTTATCGGATTGGAGTTTGCGGGCGATCGCCGCTTTTAACTGCGGTTCCCCAGCCACCGGGCCGTACTTAGTCTTCCCCGCGTCTAAAGCTTGCTTGGCGGCTGCTTTAATGTGTTCGGGGGTATCAAAGTCGGGTTCTCCCGTACTCAAACTACAGACATCAATCCCTTCGGCCCTCATAGCTTTTGCCTTAGCTGCGATCGCCAAGGTTATGGAAGGAGAAACCTCACCCACTCGTGCTGCCAACTTAATCATTGGATTTTAGATATTAGATTTTTGACTTTAAATCATAGGGTAACAAATATTGATATTCAACCCTGTTGTTATGAAATTATGACATTTGGTTCGCTAGTACGTACAGGATTTAGCATTTAAACAATAAAAATTCAAAAATGCCTGTAGGGTGCGTCAGCTCGATCGCTTCCACCGACAAGGGAAACGCTGCGGCCCGTGGCACCCTACAATACTATTTTAAAGGCGTAACAGCTTAGGTACAGGATTTAGCATTTAAACAATAAAAATTCAAAAAGCTATTAGTTTTAATTTTTATTTTTGAGTTTTAATTTTTTGCGTTATGATTGTACCATTTTTGATACATCGTTACCCTTAATGCCGATCGGCCTGTGCTTATGGATCTCAAATCTTTGATTCGCGACATTCCTGATTTCCCGAAGCCGGGAATCATGTTCCGAGACATTACAACTTTGCTGCGGAACCCGCAAGGGCTGAGCTACACCATTGACAGCTTAGCCGAAAAATGCTCTGCAATGTCTGCTGACTATATCGTAGGCATGGAATCCCGGGGCTTCATCTTTGGCGCGCCTTTGGCTTATAAAATGGGAGCTGGCTTTATTCCTGTCCGCAAGCCCGGGAAATTGCCAGCAGAAGTTCATTTTGCTGAGTACGAGTTGGAGTACGGGGTCGATCGACTGGAGATGCACAAAGATGCGATGACATCGGGTAGTCGAGTGCTGATTGTGGACGATTTGATCGCGACTGGCGGAACGGCGGCAGCAACGGCTAAGTTGTTAGAGCAAGCGGGCTGCGAACTTGTCGGTTTTGCTTTTGTAATCGAATTGCTGGCCTTGGGTGGGAGGCAGAAATTGCCCGAAGTGCCGATCGTCACGCTAGTTGAATATTAGGTAGTTAACTGTTAACTGTTGACAAATAATATCTTTTCCGTTTGCATCGGAATCATTCATCTCTCTCTTCTCTTCCTCTGCGCTCTCTGCGCTCTCTGTGGTTAAATCATTCCGATGCAACTGGAATTAATATCATTCACAAATCTAAAATCTAAAATGGTATGACTTCTATTAAATCTAATCGAAATTGGCGAATGTTGAATTCTCTGTTTGGCAGTGAGACATTTACCTATGTTGTTAAACGAATGTTACAAGCACTTTTAACGCTACTGTTAGCATCAGCTCTTTGTTTTGCAATTATTGAACTCGCGCCGGGAAATTACTTGGATACTTTGAGCCAAAATCCGAAGATTTCGCCGGAGACACTCAAACAACTAGAACAGCAGTTCGGTTTAGATAAACCAGCGATTGTGCAGTATGGACGGTGGCTGCAACAAATTGTGACTCGGGGGAATTTTGGTACAAGTTTTGTGTATCAGCGATCGGTAGCTTCGCTGCTGTGGGAACGAGTGCCCGCGACGCTGTTGATGGCGATCGCCTCTTTGATTGTCACTTGGGCGATCGCCATTCCCTTGGGAATTGTCGCCGCTGTCAATCAAAACCGGACTGTCGATCGCATTTTGCAAGTAGTCAGCTACACCGGACAAGGATTTCCCAGTTTTATTACGGCTTTATTGCTGCTATTTTTTGCACAGAATACTTCGCCTCTATTTCCTGTCGGAGGAATGACAAGTATTGACCACGCAGACTTATCTTTATGGGGTCAAATTCTCGACTATTGCTGGCACTTAATTTTGCCAACAGTCGCCCTCAGTATTACCAGTTTTGCTGGCTTACAAAGATTGATGCGCGGACAATTATTAGACGTGCTGCGTCAAGATTATATCCGCACAGCACGGGCAAAAGGTTTGCCAGATAATCGAGTTATTTATGTTCACGCTTTGCGGAATGCGATCAATCCTTTGGTTACGCTTTTGGGTTTTGAATTTGCTAGTTTGTTGAGCGGTGCATTTATTGCAGAATACTTCTTTAATTGGCCTGGTTTGGGAAAGCTGACTCTGGAGGCTGTGACTAATCAAGATTTGTATTTAGTCATGGCGAGTTTGATGATGGGCGCTGCGATGTTGATTGTTGGTAATTTGTTGGCAGATTTGTTGCTGAAGGCGATCGATCCGAGGATTAAATTGGAAGATTTGAAGTGATAGAATCATATTTAACTATAAATTTGATTCTCGTTAAATTCTGTTGTGACACAATCATTTTCAAATAATGTTCCTAGCCCTCGCTTTTCCAATCAGTCCCCCGCGACGCTAAATGATGAAATTCGATCGGCAGATGAGTTAGGTATCAGACCCATTAAAGTGGGAGAAGCAGGATTTGACGATATAATTAATGAAGGTACTGTCAAATGGGCAGTGACAACAAACCTAGAGCTCCTTGTAATTCCGAAATTTTTAGATATTAACAATGAAATTTACCATACGGTTATAACTCGCGGTCAGCCTGTTTTGGCGGCGGGAGAAGCCGAGATTGTGGGTAGTAACGGTTCATATATTTTGCTAACAATCAGCAATCACAGCGGGCATTTTAGACCCAATTCAGAGAGCTTAAAACTAGGAATTACAGCCTTTAGGCAGCAAGGAGTTGATACAAATAATGCTGATATCGAATATGTGGAGTAGATAAATTATGACTCAATCTCCTACGACAATATCCCTCGATCGCATTCTCGAACAAAATGCCGAATCTGTACTGATTTGGGTGAACAACATATTTTCAGGTCAAACCACCGAACCACAAGGGTTTAACTGGCTATTATTAGCCGATGTTGCCTCGGCTAAGGCTCGAAAAGGTGAAAATGGTTCCGGTTTGTGCGATCGTAAATGGGCAGAAGTCGCGATCGCAATTTACGATCGCAAGGCCAATGAAGCCGATCGCAAAAAACCAGGTAGTGGCGAGTCTTTTACGATTTCCTCAATGATGTTGCGGGCTGCGGCGATCGAAAAACAGGAAGTAATTTCCGATAGTCCTGTTCTTGATGTTAACTTAATTTTAGAATGGTTTTGGGATAACATCAAAGAATCGGAGGAAGATGTCGAAAAAAAGGCTGCTAATTGGAAAACGCTACCTATTGCAGAAATTCGCGAGTTAAGAAAACTTAAAAATCGATTGAAAGTTATTGCAGCACTTTCTGATACTGATAAATATGTTTTAGATGAAAAACTCAACAATTGGCTTGTTCTGCGCGATCGACTACCATAAAAGTGCGATCGCACCATCACCGAACAACTTCTCATTGCACCAGCCATAATACGATCGGGGAATTATGCAAAAGGAAGGAAATAACTATAGTCCTGTTAATGCCAGAGATGCACCGATAAAAATTATCTCACCCCTCAAAACATGGCACAACAACTAGCAATAGAAACTCGCGGGCTGACGAAACAATTCGATCGCCATATAGCAGTCAATGACATCGATTTGCAAGTAGCAGCAGGCGAAGTGAACAGTTAACGGTATTCCCATTACCCATCTAGGAGTGTTTTATGTCAGAACAACAACCAAACGAGCCAATGATTTTTAGCCACTTTGCCGACTGGTGCAGGCATATTGACAGTCTTTCAGAAGAGGCAAGGCACACACTTAAAGTGTTGTTAAAAAAGGCTGGCACTGATGACGCTGAAGAAGCGGAGCGGATACTTTCAAGCATGACAACACTGGATCTCTGCGGCAATCAAATTACCGACATCAGCTCCCTGGGCTCGCTCACCAATCTGACAACACTATATCTCTACGGCAATCAAATTACCGACATCAGCTCCCTGGACTCGCTCACCAATCTGACAACACTGAATCTCTACGGCAATGGAATTACCGACATCAGCTCCCTGGACTCGCTCACCAATCTGACAGCACTGAATCTCTACAGCAATGGAATTACCGACATCAGCTTCCTCGGCTCGCTCACCAATCTGAGATCATTGGTTCTCGACTGGAATCCAATTACCGACATCAGCTCCCTCGGCTCGCTCACCAATCTGACAACACTATATCTCGGCAACAATCCAATTACCGACTTCAGCTCCCTGGGTTCGCTCACCAATCTGACAACACTATATCTCGGCAACAATCCAATTACCGACTTCAGCTCCCTGGGTTCGCTCACCAATCTGACAACACTATATCTCGGCAACAATCCAATTACCGACTTCAGCTTCCTGGGTTCGCTCACCAATCTGACAGAACTGCATCTCAGCGACAATCGAATTACCGACATCAGCTCCCTCGGCTCGCTCACCAATCTGACAAAACTGCGTCTCGACTGCAATCAAATTACCGACATCAGCTCCCTCGGCTCGCTCACCAATCTGATAACACTGATTCTCCAAGGCAATCAAATTACCGATATCAGCTCCCTCGCCAATCTGACAACACAGATTCTCAGAATTACCGACATGGACTAGGCTAATTGATGCTCAAAAAGCCACAGAAGCAGTCAAAGTTACCTATGCAGCTATTGGTCTAAAAGCACCTGAAATTATTATTTGCAGCAGTCCCCGCGACGCTTATCTTCAAATCTTCAACTTGCCAAACAGCGATCGTTCAGAAAACTGCTCAAACGAATGGTCTTGGAATATAGCGGAGCAAAAGCTAAACTGGAAATGGATGTCCCGATCGATTGTGGAAGAATTTGCGAGTACGGAAGTGTGGCGGGATGAGCTCGCTCTCGTGACGATCGACTCCGAAGCGGACAGCACGCTGAGTTCGCTAATCAAAGAATTGGTTGACGAATATGCGCGCTCGGAACCAACTATAGAGCATGATTTTTCCCGTTATTTGTCCGACCTGAGATACGTTGAAACCCCCACGAGTTTGTTTAAAGAAATCTATTTGACTGAACTTTATACAGCGGTTCCCGCTGTATAATGATACAATAAATAATAACAAAATATCATCTTGTTGTATTCAAAACTAATGAAAACA
>ENA-OBIO01001135-OBIO01001135.1-metagenomes-genome-assembly--contig:-NODE-1135-length-11314-cov-48.7085_pt1 | contig 11314 bp, 7 predicted proteins | sample MGYA00153383_OBIO01 | MGnify analysis MGYA00153383 | reverse complement strand
CGCCCATATATTGAGTTACCTCAGTAGATATATTCTCTGTGTTTACTTATTTTAACATAGTTAGGTTTTTTCGCGCCGACCTACTTACCTCCAAACATTGTCCTTTGTTGGGTTTTGACCCTTTAATTTCAAAGAAAAATTTCCTCCCGTCACGGGATAGCACGTACAAATCTGCTTTGACCGATCGCCTAACTAAATGGTTGGTTTGTTGAGCCTCAAGAACAGCTTCTATCATTTTTTCAAAACCAGGTTTAATTGCATTCTTGTCTGCTGACTGTTCAAATAGTGCTATCTGACGCTCAATTTCATTGATAGCCTCTATGCTAACTTCGCCCGAAATTTCATAGCTTCTGCTTGCTTCTTGGTGATGTTCCAAAGCAATGAGTTTTGCACATTCTTCATACAGCAGATTCCACGTTTATGAAGTACACCCCGATTGCTCTTCTATTGCCGTAGGGACACGGCACTGCCGTGTCCCTACCTCTGTTGTGTACCTCACTAACCCGAAAAGTGCTGTATGTTGTACCCAAGCTACTGCTGAAACCTCTTTCAAACTCGTTAATTCGTAGTAATTCTGAGGGCATAATAGCAGCCTGAAACGGTTTCAATTGACCTTTAGAGGATTTGCATGATAAATATGCTGCTGGAATATCAAGTTTCGGTATTAGCCGTCCTCTGTATTCATTGACAAGATTTTCGATGAAAACTTCTAAGTATGCTTTGATTATGACGCGGGTAGTTGAGCTAATAGCTGACATTATTTTACTGCAAATATTCTGTTGACTAGACTTATGGCAAAACTGTGAGACAAAATCAAGCTTACTCACTTATTTCTTAGTCCGCGCAGGCGGACGAAAGTTGTTTGGTAGGGGCAATCCCCCCGTGGTTGCCCCGGTTTCAACCGCCGAAGGATCTATCCAAAATGGGTTAAGAATCGGAAAGCGTCCAGTACGTGACTCGCGCAAACGTAGGGCGAAGTATTGTAAAATCCTTGCCAAGCCGCCGCTTTGTCTTCGTCGTATTTATCGGCTCTTTCCGGGTGTTTTCCTTGCCAATTCAAGCGCACTGCGTGACCGACTAACACATCTAAGACGATGTATTCTTCGATTTGTAAGTTGGGGTTGCGTTGGGCGATCGCAGATAACTCCATCAGCGCCTCAATATTGACTTGTCTGTATTCCGGCGCGACAATTTTATTCAGCAAATGCTCGATTTGTAGCGCAAAATTCTTTTCACCGGGCGTCATTTCCGATAAAATGATATCGCTGTCTAACCGATTTCTGCGCTCTAATTTATCGCCAATTATCAAGCCTTTGCAGTGTCGCAGCAATCCCCAAACATTCGGATAAAAATCCTTCGGTACGCGATTAACTGCGCCTTCCATTTGCCGCTTCCGGCGCCATCCTCCCGCAGGCATTTGCGGTTCTTCAAAAACAGGCGCGACTACCCATTCAATTTCTGTTTCCGATTGTTTGACGCGTAGGGATTCTTGCTGTTTGAGGATTTGGTTCATTTCCTCGTATTCTGTCAAAACTTGGCGCAGGCGATTTTTGATTTCAAAGGGACTTAACTGCATTAAATGTTCGTAAGCTTCATTCTGCGTAATTCCCGATTCCCGGGCTAATTCGCTAGTTAACAGCAAAATAAAATAGCTAACTCTCAGCGTTAGCAACCCTTTAAATAGTTGCGGTTCCGCTTTAATTAGCAAGCCGAGGTAGATGATAATTTCTTGGGTGAGAACCCGATCGCGAACGTCTTCTCCGCAGAATTGGCGAATTTTTTCCATCACTTCTATGTATGAACCGGGGCGCGAAATCACCGAATCTTCGCTGTAAGCTTTTCCCACAGCAATCTGCTTCTGTCGCACCAAAATATCCGTTACTGAATCCGACAAGCTAATATCAATTTTGTCCAGCAAACCGGCGGCGTGGCGGATGACAACCCACTGAATTTTTGATTGCGAACCTTCTCCAGCTTTGGTATAAACTTCGTTGAGTAAATCTGCAACTTTAACGATTTCTCCCAAACCTCCAAATCCCGTCTCAAAATTTATTCCTTTCAGGCGAACTAGCGTATGCAGCAACTCAATTTGTTCGTACAAATTTTCTGAAACCCGCAGGCTGTTGAGTAATAATTCAGTATTAGTTTCACACTCTAGTCTAAATTCTTGGGTCTGACCCAAAGGCCAAGTTTTTTCAGGGTTGTAACTCAGATAGTTGCGGACTTCCACAGCACCTGTTACCGGAGATTCAGTAAATTCAAATTCGTGCAGAAAATCAATTTTTTCTATCCCAGCAGTCAGCATTAACTGATTGAGATTTCCGAGTTTGATTGGCGTATTATTGCAGTGTCCGTCGCGGAGTTCCTTCATCAATTCTAACAAAGCTTCTCGGCCAGTTTCCAGCATTGTGTGAGTCAGCATCAGCGTTACTGTAGGGCGTCCCAACTGATACCAGTGGCGATGAATGTGAGCTAGTTCACTTTTGATTTTATCAACTAAAAAATGGTAATCTAAAGTTAGGTAAAACTCTTGTCTGTCTAAGAACGAGGGGAGAAATACGATCGCCTCTCCGCAAATCTTAAACACCCGCGAAGTCGTCAAACTCCTCAATCTACGCACGGGCCTGCCGGTTAAGCCTAATTGGTCGTTGCGTCCAATTTGCGTGTAAACTGCGGACAGTTCTTTTGTCTGGCGGACTTGAATGGGTTCTACCTGTTTTGGGGTTTGGGTGGCAATTCCGTTAGCGGCTAATTCTGTTTGCAAATTTTCGTCTTCAGCTAACAGTGCAATTTGCACGCTTGCTTCTCCGTGTCGGCCCACGCAGAGGTGGCGTCCCAGCGGGTCGATATCGCCAACTGCGATTAATCTTTCGTTCAGCAATTGACCGAGAAAATACAAACTTTGCGCCCAAACTAGGGGAATATTTTCATTGGGCAAGCGCTGCTGGCTGCGGGGATTTAACTTTTCTGCTTCTATATTTTCGGCGGGGACGTAGTACAATTCGGGTAGCAGCGGCAAACCCGATCGCTCTACAGCAAGAGCTTCTAAACGCTGCTGATACTCTTGCACTTGAGCTTGATTTCCCTGAAATATGCCATCTAATAATAAATAAGTGAAAAATAGCGGCCACTCGCATTCAATGTGCTCGAACTGCTTCAATTCTGTGGGTTCGTAATGCAGGCGATCGGCATTTTCTAAGACTGTTTGATGCCCGTCCCGCAAAAACCGCTTGCAGCCATAGTTTCCTTGCAATTTGTCAATAATTTTATTTCGAGTACGTTCAACTAATTCTTGATCTTCAATAGCAAAAGCCGGAAAACTAATCACGCTTAATAAAGCGGCGTCTACTTCTTTTGAACTAGATTCGCGAGGCAAAAGCGATTCCAAAGTGACGCGACTTCTGGCAATTTCATCCGGCAAAACGTGAATTACAGAAGCTTGAGAACCGTTAACTCCGAACAAATCTAATCCATTTATTGCTTCCAGCGCTGCTTTTGCCATGCCAACGGAACTGGCGTTCAATTCGGCGTTGCCGCGATTAATTTTATGACCTCTTTCCCAAATTCCGTAATCCGGCGTGCGGTAGGCTCTACCGATGTAGTAAACTAAATTTTGGACGAAATTGACTTCATCAATTGTAAAAACTACGTGCAGCCCCGAAGCGGTCATTTGAGCAAGAATTAACAAAAATATAGATGTAGCGTCTAACTGCAAATGTCCCCATTGGTCATCGCCGACAACAATACTTCCCGTCTGAGTATTGTATTTGGCGTGTAAAGCATCTAAGGGAGATTGAGTATTTTTAAAACTTTCGACTTTGTTAGCTTGCTGCATCATCGCAAACATCAAGCCGCGCATCAATTTAACTGTGCTGTGTTCAAGTTCAAAGGTACGCCCGCGATCGCCATCAATTTTGCGGTAAGCTAAACCCAAACCCCAAACTGCGAGAATGCTGTACACGTTATCTCGCACCCAAGCATCGGTGTAGTCGCCGTGGGCGTTAACGGCGGTACTAGCGGGAAGCAAACCAGTAATTGGGTTCTGACGTTTGAGGATGACGCTTTTGATTTGCTGGTAGTAATAATCTAACCGGATTTGTCGCTCTTGAGTTGCGATCGGCATTTCGTTTTCCTCTTTGTTCCTGATGCTAGCCCAGTGGCAGGGAATAGACTTTAAAATATATCAGAAATTAGAGCATTTTGTCAATTTGTATCAACACAAGGAGGTCATCGCCATGTCTTATCGTAACAATAATAACAAAAGTGTTCCTTTCGTGAAAATCGTCTACTCTAAAGTTAAAGTCAATGGTAAAATTGAGTTAGTACCGATGGAATGGTACGCCGACGGCTCGGTTAAAAAGTGCGGATAGTTAGTTATTCCCTCGATGGTTCGGCGATTGAAATCGCTACTACACAAACGAAGTCCGCCTACGCGGACTAAGAAATAAGGGAAAAAATATTCTCTAGACAAACCATCGCGTTGAGTGTCAATATAAACTGGGACTTACGCACGGGTGGTCAGAAACCGGGTTTTTGGCAGCATGATACTTCGTTAAAGTCGCAGAAACTGCCAAAAACCCGGTTTCTTTGATTTTAATGCGTAATACCAATTTTTAATGAGGCTGCATAGAATTTCGATCCCCCCTAACCCCCCTTAATAAGCTATGCGTTATAAACATCTTTCTTAACATTTGAGAGCGATCGCGATCGAGGCTATCAAACCCTTATTCCTCGATCGCCAATTCTCAATAAATGCCAGCTATTTTCAATAAACAAGGTTGTTAAATTGTCAAGGCTTGTGTCGTGATTGCTCCCAAAAGCCTTGATTTACAAAGCTTTCAGGATTGTTAAGAAAGATCCTTATAAGGCATAGCTTAATAAGGGGGGGACAAGATTCTTCTCAAAGTCCCCCTTCTTAAGGGGGATTTAAGGGGATCGAGATATGTGCAACTTCACATTAAATTGGTATAAGTCCCGAACTAATTTAAATAACTCGGTGTGTAGGAACCTCAAAGAAAAAAATATGAATCGATCGCAATTTTCAGTGCTGGGACTACCAGTTCACATATTAGATGATTATACAGGTTGGCTGATCGAGCGCCTGCATCAAGGGTTGGGAAGTCATGTGGTGACTTTGAATGCTGAAATGGCGATGCAAGCCGAGCAAAATTCGGCTTTAGCAGAGGTAATCCGCAAAGCGGAACTTGTGATTCCAGACGGTTCGGGAGTGGTGCTATACTTGCGGCTGCGTGGCAAATCGGCACGGCGGTATCCGGGCATAGAATTAGCAGAATCGCTGTTGCAAGCAGCGGGAAAATTGCCTAATTCCGAATCAATATTTTTCTTTGGAGGTTCGCCCGGAGTTGCGGAGGCGGCAGCAGAAACTTGGCAGCAAAAAGTTAAGGGATTGTCGATTATTTCCCAGCATGGCTATCTCTCACCAGAGAAACAAAAAGACTTGCACCGCAGTCTGAAAGAAATGCAGCCAAAACTGATTTTTGTGGGCTTGGGAGTGCCTCGCCAAGAGTTTTGGATTGCGGAACACCGATATCTTTGTCCTGATTCGATTTGGGTGGGAGTTGGCGGCAGTTTTGATATTTGGGCGGGAACAAAAACTCGCGCGCCAGCTTGGTTTTGTGATAATCATTTAGAATGGTTGTATCGGCTTTATCAAGAACCTTGGCGGTGGCGCAGGATGTTAGCTTTGCCGCAGTTTGCATTGAAAGCTTTGGGGAGTTTTCGAGGGTAAATTAGGTTTTAAACAGTTGACAGTTGACAGCGAAGTTTTTAGCTAATCTGTAGGGTGCGTCGCTGTGAGATTTAAGGGTGGAAATTACACATTGTAGATGGCGACGCACCTTACCATATTAAATGTCCTTTAATTAGCGATATTAATTGTCTGGGAATTAGTTAAAGAATGAGTTGCAGTTGTAGGGTGTGCAATGTACACCTTACTTTGACAAAATTCTTCAAATAGCTGAAAAAAAATATCGAGCGCATCCCTCTCATCTTCAGAAAAAAATAGAATTATATTCGCCCATGATTGAGATGAGTCGATATTAAATTTTTTCTGTATCCAATCTTGAAATCCATCTAAGGGATTTTCCTGTTGTATAGGTAAGCCAAGCTGGTACTGTGCTACATTATATCCAGATAAAAAAGCCTGAAGACAACTAATTGATGGCTTCCCCAAATACACTGAAGGTTTATGCTTGATTTTTTTGAGAATATCGGAGAGATTATCCATATAGACTATCCGTTGCATAATTTATCAAAAAATGTCTTGGTCTATTAAAACTCGGTTTGTGTCACTACAAACTTTCCATTAAAATCTTCGACAAGAGGGCCGCCAAAACTATTCAGCCAATCATCTTTAGGGATTCCATTAGGATATAGGTTGTCAAACACTGTTTCAAATGTTCCTAATTCTGTGGACATCTCAACAACCACACCTTGATGAAAACCATTTGTGGAAATTTGGCGATCGCTCCCCGCTGGATTGGTAATAATTGAAAATGGCAGCCTGTCGGGGACTGTGCTAATTCTTATTATCTTACCCTTAATTTCCTGTTTAGTCAAGTAACTTTGGATGGCTTGAGAACAGGAAACACATTGAAAGTTTCTATATTTTTTAGCAATCTGCCTAACCTCATTAAGTTACTCCTCATTCATGATTTTATGACAAGTATACAACTTGAGTATAACATCAATGTTGAGTACCTTCAACCACCGCTCTCGCCCATCCGAATACGAAATCTCGACACTGCGTTTAGGCGAAGCATTTTGGCGACAATATGCTTCGCCCAAACGAAAATCTCGCTAATGATTTGCTTACAAACCAATTGCCATTAGACAATATAAGCAGAATCGATCGCCCTAGCGCGATTAATCGCCACCAGAGTCTGGTAAATCAAAGCCGAAATCTCCGCCCGAGTGATATCCCGCAGGGGCGAAAGCCGATCGCGCGCCGGATAATTGACTACAATCTTTAAAGCAGTCGCTATGCCGATCGCACTCAAAGCAAAATTAGGAATTTGAGAGCGATCGGTGTAAACTTTTAGAGAATCAGCATTTCCTCCCTTAAGTCCCAAACCACTAACCAAAGAGACAATCGCCTCAGTCTTCGTTAAGTTCTGATTCGGGCCGAACTTCAACCCCGGAAACCCCGATAAAAAGCCTCCCCGATTCGCCCGTTCGATCGCACTTCTCGCCCAAAAACTAGCAGAAACATCGACAAAATTCGTAGCAGCCACCTTCGGAATCGGACTAAATGCACTCACCAACAGCGCCGCATATTGAGCCCGATTTAAACTATCATCAGGGCCGAAAGAACCGTCAGGTAAACCGCTAATGATGTTCGCCGCAGCCAAGGCTTCAATAAACTTTTCCGCCCAATGTCCAGAAATATCGCTGAACCTTGCACCTCCGATATTCGGATTGCCGCCACCCTTTCTCACCGCAGCTTGCACAGCTTTCAAAGCATTCACTTTTCCGTAACCAAACCAATCGCTGCGACGGCTGTTAGTATCGTAATTTCCCATGCGATTTCCCAACTGCGGATCGGGATCGGCGTCAACAATTTTGTCGGCAGTTTCTTGGAGAATTCCCCGCACTTCCCGCGCTGTCAAACGGGGGTTCGCCGAAAGTATCAATGCTGCTACTCCAGCGACTACTGGAGTAGCGCTGGAAGTGCCTCCAAAAGAGTCTGTATAGTCCCCCGTATCGTAGCCGGCAACCCCGATGCGATCGGCAGTAAACACCCCCAAACCAGGCAAATACTGCGTTACCTCTGGTGATGTCGGGATTGGCCCAGTTTCTGGCAGCCAAAATCCCGGCGGGGCGTTGTTGCTGGGGGCGCAAACCGAGATGCTGTTGCCCCAATTGCTGTAGGCGGCTTTTTTGTTGAGGGAAGTCGAAGCGCTGACGGCGATTACGTCTGGATGGACGGCGAATCCGCTTAGCCATTGAGTTTGGCCGCTGAGGATGTTGTTGCGCCAGCCTTGTTCGTCGATCGTGCCGTTGACGGGGCGGTTGGCGTTGCCGGCGGCGAAGACGATGACGCAACCTCTGCCGCCTCGCCCTTGGGTGGCTGCTTTGTTGATGACGGCACTCTGGCGCAGGGAAAGTGAATAATTAACGGCGGATGGGCCCCAACTGCAAGAGATAACGGCGGCCTTTTTTTCGATCGCCCAATTAAACATTTTTTCGACTGAATCGTCGTCCAGAAAACCCGTAGTGCGGATGGGCATTAGGGCGCAGCCTGGGGCGACTCCGACAATCCCTTTACCGTTTTCTTCGGCGACAGCAACGCCCGCGCAAGCAGTACCGTGATTGTCTGAATCAGCTACTGGCATGGGGGACAAATCGCCGTCTTTTAAATCGATAGGAGAAACGATTTTTCCCTCGCCTTGAAAATCGGGGTGCGTCATGTCAACGGAATCATCGGCGATCGCAATTACGATCGATCGCACTCCGCGAGTAAGATCCCAAGCTGGTTCCGCAAAAATCTGAGCATTGGTGACGAGTTGATTGCCGCCTTTGTTGTTGAGATACCACTGTTTTGGATACAGCGGATCGCGGGGCGTATAATGCTGTTGAGTCTCTACTAAAATGTTTGGTTCCGCAATCAGAACTTCGGGATATCTGGTGAGGCGATTGGCAATTTTTATCGGGTTTTCGGTTGCTTGTTTGGTGACTTCGTAGAGGAAGGTGTTGGGAATTCCTTCTATTTGCCGAACTACTTGTAAAGCAGCAAAAGTGGCGATCGCACTTCGCGATGTTTCGTCTACTGCTTCGTCAAATTGGATGGTAATTTGGTCTGTCAGGTAAAAGAATGTACTCGGATTGTTGGCTGGAGAATAGACGTGGCTGGCAAAAGCTACGGCATCGCTAGCCCGGGCAGTTGTCATCGCCACTTCTAGTCTATCCGGCGCGACGAGATATTCTTCGAGATTGCTTTGGGCGATGCGGCGGTTGAGTTTTGCCGGAATTGTCACAGCCCAATCGTTTGATGTTGCTGCTGTGGATGACGGGCGAATCGTAAAGCGATCGCCCGCTTTGGAAAGCAGCAATTCACCGCCACCGCGCTGTAAAATCAGTGGGAGACTTTCATCTGGAACTCCAATCCCTTGATAGTTTTGCAAGGTATTTGCCGAAAGTGCGATCGGTTGTGTCATTAGAAATGCCCCTGTTTAGTTTTAATCCAGTTTTACTATATTCTGAAGAACAGGCTTTCTGGCCTGTTCCACAAAGACTGAATTTTCTTGTGGGGCGAACAGGCACTCCGGCCTGTTCCACAAAGGCTGATTAATATCAATTCCGATTGCATCAGAATTAATATTACCCGAAATCAGGACACGGCAGTGCCGTGTCCATACAATTAATCTACCGTAGGGAAACGGCACGTGCAGTGTCCTCTAACGATTCCGGCGCAGCCGGAATTGATCTCACATAAGATCGAACAACTCCCATCAGATAAATACACTAGGATTGATGTTGAAAAATTCTCCCAGCGCCTTAGCCTGCGCCTTGCTAATCGCCCGTTTGCCATTAACCACCTCAGAGACTACTCCTTTTGAACCAATTATTCCCACTAATTCCACTTGTTTGATCTCGCGAACTTCGATTAAATGCAATAGAACATCCCGGGGAGTCACTTCTGGATCTAGGTAATATTTTGATTCGTACAACAGCCCCCAGAGACTCAGTAAAGTTTCTTCTTCTACTGTTAATTCTTCCTTAAACATCAGAAAATCTACTTCTGCGAGGGCAAGATCGTTATCTTCTTCGTTCAGGATTGGCTTAGGCTGAGATTTTGCTAGCAGTTGACCAAAAAGATGGGATTCAAGCCCCGTCCTTCTAGGACGGCTTTATCTTTATTTTCCTAATAAGCTGCCGGAATATATCGTTTTGCGTTCTATTCGTGAGCTTGCAATATTCCGCAAGTTTCTCATATTCTTCATCATAACATCTCATAGTTAACTTTTTCATGCCGTCAATATGCCGTCAGCTATGCTAAAATAATAACATGAAAGCAAGATACCAGTATCGTTTCTACCCAACCAACCAGCAGCAACAGAGCTTAGCTCAGTTGTTTGGTTGTGTTCGGGTTGTGTACAACGATGCTCTAGCAATCTGCAAGCAGTCTGAAAAAAAGCCAAGTTCCGCAGAACTTCAAAAAATAGTAATTACTCAGGCTAAAAAGACTGAAGAAAGAGCTTGGTTAGAGGAAGTGTCGTGCGTTCCTTTGCAGCAGTCGGTGGCCGATTTAGATATTGCTTTCAAGAACTTTTTCAACTCCTGTAAAGGAAAGAGAAAAGGTCGTAAAGTCGGATATCCTAAGTTAAAGAAAAGAACTAGCAGTCAATCAGCACGTTTTAGAATTGGAGGATTCTCATTTAAAGATCGTGGTGTTTACTTAGCCAAGATTGGAATTGTCAACCCAATTTTGTCGAGGGAGCTACCATCTGAGGCTAGCTCTGTTACAGTAATCAAGGATTGTGCCAACCGATATTTCCTGAGTTTTGTCGTAGAAGTCGAGCCTGTTCAGGTTGAAGCTAAGAATCTAAGTATTGGCATCGACTTAGGGATTAAAACCTTTGCAGTAATGAGCAATGGCGAAAAAGCCGAAAGTCCTAGCTATAAAAAACTAGACCGGAAAGTTCGCAAACTACAACGAAAATTAGCCCGCCAACCGCGTGATTCCAAAAGAAGAAATATAACTCGCATTAGAATCGCCAAACTGCACAATCAAATTACCGATACTCGCAAAGACTTTCTGCACCAACTGTCAACCAAAATAGTTAACGAAAACCAAGTGATTGTTTTGGAAGATTTGAATGTATCGGGCATGGTCAAGAACCGGAAGCTTTCAAGAGCAATTAGTCAGCAAGGATGGTACGAATTCCGAACACTTTGCGAGGCTAAGTCTGAAAAGTTTGGTAGAGAGTTCAAGGTCATTAGTCGATGGGAACCTACCAGCCAGGTTTGTTCGGACTGTGGATTCAAGTGGGGTAAAATCGATTTATCTATTCGCTCAGTGCTTTGTTTGAGTTGTGGCACTGAGCAAGATAGAGACGAAAATGCTGCTAAAAATATAGAAAAAGTCGGGATAGGGAATTGCCACGACTCTAAACGGGCGCTGAGGGATTGTAAGACTATTTCGGTAGCAGAACCCGATGAAGCGTCAAGAATCACTGTGGATGAGAGTCCGGTGAGTATTTCAACGTAAGCTGTTTTTTCGATTGCGATCTTCATGGTTCATAAAAATTAATACGGGATGCGGGAAACTCAGTGACTTCAGTCCTGAGAGGGA
>ENA-OBIO01001134-OBIO01001134.1-metagenomes-genome-assembly--contig:-NODE-1134-length-11319-cov-2.60396_pt1 | contig 11319 bp, 6 predicted proteins | sample MGYA00153383_OBIO01 | MGnify analysis MGYA00153383 | reverse complement strand
GAAGAAAGCGTAATCTCACTCACAATTAGTTTTGAGTTATGCGTAACCTCTCGATTAAAAGCTCACTGCTCAAAGTTCACTGCTCAATTTATGATACACTGTAATTTCCACGTTTTCATTAAAAGCGTAATACTTTTTACTTTATTAATTTTGTCGCCTTTATTTTTTGTAGTAGAGCAACTCAATGCGCAAAGTAATGCGAAACAAAATCCGCCGAAGCGCGAATTGCGCGGTGTTTGGATTGCGAGCGTTTTTAATATTGACTATCCGCGTACTCCGAGTGTGGATGATCAATCTTTAGCGCGTGAGTGGTTCGACATGCTCACAAAACTAAAAGCGATTGGTATTAATGCATTGTTTGTTCAAGTGCGACCAACCTCAGATGCGTTTTACCGATCAAAAATTGAACCTTGGTCAATGTATTTAACTGGTCAATCTGGAGTAGCACCCGCCAATAATTTTGATCCTTTGAGTTACATGGTGCAATCGGCGCATGAAATGGGATTTGAATTTCACGCATGGTTGAATCCGTATCGCGTTTCGATGGACAATCCAAATAAATCAAAATTTTCGCCGAGCCATGTTATCAATAAACATCCTGAGTGGTGCATTTTTTATAACAAACGCTATATTTTAAATCCAGGTTTACCCGAAGTGCAATCGCATTTGAATGATGTGATTGGCGAACTCGTCACTAATTACGATATTGACGGTATTCATTTCGATGATTATTTTTATCCCTATAAAGAAGGTAACGAAAGTTTCAATGATTATGAGACGTATTCAAAATTAGGCATTCCGCAAGGATTTACGAATCAGGATGATTGGCGCAGACACAATGTGGATATTTTAATGTGGCAACTTTCTAAAACAATTAAAGATTTAAAACCGCGCGTACAGTTCGGCATTTCACCTTTCGGTGTGTGGCGCAATGCGAGCAAAGATCCCCTCGGTTCTAAAACACAAGCGGGACAAACGTGCTACGACGATTTATATTCCGATGTCAGGAAATGGTTGCAAGAAGGATGGATAGATTATGTCGTTCCACAAGCGTATTGGCAAATGGGTTTTTCAATAGCCGATTACTCAAACATTGTGAATTGGTGGGCAGATAATAGTTTCGGTAAACCTGTGTATGTCGGTCACGGTGCCTATCGCGTGGGTCAAACACTTTCTAAAGAACCTGCTTGGAAAGATCCGAATGAGATACCAAGACAAATTAAATTTGCGCGGAGTATTCCAAACGTTAAAGGTTCTGTTTTTTTTAGTGCCAAAACGCTGTTGCTCAATCCGCTGGGTGTTTCCGATTCGTTACGGTATAATTATTTTAATCAAATTGCTATTCCGCCTCAAGTTGTTAAAGATACTTCGCTGCTGATGTGCGAGCCGCCTGAAATTCGAGAACTATCGTACACAAATAATTACGCGCTTTTGCGTTGGAAACCGAGTATCAGAACCAAACGTCGCTTACCATTTCAATACTTAGTGTATCGGTTTAAAGTCGGTGCAGTTGATTTTACGAACAGTAAAAATATCATCGCAATCGTTCCATACGATACAAAGCAATTGCAATACATTGATAAAACTGCGAACGATGGAGAAAGTTATTTATATGCTGTTACTGTTGTTGATTGCCAGAACAGAGAAGCACCCGCCGATGAAGTTGTTGCATTGAATAAACCACAAGTAAAAAAACCAACGATCCCTACAATTGATCCAAACGATTCTTTAAAAAATAAAAAAAAGAAACGCGGATTTTTTGGTTGGTTGTTTAATAAAGGATAAACTTTTAGAAAAGTGACTTTGTAATATTCAGGAAAGCGTTTTAATTTTGTTTTAAAAATTGAGGTGAGAAACGCGTAGATAATTTTTCCGAGTTGGATTTAAACGGTACTTATTCGTATGCCGATTATTTAACGTGGCGTTTCGAGCAAACTTTAGAAATTATAAAGGGAAAGATTTTACCGATGGCAGCGCTGAGTCGGCGGCATCAAAAAATTTCTTCTTTTTTACATGGTAATCTCTATATTTTTTTTGAAAAACATTTGTGCGATGTTTACGCGGCACCGTTTGACGTGCGACTATTCGATAAAAATAAATCAATTAAAGCCAATAAAGATATTTTTACTGTCATTCAACCTGATATTTGTGTTGTTTGCGATGAAAGTAAATTGGATGATGCAGGTTGTTTAGGTTCACCAGATGTAATTATTGAAATCCTTTTGCTGGGTAATTCTAAAAAAGAAATGAAAATTAAAAAAGATTTGTACGAAGAAAACGGCGTTCGAGAATACTGGATATTTGACCCAGAACACGAATCAGCCTTAAAATTCGTACTTTCGGAAAACAATTTATACGAAACCACAAAAATTTATTCGAACGAAGATATTTTGGATTCTTCCATCTTCGAGGGCTTACAAATCAACTTGGAAAAATTATTTGTTTATTAAATTATCTCATCGAGCGCGCCGCGCAATTCATTAAACGCGTGTGTATCGTTGGCAGTTTTAGAAACCCGCATACCAGTTTCGTAAGTTTCGATTGCTAAATCGGTTTCATTTTGGCGCGCATATAGTTTCCCCAAATGATAATATAATCCTACATAATGAGCATCCGTGTTTTTTAATTTCAGATAAAATTCTAAAGCACGCGCCAAATCGCCGCCGTTTTCATATTCTTTGGCAATAGCAAAAAGTAAAAAAGTATCGTTCGGGTCTTCTTTTAAAAAATTTTCAAGCTGTTGTAAACGCGGAGTAGGTTGCATTGGAATGATTATGGAACAAATTTAATTTAAATTTAGTGATTCAATTCTCTAAAAATTAAAAAAAAATTTTTTAAAAATTAAATAAAAAAAAGGATGACTCATAAGAATATGAAGCCATCCCAGAAATATTACAAACAAAACCAACTAAAACTCTTCGTTAATGATACAAATATAGTCTATTAGCAACCACTGTAAATAAATTAGTATTGGTTTAACGTATCGTTAATTATTTTAAAATTACATTGGCATTTGAAATAAAAAGAGCCATTTCAAAAAAGATTGAAACGGCTCCAAACAACAAACTTATAATCCCATGAACATAATTTCTTTATAATTTTCATTTGTACGGTATAAACTCAAAAGGCAACGGTTTTATTTCACCATACAAATATATTAACAAGTCCTTAACTTGAGATTAATTTACTATGAAAATTTGTTAACATTGTTGAACATTAACACTTTAAGGCAAAAAAAAACTCGTGATATTAGGATACCACGAGTCTCTCAAAAACGAATCTTACAATTTTTAACCAAAACTTACATTTAAACAATTACAAAAGCCATGCCATAAATGTATAATTTTATTATGTGTGTTTTATTTAATTTTATTTGAAAAAAAAAATTAGATAAAAATAAAATAGCCCGTTTGAAATACTTAATTTTGAAAATGAAGTTGATTAAACTTTTTGTTTTCTGGCGTCCCTACAATGTAGAGATTGAATCAGACGATTTGATTTATAGGTTCGCAGTAGCGCTACGGATGAAATGAATCCCAGAAGTATGATTTAAAAATAGCCGTTTGTAGACAAAAGAAATAAGTTTAAACAAGTTCAATTAAAAAGTTAGTTAAAGGTTTTGTAATTTTGTTGAAAATAAAATCCATGAAGAAACTTAGAATTTTTTTATTCGTCTTCTCGCTTTTGTACGGTTGTTCACCAAAGCATATTTTTTTTGCTGACGCCAAGATGCAAAATTATAAAATGCAAGTAGCGACTGATTCTATAAAATCGGATACAGCGACAGCAAGAATTGAGAAAATGATTTCGCCTTTTAGGCAAGGCATGGCGCAACAAATGAATGAAGTTGTAGGGGTTGCTGCGCGCGAATTAACGTATGGACCCACGCAATCGTTGATGGGGAATTGGGCTTGCGATGCGATATTGAGTCAAACGTATAATTTTTTTGGGAAAAAAGCTGATATGGTGGCTAACAATCAAGGTGGATTCAGAATTAGATCAATACCGAAAGGCGATGTAACGGTGGGTAAAATTTTTGAACTCATGCCATTCGATAATCAAATTGTGTTGGTGGAAGTCTCGGGCGAAGTAGTCAAAAAGTTTTGTGATTACTTAGCTGTACGCAACGGTTGGCCCGTGGCAGGAATCAAATTTGAAATAGTAGATAAAAAAATTTCCAGAAATATTAAAGTTAATGGAGAGCCACTCGACCTGAACAAAAAATACTTAGTAGGTGTTTCTGATTATGTTGTCAATGGTGGCGACAAGTGTGATGTATTCAAAGGTTTACCACAAATGAATAATGCCGTGCTATTGAGAGATATAATTTTGGCGGGTGCCCGCGCACAAACAAAAGCTGGTAAACAACTCGATGCACAATTAGATGACAGAATAACTTTGGTTAAGGAATAGGGAATAGGGAAGAAGGAATAGGTTTGAATTTCAAAATTATTTAAATCATGATTCAGATAATAAAAAGATGAACAGACGCAATTTTGTTTTAAATACAGTTAAAGGCGGTGTTGCACTCAGTGTGGGCGGTTTTCCGTTAAACACTTTTGCGGAAAATCAACCCGAATTTACAAAACTAACGATTCTACATACCAACGATGTGCACAGTCATATTGACCCGTTTCCAATGGACGGCACTCAAAATCAAGGAATGGGTGGTGTTGCACGCCGATTTAATTTAATTAAAAAAGTGCGCGCTTCCGAAAAAAATGTTATGTTGCTCGATGCTGGTGATATTTTTCAAGGCACGCCCTACTTTAATATGTACAACGGCGAACTCGAAATAAAACTCATGGAGCAAATGGGTTACGATGCAACAACTATTGGCAATCACGATTTTGATGGCGGTATGGAAAATTTAGTAAAGCAATTGAAGTATGCATCTTTTCCAATTTTAAATACAAACTATGGAATCGCGAATACGCCGCTACAAAACCATGTTCAGCCCTATAAAATTTTTGTTAAAGACGGCATTAAAGTTGGTGTTTTCGGAGTTGGCATAGAACTCGCAGGTTTAGTGCCAGATAAACTTTACGGCGAAACGCGCTATAATGACCCTGTTAAAATTGCGAATGATACTGCAATGAAACTCAAAGGCGCCGAAAAATGCGATTACGTGATTTGTCTTTCTCATTTGGGTTATAAATTCGATAACGATCCAAATAAAATAAGCGATGTCAAACTCGCTGGTGTTTCTAAAAATATTGATTTAATAATCGGTGGACATACACACACTTTTTTAAGCAAACCCGACGTAACAAAAAATGCGGAAGGCAAACCTATAATTATAAATCAAGTAGGTTGGGCAGGTTTGATGCTGGGTAGAATTGATTTAGTTTTTGAGCGTGGCAAAAATAAAAATTGCCAAACTTGCAAAAATATATCAGTAGGGTAGAGCGTAAAATATTTTAAAGAAGTTCAAAGACTAAAATACATGACTTTATGTTTAATGTATTTTAGATTCTCGAAATACACTAAAGAATTAATTAGGAATGAAGAATAAGTTTGTTTGTATCCATGGACATTTTTATCAGCCCCCGCGCGAGAATGCTTGGCTCGAGGCTATTGAATTACAAGAATCTGCTGCACCATTTCACGATTGGAATGCGCGCATTAATTTTGAATGTTACGGAACTAATGCATCGGCGCGTATTCTCGATAGCCAATCTGGCATAGTTAATATTGTCAATAATTACAGCCGAATGAGTTTTAATATCGGCGCAACGTTGCTTTCCTGGCAAAAGCAATTCGATCCAGAAACGTATAAAGCGATTCAGGAGGCAGATAAAGAATCTCAAAAATTATTCAACGGACATGGTTCAGCTGTTGCACAAGTGTATAGCCATCTAATTATGCCACTGGCTAATTTTAACGACAAACTTACGCAAGTTAAATGGGGAATTCGCGACTTTGAAAGTCATTTCAATCGTTTTCCAGAAGGAATGTGGTTAGCAGAAACCGCAGTGAATACAGAAACGTTAGAAATTTTGGCGCGTTGCGGCATTAAATTTACCATTTTTGCACCGCGACAAGCTAAAGCTTTACGCGGGATAGGTTCGGATAATTGGCACAACATCACGAATGAAAACTTTGATACGCGCTTACCGTATCGCATTTTTTTACCTTCGGGCGCACACATTGATGCTTTTTTTTACGACGGAAGAATTGCACAATCAGTTGCTTTTGAAGGATTACTCAATTCGGGTAAAATGTTTGCTGCCAAATTTATTTCAAATTTCGATAAAAACGATACACCTCAAATCTCCAACATTGCTACCGATGGCGAAAGTTATGGACACCATCACAAACGCGGTGAAATGGCACTTGCCGATTGTTTAAATTTCTTTGAGGAAAATAAAGATATAAAGCTCACCAATTACGCCGAGTTTTTAGCTGCTTATCCATCGAAATTTGAAATGCAAATTCATGAAAACTCCTCGTGGAGTTGTGTACATGGTATCGAAAGATGGAAAAGTAATTGTGGTTGCAATAGTGGTTATGGCGGCTGGCACCAAGAATGGCGCGGACCGCTGCGTTTAGCTTTAAATTGGTTGCGTGACCAACTCACTCAGGTATTTGAAGAACACGCGGGAATGTTAGTGGAAGATGTTTGGGCGACGCGCGAAAACTATATTGATATCATTTTAGACCGTTCGCCAGAAAATATTGATAAATTTATTACACGTTTTCAACGTCGCGAACTCACACAAAAAGAGAGGGTATTATTACTGCGTCTGCTCGAAATGCAGCGCAATGCTATTCTGATGTTTACGAGTTGTGGTTGGTTTTTTGACGAAATATCTGGTTTGGAAACGACGCAGATTCTTCAATACGCTTGTCGCGCTATAAACTACGCCAAACAAACTGCACATATAGATTTAGAGGATGAGTTTAGATTCAGATTAGAAAAAGCACCGAGCAACTTGCCAGAATTTGTAAACGGTCAAGGTGTTTACGATAAAAATGTTTTACCTGCGCAAGTTTCTTTGGTCGGAGTTGGTAGACATTTTGCGGCGAGTTCTCTGTTCGAAAAATATCCCGATAAGTACGATTTTTATAACTACATCATCACAACCGATTTTTTAGAGCGCATTGAAGCGGGCAGTAATATCATGGTTTTTGGTCGCGCTATGGTACACTCGAAAATTACGCATTCGAAAAAATCTTTCAGTTTTGCTGTTTTATATCTCGGTCAGCTCAACCTTATTGGCAATATCTCTACAACACTTGACGAAGAAGATTTTAAAGAAATGTACGAAGCAACTTCTACTTTTTTTAATAATGCTGATTTAGCGGGTGTTATCGGAAAACTTCAGCAGTATTTCGGACCAGAAAAATTCACGATTTGGCAACTCTTTAAAGAGCAACGCCAGAAAATTATCGCGCAAATTACAACTAAAAATATGCGCGATGTGGAGTACGCATTCCGAAACATCTATGAAAAAAATTATCCGCTCATGAACGGATTAATAGCCGCCAACGAACCGATACCGAATGCTTTTAAAGATGCGCTTCAATATGTTTTAACCGTTGATATTCGGAATTTATTTTTAGCACCTAAATTAGACATTCAAGAATTTAAACGTATTCTGAACGAGTATAAAAAGTGGAATATCACTTTCACAGACGAAGCGGCATTTAAACTCACTGCGGGTGAAAGAATTTTAGCAGAGATAAAAAACTTGCGCAATGCTGAAATTCCGTTAGAAAGTTTAAAAGCATTGAGCGAAATTATGAACTTGTTACGTCAAGTTAATTTAAGACCCGATTTGCGTCGTATTCAAACGGAGTATTTTTATTTACATCGCGAATTTAAAACCAACGATAAACCGTTTCCGAGCCAAGAGTGGCGCAAAGCTTTTTATGAATTAGGGAACTTCTTAGAGGTGCGCGTGCAGGAGGTAGTCAATGAATTATCTTAGTAAAAAAAAAAAATAATTTTTTAAGATTGGATTTTATTAAATCGGCTAAAAGAATAACTACTTTTAGCCGATTTTTTAATTTAAAAAGACCTTCTACAATGACTTATCCTTTCAATAAAATACAAGTTTGGAGTTTTGCTTTTTGCGCAATTCTAACCATAAACGCATCGGCGCAAAACAAAAAACTACTTTATAGTACCGATATGGACGCGCAAGTTTATAAACAACTTGTAGCGAAACAAATTACTTTACCCAATCAATGGAAACTCACACCCGTTGGTGAACAATTGCCACTCGGTGATTTACCCCTCAACGCCGTTTTTTCTTCAACCAAAAAACTATTGGCAATAACCAATAACGGCGTAGCCAAACATTACATCCAACTGTTCAACACTGAAAGTGGAACGCCTATTCAGTGCGACGAAAAAACGATTAAAATGGGTTGGTATGGTTTAGCTTTCAGCGAGGACGATAAAAAATTGTATGCATCAGGGGGAAACGAAAACGTCATTATAGTATTTAATGTTGTAAAGACTTTGAATTCAACGTCTCTACAACTCGATACAGTAATCACTCTCGGTAAACCATGGAGTAAAGATAAAATTTGCCCTACTGGTATTGCCGTTGATGGTGCTCAAAATAAACTTTTTACCGTTACGAAAGAAGACTCGATGCTCTATGTTTGCAACACAGCAACAAACAGCGTTGAAAAAAAAATAAAACTACCCACCGAACCTTTTAGTGTTTTGGTTTCAAAAAAACGTAATGAGTTGTATGTTTCTCTTTGGGGTGAAAAAAAAATTCGCGTGTTCGATTTAACGACGCAAACAGAAAAAGGCGATATCGCAGTGGGCGATCATCCGAACGAATTACTTTTAAACAAAAAGCAAACTCATTTATTTGTCGCCAACTCGCAAGATAATTCGGTGAGTATAATTAATCTGAAATCTAAAAAAGTTGTTGAAGTTTTAAACGCTGCGCTCTATGCTCATGCACCGAACGGTTCAACGACAAACGGTTTAGCTTTGAGCGACGATGAAAAAACTTTGTACATCGCAAATGCTGATAATAATTGTCTTGCAGTTTTTAATGTCTCACAAATTGGTAAAAGTTATTCACTTGGTTTTATTCCAACCGCTTGGTATCCCACAAACGTAAAAGTTTTAGGCTCAAAAATTTTAGTTGTAAATGCAAAGGGCTTAACCAGTAAACCAAATCCGAATGGACCCTCGCCGTTTAAAAAACGCGCCGATTCGCGCGCGGCGGAATATATTGGGTCGCTTTTTTTAGGCACACTTTCAAGTTTTGAAACGCCCGATTCAAAAACGCTCGCGGCATATTCGCGTTTAGTTTATGAAAATACGCCGTACACGAAAGAAAAAGAATTGAACACCGAAGGCGAAAAAGGAAATCCGATTCCAAAGCACGTCGGCGATACGTCGCCAATAAAATATGTGTTCTACATCATCAAAGAAAATAGAACGTACGACCAAGTGCTCGGTGATCTGCCGCAAGGCAACGGCGATACAAGTTTATGTTTGTTTCCGAGAAAAATTACACCGAACGAACACGCCATTTCTGAAAATTTTGTGCTGTACGATAATTTTTATGACGATGCAGAAGTCAGTGCTGACGGACATAACTGGAGTACGGCTGCTTACGCGAATGATTTTGTAGAAAAAACTTGGCCCACAAGTTACGGCGGAAAAGGAGGCAATTACGATTTCGAAGGAACACGCAAAATTGCGTTTCCAAGAGGTGGTTTTATTTGGGATTATTGCAAACGCGCCAACCTAACGTACCGAACGTACGGCGAATTTGTAGATAATAAAATTGGAAACTATCCGACGCTCGTCGGTCATGTTTGTCCAAAATATGGTGGGTGGAATTTGAATTATAAAGACGTTACACGCGAAAGCGATTGGGAATACGATTTTGATTCGCTTATAAACATTAACGCCGTGCCGCGATTTAATTCGCTGCGTCTCAGTAACGATCATACTTCTGGTTTATCGCGCGGTGCTTATTCGCCGTTTGCTGCCGTTGCCGATAACGATTTAGCCGTTGGTAAATTCGTAGAGCATCTCTCACAATCAAAAATTTGGGCGCAATCTGCCGTTTTTGTTATCGAAGACGACGCGCAAAATGGTGCAGACCACGTGGATGCGCATCGTTCGACGGCGTATGTCGCTTCGCCGTATCTGAAAAGAAATTTTGTAGATCACACCATGTATTCAACGTCGAGTATGTTACGCACCATAGAACTCATTTTAGGTTTGCCACCGATGAGTCAATACGATGCTGCCGCAACACCGATGTATCGCAGTTTTTCTTCCACGCCCGATTTTTCAACTTTTAAATCCATTGATGCGAACGTAGATATTTTCGAGAAAAACATCGCTGATAACGAGCTTTCGCGCCAATCGGATTTATTCAATTTAGCAAAAGCGGATGCTGTGGATGATACTAAATTTAATGAAATTTTGTGGAAAGCCGTAAAAGGTATTAACGCACCTGTTCCCGCTCCGCGTCGTGCGGCGTTTGTTGCCAAAGTTGCTGAAAAGGATAAGGATTAATAAAGATGTGCTACCTTCTAAAGTAAACGTTCGGGGAACTTTAAAAGTTCCCCGAACGTTTTTGTTTTTGTAAACAAATTATTTTTTTAGCTTCACTTTCATTAGTTTTGTTGAGAAAATAAGTTTTTGAACGGGATGGCATCAGGAATAAAAAATAGCGAAAACCAAAATCAGGTAAAATCGAAAAAACGCGTAACAGATCACGGTGAAGTTTTTACTGCCGAGCGCGAAGTCAACGCCATGCTCGATTTGGTAAAACAAGAAACCGAGCGCATTGATTCGCGTTTTTTAGAACCCGCGTGCGGCACTGGTAATTTTTTGGTGAAAATTTTAGAGCGCAAGTTAAAAGTCGTTGAAACACGCTATGCCAAAAACCAGTTTGATTATGAACGCAATGCCATTATCGCTATCGATAGTATGTATGGTGTCGATATTTTGATAGATAATGTGGAAGAATGTCGCGAACGGCTTTTCAAAATTTTTGGTAAACAATACGTACGGCTCTTTAAAAAGGCTTGCAACACTGAATGCAAAGTAACGGTTCAATTTGTTTTGAGCAAGAATATATTATGGGGAGATGCCTTAACTTTAAAAACGCCTGACGAAAAAGCTTTACCAATTGTTTTTTCGGAATGGGCAGCAGTAAACGGAAGTATGATAAAAAGGCGCGATTACACAATGGCAAATTTATTAGCGAGTCAACCGATTGACGGACTGAATTTATTTTCCGATTTGGGCGACCGCGCATTTTTGCCAACACCCGTTAAAGAATTTCCATTAATCCATTTTCTAAAACTTGCTGATGCAGA
>ENA-OBIO01001133-OBIO01001133.1-metagenomes-genome-assembly--contig:-NODE-1133-length-11322-cov-4.2952_pt1 | contig 11322 bp, 14 predicted proteins | sample MGYA00153383_OBIO01 | MGnify analysis MGYA00153383 | reverse complement strand
ACCTTAACGGCGTACTCGTTGCAGTTTATCAGCTTGAGCTTGAGTAGTAATTAGAGCCTTATCGGGAACAAATGTGCGATCGCGCAAGGTTACCCCTACCACTATTGCACCAGTACCAATAGTTACATTGTTGCCAACTTTAGAGCGGAATAACACTACATCGTCTTTAATAGTCAAGTTATTGCCAACTTCTAAGGGCCCATGAAAAACAATATTATCGTCGGTGTCGAGATTATTACCAATTTTGATACTTGTGCCTTTAAGAGCGTGAAAAGTTACCCGATCTTCAATTTTGGCATTGTTACCAATTATTATCGGCGAACCTTCGTCTGCTCGAATCGAGGTTCTTTCTCCCACTTCACTATCAGCACCTATTCGCACATCGCCGACAATTCGAGTAAAGTTTTCTAAGCGGACATTTTTACCTAGAGTCGGTGCTACAGGTTTAGGGTTCCAAGAAGTTTTGGGGGCAGCACTTACACCACTTACGCCACTGTAACCTTTTTCCCTATATAGCTCGTTATAATGCTCGGCAAATTCTGCGTTAACTTCTAATACTTCGTTTTGAAACTTGGAATTGGCTTCAGCTTTAGGTTTAAGAGCATTAGCTTGAGCTTGAGTGGTGATTTTAGCGCCGATTGGCACAATACGATTTTTAGGAATTGTTACGTTTGCGACCATTGCGCCGTGCAGGACAAATGCGCCGTCTTCAAGAGTGCTATTAATAATCCGCGATCTAAAGCCAATAAAAGTGAAATTGCCTATTCTTGAATTTCTAATTGTTGCTTGATGAGCAATACTAACTTTATTTTGGGTACTGCTTGATTTAGCACTGCAAGGGGAAGCAGGAGCTGGAGTATCAGGCAATGCTATAAAGTTGATATTATCTTGCAAATTAGTTTCATTACCAATACAAATTTTAGTGCCGGGTTGAGCGTTTAAAACAGTGTTTGAAGCAATAAAGCTTTTTTCACCGACAGAAACATCCCCATACAATTCTATTAGTGGACTAACGAAGCTTGAACTCCCAACAACAAACTTGAGAACACTTCCTGACTGAGCGAATACATTTGCTCCTATAGCTAAGATTGATAGCCCAGTAAGAGGAACCGCTACAAAACGAAATTTGAACATAAAATATCTTCCTAAACTAAAATCAATTTTTCTGAGTAACTACAAGCTAAGTTTCAATACAGCAGTTAAATGTAAAACTAAGTAATTAACATTCAACCGAGTTTTTACGGAAAACATCGATACACTTACATTTTTTAGAGGCTTAACCCTCATTTGTCACTCTGAGTAAGCACAAAATAAACCAAGACTTGAACAAGCTTGTAACGTAAGGCTTTCAAGCTTAACTTTACAACAAATGAACTCACTTAGGTCAACTTTGCCAAATTTTTATTCACAAAAGGTTCCTGAACTTAATCTTCCGAAAGTGATATAGCACTACCAAAACAGGTTAGGACAAATTTTAGTCCCCGTAGGCGAGCTTTGCATCATCAGCAACGATGAAATCGTTGCTGATGTCATAACCTTAACTCGTACTGCTATATAGGTGGCAACTTGGGTTAATTTAGATCTCTTTGCTCCGCTCTAGCCCACCTAAAATTATTTATCGTTACCTAAAAATTCTGGCATCGCCACAACATCTGCACTCTGGCTGATACCTTCTTGCTTAAATACCTTCTTTACTGTCAACAGCAAGATCTTCAAGTCCAGCCATAAGCTCCAATGATCTACATACCAAAGATCGAGTCTAAACTTCTCATCCCAGCTCACAGCATTTCGGCCATTAACCTGCGCCCAACCAGTAATCCCTGGTTGAACGTCGTGACGACGAGCTTGCTCGGTATTATACCGTTCTAAATACCTCACCAGCAATGGGCGGGGGCCAACAAAGCTCATGTCACCCATCAACACATTCCAAAGTTGAGGAAGTTCATCTAAACTAGCTTTACGCAAGAATTGACCTAGAGGAATCAGCCGAGCCTCATCTGAGAGCAAATTACCTTCGGCATCACAGTCACTAGTCATTGTGCGGAACTTATAGACGGTAAATATTTGACTATTTTTGCCTGGACGCGCCTGGGTAAATACAATTGGGCTACCCATGCGGATGCGGAGGACGATTGCCACAACTATGAGTATCGGCGAGAATAGTAACAGCAACAATGCTGCCATTACTCGATCGCTGACGACCTTGACACCTCGACTAAAATAGTTAAGCAAATTACCTGAAGATTTTTTAGGTTTCATGTTTGAGCTGATGCCTGTGGTTAGTTATTGCCAATATAACCATCCTCAATGAGCAACTTAATCCCCAGTGTTCGGGCAAGCACCGCCATGACAAATTAATATTGTGTCGGAGACTCAGCTCGGATGGCTATAGTTATGAATCTGGGATAGAGTCCTAACTAATGTTTATGTTTCCCATTGACTCTATTCCCATTACTAAAATTAAGGAATTTTTCATTTTTCCACTCTAACAGGCCGGAGGGGCTACACTTTATAGTTTATGTGGCAATCCTCCGAGTTAAGGTAACAACTGGCGGCTCGTATGGGATTGCCATATAGCACCGTAGCTGTGGACTGGAGACACTATCCCTTGAGACGATAAAAGTCCCTAAATGAGCCTATTTCGCCGATTATCAATCCAGATCCCATCGTGAACAAAATTATCTCTGTAGCCAGTCAACCAATTACTAACCTATTACCGACATCCCAGCGAAGTCAGATCGAAGCGGAGCGCGTCCAAGAGATATTGATTTTGCTAACGAGTTTAATGGCAAGAGAGGAGGCGACGATTAAATTAATTATCGATTGTTTGTACGATCTTGGCTATGCTAACTTAATTAATAAAAAAGTGCGATTTCGACCGTTCAATTCACTTGCCAAATTTATTGCGAAAAGGTCGAAGCCAGTCGCTAAAATACTTGCTTGGCGATGGTTTATTAAAAACTGTCCGCAACTAATTGCTAAATGGTTATATCTTAAAGTTCAGTTCTAATCGCTCTTAAAAGCTAACTTGATACATTGTAAATAACTGTCCCGATTTAGTTGCTGTAACTCTACCACCAACTTCTTTGACTAGCTCCGTAAATTGAGCCAGTGGGGATAAAAAGACTTCAGCACCCAGGTACATTTCTAAAATTGCCCAGTTTTCGGCTAGCTCAGTGTCTGGATCGATCGCATCAAAGATAAAGATTCCATCTGGTTTTAAAATACGTTTTACTTCCTGAAGAACTAGCTGCCAATATTCAGGTGGATAGTAACAACTAAACCCAGTGGCAATCGCTCGATCGAATGTATCATTTTCATATTTTAATTGATGAGCAGCACCAGCCTGAACACCTTTAAATAATTTAGAATTTAGTTGAGAACCGCGCGAGTTGAGTGCGCTCTGTGCCACATTACTGATTTCTTGCCCATAAAAATATGTTTCCCACTTGAGCCAATCGTAGATCAAAAAGCTGACTCCACAGCCAATATCCAAGCAGCGTTGATTCTTTTTGAATTCGGCTAACTCCCAAAATGGAGAAGTAATTTTCGCAGCCAGATTGTGACTAATCCACTCTCTAAATATTGGCATCGCTTCTACTTCCGCCGGAAGATCGAAAGCTTCCTGCTTGAACTCTCGATCGGATCTCTGTCTGACTCGATCGATTTGACTCGTCCAATCTTGTTGCTGTTGTGGAATCGGGGAACTGTACATAAAGAAGGGAAAAGATGATGTTAATGTAGCAAAAATAAAGTCAATTCCCCAGATTGTTAATGGCTGTAGATCGACGATCGAGCCGATACTTAAAATATCGATCGGTAGGATCGTCTATCTTGTTCCAGCCATGAATGGTTGTGGTTAACTACTACAACCATTCAATCGAGCCAACTCGATCGATATTCAATCGCACTAATTATTTAAAGAATTGTTGAACGCCAGAAAGATTGGCAGTGTCCCGAATTATCAAAAATACGCCTAATCCTAACAATAAAAATAAACCTGTTTGCATCACCGTATCTTGCAACTTGCTCGGTAAAGGTTTGCCGAGCAATCCTTCAATCAAGAGAAATGCCAATTGACCACCATCTAAAGCTGGTAAGGGCAAAATGTTCATTACAGCTAAGTTGATGCTGATTAGTGCGCCAAATTGCAGCAGTCCAGTGATATTTGTCGAAGCAATATTGGAGCCAATTTCGACGATTTTGATCGGCCCAGCTACTTGAGTGGCAGTTTCACCAAAATTAGTAACCAATTGAGATAAACCTTGAATGGTAAGTACTACAACCCGCTCAAATTCGGTGGCTGCCATGGTTAGAGCCTGGATTGGATTCTGCGCTCGATCGAGGGTAATATCGGCATTGGGAGCAAGTTTGACCCCGATTTGTCCTTTCCCTTCCGCATTGGCATCGGGAGTGACTTGGAGCTTGAGGGTTTCAGTACCGCGTTGCACCTCGAAGGAGATTGGTAACTGAGGATGATCTTGGATCTCTGCCATCAGTTTGACAATTGCAGGTTTGGCACTGCCCAGTTTATTGCCATCTACTGCCAAAATGATGTCATTAGCTTGAAGTCCAGCCTTACCAGCGGCACTACTGAGATTTTCGGCAATCCCTGCAACTGTGACTCCAGGATGATAATCGATCTGTTGGAACCCAGCGACACTCACCTGGATCGTGAATAATAAGTAAGCAAAAATTAGATTGGAAATGACTCCAGCACTAATGACGATCGCCCGATCGAGTATTGGTCGATTGTGAAGTAAATTAGGATCGTTGGGCGGAATATCGCTGTCTGGATCGTCATCGGGAAAACCAACAAAACCCCCCAATGGCAGCGCACGGAGTGCATATTCAGTTTGTTTACCTTGATACTTCAATACTACTGGCCCAAAGCCCAGCGAAAATTTATTGGCATAAATTCCCTGCAATCTGGCTGCCAAAAAGTGCCCCAGTTCATGGACGAAAATTAATACTGCTAAAACGCCGATCGCCGCCAATGTTGACATATATTCACTTAGTTTGACCTACCATTCCCATTTTAATCGGGGATGAGGAGTGTGGGGTGGATAGGTATCCGTGTAACTACTAGTTGCTCAGAGCATAGTCAAATCGAACTATAAATGTTAATATAGTAAGTTGCAATTAATCTAGATTTTCAGTATTCATGACCCTAACTCAAGAACGAAAGCAAGAGATCGTGTCACAGTATCAGTTGCACGCAACCGATACGGGTTCTTCCGATCTCCAAGTAGCCATGTTGACAGAAAGAATCAATCGTCTCAGCGAGCACCTAAAAGCTAACAAAAGCGATCATGCTTCTCGTCGAGGCTTGCTAAAAATGATCGGACAACGCAAACGTCTGCTAGCATTTATCCAATCTGAAAGCGTACAACGTTATCAAAACCTCGCTGATGGACTCGGTATCCGTCGCGTCAAAGACTAATCGATCGCAGGTACTAGTGGCTAGAAAGTAGTGTCAAGTGCCTACTATTAAAGCTTTTTCCTACTCTCTATCCCTATCCCTGAACGCTCGCATCAAACCAGCTCCCACTCACACCAGCAGATGAATATGCCTGACGAAAAACCCCGTCAATCTGTCCCGTTTGAACCCCGTACCAACAAAAAGCAGCGTAAACCCGCAGCCAAAAAAGGAACGCCAATCGTCAAACCAAAAACTACTCCACCAGTAATGGCACAGGATTCTGGTTACATCCCCGATGTTGTCAGCAAACGGATGATTCGGCGGGTGCTGGTATTTTGTGGTATCCCTGTCTTGATGGGGGTAGCCGTCTTCTTGGGCAGTTATTGGGTAATTGTCAATCACTTATTCAAAGTTCAGAATACGCTAGTCTTACTGACGAGTATGGGATGTTTGGGATTGAGTGTCTTGGGACTCACCTATGGGATTCTCTCGGCTTGTTGGGAAGAAGATAGCAACGTCAAGGGCAGTTTATTGGGGTGGGCGGAATTCAAAATTAACTTTGGGAGAATGGCTGATGCTTATCGCGCTTCCAAACGGATGCAGGCAAGTATCGATCGCGATTAGGTAGTTGTGGGGGCGCACAGGTCGGCTATAATATGTGCTGAAATCCGATATTCCCCATCCATGCAGATCCATCCCTTGTCAGCGATCGAACCTGGAGCCAAAATCGGTGCCAATGTCTCGATCGGTCCATTCTGCTACATTCGACATGATGTAGAAATTGGGGATAACTGTATTCTAGATGCTCACGTCACCCTGCTACCCTACACCTCGATCGGCCAAAATTGTCACCTCCATAGTAATGTTGTCCTCGGCGATTTGCCTCAAGATCTCGCCTTCAAAGACGAGCCGAGTTATGTCAAGATTGGCGACAATTGTACCTTGCGAGAAGGAGTAACAATTCATCGCGGCACCAAACCTGGAACTGTGACGACAGTAGGTAATAATTGTTTATTAATGGCGTATAGCCATCTCGCTCATAATGTCCAAATTGGTGATAATGTTATCGTCGCCAATGGCGCACTTTTGGCGGGTTATGTAGAAGTTGGCGATCGCGCATTTATCAGTGGCAATTGCTTGGTTCATCAATTTGTCAGAGTTGGTAGATTGGTGATGATGGCTGGCGGTTCTGCCGCACAGAAAGATATTCCGCCATTTTGTATGACGCGCAGCACGACGCTGAATAAAATTATGGGTTTAAATACCATTGGATTGCGTCGTGCTGGATTCACATCCGAACAAAGATTAACACTCAAACGAGCTTTTAAAATACTTTATCAATCGAACTTACTAATTCCTGAAGCAGTAATAGAGCTAGAAGCCCAATTTGATTCAGACTTGATTCGAGAAATATGTGATTTTATCAAAGATTCTCAGCGGGGAATCGCTGGATACGTGCGTCAGCGTCAGCGTGAAGACTAAAATTCGAGCATAAAGGAGGGGCAATCGATCGATTACCCCTTCTTTGTCGTCCCAACCCCTCTTCCTATTGACAGAGATTTAATTTAGAACGGCGGAGCCAAGCTCTGTCTGATGATTGATGTGTCGATCGGCTGTTTCCTCGTATAACTAGAAGGTGCAATCCCTAGATAAATTCACCGACATGAGATTCAACATTCAGAACTTAGTTTCTACCTTGCAGCAGCAATTTACCAGACTTATCGGTAGATTATTAATCCTAACATTGGTTTGGCAGTGTGCCATCCCTGGAGTAGACGCTGCGATTGCATCACCTCTATTGGCTACCAGTGTCGATAGTATGTCCAAGCAAGTAACTGGAAAAGCTGAAGAAATGAAAGGTGCAGCCACCCGATCGATCGGCAATACCCAGTCCGAGATCGAAGACAAAGGTGGAGCTGCCAAGATGAAAGTCAAGGATAATGTCAATGACGCTAAACTTGCCGTTGACAAGGCTGCTGGTAGAGTTGAGAATGCTGCCGAGCAAGCGACTGAAAGGGTCAAAAACTTCTTTGGTAAGTAAGAACGCATCGCTACTATATTTAGCTGTAGTAGCGAGTGATTTGGCTCGATCGATTAGTGTTCCTAGCTACCTATTAAAATACTCTTGGAGATAAAGAATATGCGTCCTATCAATATTGGCTTGACCGACGAGCAACGCGAAGGTGTTATCGATTTACTCAACCACGACTTGGCAGATGCTTATCTGTTGGTAGTCAAAACTAAGAAATTTCATTGGGATGTAGTTGGCCCACAGTTTATCTCTCTCCACGAACTTTGGGATAAACAATATGAGATCCTCTCCGCCAATATCGATGCGATTGCCGAACGAATTCGCGCACTAGGTGGTTATCCGATCGGTACGATGAAAGGGTACTTAGATTTTACATCTCTAGGCGAACATCCTGGAAATATTCCGATGGCGACAGGGATGGTTGCTGCTTTGGTAGAAGATCACGAGCACATTGTTCGCAACTTACGCGGACACATTGATACTTGTGGCGAGAACTTCCACGATCAAGGTACAGCCGACTTTTTGACTGGGCTGATGGAACAGCACGAAGAAATGGCTTGGATGTTGCGCTCCTTTATCGAAGGCGAGTCTCTATCTCCCAACGGTGCTCGTCCCGATCTTGAGAGCAAGACTCCAGTTGGCGTGTAGTTTAGTCTAGGTGCTTGAGGACTGAAGCTCGATGTCAATAGTCTAGTCAGTACTCGATCGCGATCTACATAGATCCCCGACTTCTTGGAGAAGTCGGGGATCTCGTAGTTCTAACCGATATAGCGGTTGCTGTATTAGAATTGTTACTGAGATTGCTCTATCGATCGATTAAGTATAGATCTCTAATTAGGTAGAGAGTTCGACAAGATATCGATCGTATAGTATCGATCTGTTTAGTTATGTCAATTGCACACCTGAAAATACTATGAATGACGAAAATTCTACTCCAGAAGATCCTCAAGCAGTTGCGGCGAACACCGAAAAATCTCAGACTTTCACAGCAGCTTTGTCAGCGATGAAAGTGGAAAATCAAAGTGAAGCTGAACGGATAGTAGCAACTACAGAGACAAAGGGAAAGCCTCAGACTATTGCTGATGCTTGCGTGGTGATGAAAGAGCAAAATCTAGATGAAGCTCAACGGCTTGTGCCAGATCGCAAAAAGGTCGATCTCCCAGTCAAAAAGTCCTAGCTAGCTGATGCTCTAACTGCTGGCTAACCTGCTCATTTAGGATCGCCGCAATCCAAGCATCCACAAAAAGATCCTCTATCTATTAGTAGGTATACATAGCGTCGATCGACTGATTTATCGCTCGAATCGATCGAGCTATAACTATGGCTTTTAGGAGAGAGAATAAATCGAAAAATATGATATTGTGTAAATAGTTCAAATAAAAAATAAACAACCCGAAGCGAAAATATCATGAGTATCGAAGATCGTACCAAAGCAGCAGCACAAAACGTCGAAGGCAAAGGTCAAGAAGTTGTAGGTAAAGTTACTGGAAGCTCTCAAGATGAAGCCGCAGGCAAAGCAAAACAAGCTGGAGCAAAAGTAAGTGAAGGCATTGAAGATGCTAAAGATAAAATTGCTGATGTAGCCAACAAAGTAGCCGACAAGATCCATGAAGGTATCGACAATGCCAAAAAAGAGTTAAACAAATAGGTTAGCTATTTACCCTCAATCGATTGTACTTGGTATACTTTGATCGAGTGAACTTAGGCAGTAACTGCCTAAGTTTTTTATTGTGTGTGCCAATTCTATCTTTAGGAATAGAAAATTGTTACAAAAGATCGATCTAATGAGGTATGCAAAAAATTACTTTTAGACCGATAGACTGAGCATTAATCAGCGATCGAATTGATATGATAAGTAAGACAAAAGATTAAATAACAAAGATCGTAAAAATTATGCCAAGACTAATCGGTAAACCATCAAAAGCTCCTGTGTATGTTGGGCTTGCCATTGTAGCTGGAATTATTGGGGTAGGTACATTGGAATATCTCAGTGAGCTAGGTCTACTTCCAGACATTGGCTACGATCGTGGCTCTATTGCACCTAGAAGATTATCAGAGCCTTTTGATTATCCACCGCAACGACGGTAGGTAATACCGCAAAAAGTTCATCGCATTCAAATTAAACTACTCTCTAAAATAACAGGAATATAACGATCGTGCGTAAGGGAAAAGACATTATTGGTAAGACTGTTGTTGCATACAACTCTGGGAGAAAACTTCAAACTATTAAAGATCTAATTTTTGACCAAGATGAAAATCGCTTATTAGGATTCTTGATTAAAGAAAGTGGCTGGTTTAGTAGTGCTAAAGTTTTGCCACTGTCCTTAGTCAAAGCGATCGGCGTTGATGCAATTATCGTGGCTTCAAAAGATGCGATCGGCGATGTCAGCCAATATCCGACTATTGAGGATATTATCAAAAATAATAATCTTCTCAACGGTACCCGGATCATGACAACTGATGGTCGCGATTTAGGTAAATTAATCGATTTATACTTCGACGAACAGACAGGCATCGTCGAGGGCTACGAAGTCTCTGGCGGCTTATTTGCAGATGCTTATTCGGGTCGAGCATTCGTACCTGCTCCCCACACACTCAACATCGGCCGGGATGTAGCGTTTGTACCGACAGAGACAGTCGGCTTGATGGAAGAGCAAGTGGGCGGCATCAAAGCTGCCATGCAAAATGCCAATGAAAAGCTCCAAGCAACCGCCCAGAGCGCAAGTGAAAAGATCCAGGATACCGCTCAGATCGCAGGTGCTAAGATCCAAGACACTGCTCAGAGCGTAGGTGCCAAGCTCCAAGACACCGCCCAGCTAGCAGGTGAGAACATGCAAACGGCTGGACGGGCTGCTACCACTAGATTGACCGATACAGTGGTCGATCGATCGGCTCAAAAAGCCTTTGTCCTAAATAAGGTCGCACAGCAAACAGTTTATCTCCCCAATGGCGATTGTCTAGTCTTAGCTGGTGAAGTAATTACGCTCACCGCCGCCAATACCGCCGAACGGCTGGATATGCTCGATGGACTGTATAGATCCGCTGGTGGAAGTTTGACGATACCATTGAGAGCGCGGCTAGATCGCAGCGTTGCGGAACTGACCATCGAACAAGCTCAAGGGCGACGCGCACAGCGGGCGATTTATACCCCAGAAGGTTACATCATTGCCGCCCAAGGGCAAATCATCACCGAGCGAACGATCGAACGTACAAAAGCAGCTCATCAGGAATCAGACCTATTAGACGCTGTGGACTTGTCTGCTTCAGATGCGGCACAGTCTCAAGCAGGCAACTTCGCCATTGCAGCACAGTCTCAAGCAAACAACTTTGCTATGGTAACTGGTTCTCAGCTCAAAGCCACAACAGCGAACGCCAGCGAACGGCTCCAATCGGACGCTACCAATCTCTGGGCAAAAGTCAAAGAAACCGCCAATGAGGTACAAGGACGGAGCGCACAAGCACTAGAGGAAAAGCGAATTAAGGGAGCTTTAGGTCGTCCCACCACCAGAGTTATCCTCGATCGTCAAGATGAGGTAATTTTAAATGTGGGCGAACTAATCAGCCACAAAGCGATCGCCAATGCTCGATCGGCAGGTATTCTGGATGTGTTGCTAGATTCGGTATATACCGAAAAGCCCCAACTATCGTTAGAGCAGCTACGGGCACCAGGAGTAGGTAACTCTGCGCTCTCATAATCCGATTTAATCACAATCACAATTGAGGGTAACTCACATCTTGCACCAATTTAAACATACTAGTAAAAGCATAGATCCAGGGTACCCACGAGGGGCACCCCTACACAATTAATCTGTAGGGGTGCCCCTTGTGGGTACCCTAAAATCTCAGCCTTTACTAGTCTTCATGTATT
>ENA-OBIO01001131-OBIO01001131.1-metagenomes-genome-assembly--contig:-NODE-1131-length-11336-cov-3.05664_pt1 | contig 11336 bp, 7 predicted proteins | sample MGYA00153383_OBIO01 | MGnify analysis MGYA00153383 | reverse complement strand
AAAAAACCTACAATACATTCCTCATGCTTAATTCGATTGACAAATATAAACATTTGTGATTAAACTTGTGGCAAATTTATAGCGCAATTTGAAATTCGTAATTAATTTATGTTGAACCATTGGCTCAATTTTGTGGAAAGTTCGATCGTGGAATACGTCAGAAACTTAAACCCGCAGCAACTCGGCAAACAAATTATATTTCACACACCCGATTTTACGCCGCAACTTTCGGACAATTGCATTGCTATAATCGGTTTAGATGCGACCGAAGCAGACGTAATTCGCAAAGCACTCTACGCTTTGGGTAATCATATTACACCTAAAAAAGTTTACGATTTAGGTAATATGCGCAAAACCGATGCAGGTTTCGTTACTCCACTTTTAAACGATCTTATTCAAGGTGACACAACTTTACTTCTGCTCGGCAACAACACGGCACATTTAAAAACGTGCGTCAGTTTTTTTAAATCGGCGCGCAAAACGGTTAATGTTAGTGTAATAGAATCTCAAGTCGAATTACAAAAAATTGAAGGTAAAGAAAAAATTTGGGAGCAAATTTTAACTGAAAATAATATTTTTCATTGCAGCGTCGTCGGTTTTCAATCGCATTTTCACAGTGAAGAGGTAAACGATTTTTTTGAGAAAAAAAATTACGAATTGTTACGTCTCGGCAAAACGCGCCAAAATTTAGAAGACACAGAACCTATTTTGCGCGATGCCGACATCGTGAGTTTTCATATTTCTGCTTTAAAATTTATTGAAGCACCCGCTCAAAAATTACTTTCACCGAGTGGTTTTACGATTGAGGAAGCGTGTCAACTCGCGCGCTATGCTGGCATGAGTGATAAATTGCAATGCTTCGCACTTTTAGGTTTCGATGCAGAAAAAAGCGGAAGCGAATTAACTGCCAACGGTGTTGCTCAAATTTTGTGGTATTTTATAGAAGGATTTGTAAATCGCAAACAAGATTATCCCATCAGTGCTGCACATAATCAGCTCACGCAGTACGTGGTTGATGTCGCTGCATTTTCCGACCAAGTAACTTTTTGGCGCAGTAATAAATCGGGACGTTGGTGGATGGAAGTACCATTGAAATCGAGAAAAAAAACGGAACGCCATAAACTTATTCCTTGCAGTTACAACGATTATCTCATGGCTTGCCAAGACGATTTGCCTGAAAGGCTGCTCAGCGCTTATCGAAGATTTATTTAAAAACTATACATTGATAGAGTTGTTTTGAGTCTAAACTTTTCATTACCGCACACTTTATAAATTTGACTAACATTTAATCAAAATGATTAGATAAAAAAAAGTGTACGATAGTGAATCTAAACTTCTGGTTTAGTAATTAATTTAATAAAAATTTAATTTTCTTTATAAATTACTTTGTTACCATCTTTTTGTAATGTACTTTTGTTTTATCGAATAATTTAAATAACACGTTATGTAATGAAACCAAATTTTTTATCGAATACAATCAAAAAAACTAATCGTAACTTTTTTGAGAAACACATTTACTTACTTATGTACTGTAACAATCGACACCATTACCACTGTACCAAATCGACAATTTTTTTCACTGCACTTTTCGAACAATCTGTCACTCTGTAAAAACACCACTATTTATGTATTGTAACAATCGACACCATTACCACTGTACCAAATCGACAATTTCTTTAACTGCACTTTTCGAACAATCTATCACTCTGTAAAAACACCACTATTTATGTATCGTAACTACTGAGATTAACACCTTACTGCGGCAATCTGTATGTCCATTGTAAATTAATGGATAACCAAATAACGTCAACACCTGCCGTGTAGTTTAGGCGCATGCCTAAATAGCACACACTTTCTGCTGCCATTTACAAATCAATCATTCTTCAAACTTTAATCTTTTTATTTTATGAAAAGGATTCTATTTTCAACGTTATTTTCGTTGGTAATGCTTCTAAATGTTAAAGCATTCGCCACAAATTCACCAAAAAATGCTGGTGATAAACCCGTAACGACAGTTACAACGCCTGTTTTTGATAATGTACCTGCAGATTTGACGCTCACGCCAAATGCTGCTGGTCCATCGCCGTTTACAGCTTGCCCCACAAGTGATATTATTGTTCCTAATGCTCCTGGCCAATGTCAAGCATCTGTTGATTTTGTTGCAAATCCAAATCCTAATTTTAATTACAGTTATAATCCTGCTTACACTTTGAATCCTATTGTGGGAATAACATCACCTGGGCCATTCCCAGTTGGAACAACTATGATTACGCGCAGTATTACAGTACTAAACGGATCTGCAAATCCATTAGGTTTGGCAACTAATGTAACTTATTCTTGTGTTTTTAAAATTGTCGTTCAAGATGTGGAAGTACCTCAAGCTGCTATTTGCACAGTTACGGCTTCAGGAGTACCACTTGCTTTCCATGGCACAACTACATTAAATGTTGACCCAGGTACTTGCACTAAAGCCATACACATAAATTTGACAAATATTACTGAAAATTGTGGTGTTCAAGGTTTCTATATTGATTTCAATAATGGTTCTCCCTTAGTACCATTTGGTAATAATACCGATGTAAATTTCCCGAAAGGAACAACCACTTTCACCCTTCTGATTAAAGACGTGAATGGAAATTTTTCTGGAAGAGGTTGTTTTTATACAGTCATTATCAATGATAACATACCACCTGTTATAGATTGTGCAGCTACTCAAGCAAGTGTAGTTGTTAGCGCAGCTAATTCAGGTTGCGGTGCTACTGCTACATTTACAGTTTCTGCAACAGATAATTGCACTCCGGCACCTACACTTAATTTAGTTGCTGGTAGTACCAGTGGTAGTGTATTTCAAGTGGGTACAACGGCAGTTACTTACACTGCAACTGACGGTAGCGGTAATGTTAGTTTACAATGTACGTTTAATGTAGTTGTTAAAGACGTTACAGCACCCGTGTTCACCAACTGCCCAATAAACACAACAGTAAACACAGATGCTGGGCTTTGCACAGCGGTATTTAATTATCCAACACCTGTTGCCGTTGATAACTGCGGACCGGGTGGCGCACCAGGTCCTGTTACTACAACGAGAACAGCAGGTTTAGCCAGTGGTTCAGCATTTCCGAAAGGAGTGACGACTGTAACTTATACATCAACGGATGGTGCTGCAATTCCTAACACATCAACTTGTACATTCACGGTTACAGTGATTGATAATCAGCCTGCTGTTTTCAGTAATTGCCCGGCTAATGTACTCGTTTATAGCACACCAGAAGTTTGTGGTTATGTGTTTACTTACACTGCACCCACAGCTGTTGATAACTGCCCAACACCTGGAACAGTTTTAACTGTTACGCCCGATGCAGGAAATCTGGCGAGCGGTTCAGTTTTTCCATTCGGTACGTCAACATTGAGTTTTACAGCTTCTGATGGTATCGTGACATCTACTTGTTCTTACATAGTGAGAGTTATTAATACAGAAAGGGAAAACGTTACCATTACAAGCGTAGGTAATTTCTGTTCAGGTGGTGTGGGTTATTTAACAGCAACAGGCATGACAAACAGAATAACGACTTACAAATGGCAGCGAAAAGCAGCAGGTGGCAGTAGTTTTGTGGATGTAACTGCACCCGCAGATTATTCAGCAGGTGGCGGTATTCTTTATACAACACCGCTGTTAACTAGTGCCAACAACGGCGATCAATACCAAGTGGTTTTGACAACTAAATGTGGTATTGCTGTCAGTTCACCGCCATTTACACTCAGAGTTTTAGAGTGCTACGTACCTATTGGTTTCCACAGATTCCCCGATGGTTTACCCGCTTGCGCACAACAAGCATTCAGAAATTTGGAAAAAGTATATAACACCATCAATGGTGCTAATTGGAACAGTAATGCTGGTTGGTTTACCGACGCGAACATGAATAATTGGTATGGTGTAACGATGACGGACGACGGTTGCGATGTTAAATCCATCAAACTCGCTAAAAACTTGAAGCGCAAAGGTACGGATGGTGTTGATTACATTGTTGGTATGCCGCAAAGCTTCAAAGGTTCGCTCAATCAAATTAGTTTTCCTAAATTGGAAGAACTCGATTTGAGTGGTAACAATATTTCGTTCCAGATTTACGATTATAATTTTCCTAAGTTGAAAATTTTGAACTTGAGTAATAATAATCTTTCAAGCAATTTGCCACTTTTAGGCGATTTGCCAAGCTTAGAAACATTTTTAGTGAATAACAATCAGTTAGAGGGTGACGTGCCGGATTTTATTTTCAAATTAAAGAAATTTGATTTAAGAAATAACAAGTTCACGTTCTCGAATCTTTCTAACTTAATTGATGCTCCGACAACAATTCTTGCTTATGCGCCGCAAGCACCGATTCAGTTAAAGCTAATTGATGGTGAATTAATTGCCAACACAGGCTCGAACAACAACGCTAATGGTATGGAGCAATACACATGGCATAATAACGGCGATGTGCTTGCTACTACAACATCAAACGGATTTGTGCCAACAACAGAAGGTACGTATTCTGTGGCAGTAACGCACAAAGATTTGACAGTTACTACCGATGTCGATAAAAATTTAGTGCTTTCGAGTAATGAAGTTAAAGTAGATGCGCCTATGATTGAATCGTTGCGCACACTTAATAATTCTAAATCGAACAATGCTAAATCTGCATTGAGCCTTTTTCCTAACCCTGCAAGTAACGAGGTTAGAATTGAATTTAACAGCACAGCAAAAGGAGATGTGAATGCGACAATGCGCGTTTACGATATCATCGGTAAAGTCGTCGGTACACAAACACTGAACAGTAACATCACTACTCTGAATGTCTCTAATTTTGTTAACGGTAGTTATATCGTAGAGGTAGAATCGAATGGTGAGAAATTTAGAAGCAAGTTGGTTAAAAATTAAGTCTAACCGAATATCTTTTAATTCTTTAAGAGCGTCTTACAGGTTAATTTGTAAGGCGCTCTTTTCTGAAAAATGTATTAGCTTTTTTTTAAAAAAAGCTTCTATATTTTAAGAAGACTTTCTTGCAAAAATAAAATTAAGATTAACGGATGATAATTTTCAAAGTATTGCCCATTAATACAGTGCAAAGCAAATAGTTTCAGTTTTTTAAACCCAAACCCGATAAGTTTTCCAAACCTGTTAAGTTTGAATTATAGTTACTGATGTTACGCAGATAGGTGCAGCGCACCTCAATATCTGTAGAAAACCACAATTCCATTCTTAGGAGGTGCACGCATCTCAACATAGTTTGCTTTATGTTAAGGTGCTCTGCACCTTACAAAATATTATTTTCTTTTGACTACAAATATTCAGGCGCGCTGCGCCTTGCGTAACATCAGTTACAGTTAGATAAATTTAGTTTACACTGTATTTAATTTTTTATAAGAAAATCTTTTGATTTTTAGCCAAATGAACGTTAAAAAAATCATCGAATTAAACTTATTAAACCAAATGAAGTCAATGTATTAAGTTCGTGTAAAAAATTAATTACTTTTGCGAGTTGTTTTTTATCTTTTATTTTTTTAATAATTAATCTATTTTAATGAAGAATCTTTTTGTGATTGCAGCATTTGCAACTTTAAGTACAGCAGTTTCAGCGCAAACAGCAACGATACCATCAACGCAAAGAATTGATGCGCGTGAAGTGAATCAACAAAAACGCATTGCGAACGGCGTTAAAACTGGTTCATTAACCCCCGGTGAAACAGCAAAATTAGAAAAGCAACAACAACGTATCGACAAAGTAGAAGCCAAAGACAAAGCAAAAGGTCCAATGACAAATGGCGAGCGTAAGCATCTGGATAAAATGCAGAACAATGCAAGTAAAAATATCCACGCTAAGAAACACAACGTTAAAACAGCGAGTTAATTTATTTAGCAAAGTTTCATACAACCATAAAACATCCCGTATTTTACTTGCGTTAAATTTGGGGTGTTTTGTTTTTAGTTCGTTACACTGGATAAAAAAGCTAAACCTTTTTGGTAGTTGGTGTTGGGTCGGGCGTTAAATCGAACAAACGCAGACGTGTAGCATTTTTAATTTTATAAATTTTTTTATTACCAATTTTATCGAGCAAAAATCCCGTCACCATGCAAGCCGCACCAACGACTTGCGCTTCTGGGCAATTATCGCACGTTGTAAGTTTGCCAACCGTTCCGTAAAATAGTGCGCCGGCGCCAAAAATCAAAATAGCTTTTCCGATTTTATGTTGCAACGCACCACCGTTGTCTTTCCGAACAGCAATAATATCATTAATATTGATCCGCCAGTTTTGAAAAACGATTTCCTGCCGACTTAAATCGAACTCAATAATATTTTCGGCGTACCAAATATCATTCTCGGCAGTTTTATCGAGTTGAAAAATAAGCAACGAACCCGCGTTGTAAGTAATTTTTTTTAAATCGGGGGGCACTTCTAAGCGCATAAATTTTTGCGCATTCACAAGGAGTGTGCAGCAAACTAAAAAAGATATTAATCCAGCGCGCATCGGTAAAAGATTGAAATTCTAAAATCGAAAGATACGTTATGGTACGCTATTTTTTAATTTCTTCCATGAATTTGCGCAGCATTTTTTTCATTCCTTTCTCAATTTCAGCATAAGGCAAAATTTCTTTTGCTACGTACAAAATCATAAAAGAATAATTTTTGAATGGCGTAGTTTCATTTTCTAAGGAAGAAATTTTAGCGTACACGTCTTTTTTATGTAAACGATACGATTCGCGCAAACGCCGCTTCACCAAGTTTCTATCAACGGCAAGTTTAAACTTTTTTTTAGGAACACTGAACGAAACTTGAATGGGGAATTCAGATTGGGTTTCAGAATCAGAAGTAATGTAGATGAGCCTTAATGGGTACGCAGGAAAAGATTGCCCAACCTTGAACAGTTGGGCAATCTTTTTTTCGCTTTTGAGGCGTTCGGCAGACGTATGTGTAAATTTTTTTGGCATTCAACGCAGTTAGTCTTTTGCGAAAAGTAGCTAACCAAACGAAAATACAAAAAAAATGAAAATACAAAAAATTATTTCAAACGTTTTTCATCAGAAACAGTTAATTTATGGCGACCGTTTGCACGACGACGCGCTAATACTTTGCGACCACTTTTAGTTGCCATGCGCTCACGGAATCCATGTTTGTTAACGCGTTTGCGACGCGATGGTTGAAATGTTCTTTTCATTACTTAATTCTTTATGATGCTATCTGAAAGTAAATATCTTATTATTAAACTTGTTTTAAATTTTGTTTTCGCCTTAAAATAAAAGTTAAAACAAGTTCATTTTAAAAAGCGGTGCAAAATTATAATTATTTTAGAGAAAAGCAAATACCGCACGCATTTTTATTCCTTAATTCTTAACTTAATTGTTTATTGAGGGGGTTTACTTTAAACATTTTCCGCCATTCAACTAAACCATAGGCTGCAATTACTAAAAAAATGAGATACTCTAAGCCGATAAACTTCAAATCTTTCATATAATAAACAATTGGTGCGAGCATATCTACTAAAATCCACAGATACCAAGATTCAATTTTCTTTTTAGCGGAAAGTGCATTGCCTGCCATACTTACCACCCAAATAAAACTATCTACAATCGGGTAAGCAGCAGGTATAGGAAAATAGTGTGGCAATAAAATATGCACATTGCTGATAAACAAAACTAAAACTAAATAGGCAACCGAAATACCCATCAACCAATTTCTTCGCTCAATCTTAGTGAGATACACTACATCTAAAACAATATTTTCGATTCTATTTTTGCGCCACAAATACCAACCATAAATATTAGTGGCTACAAAATAAATTTGAAGAAATAAATCTGCATATAGCTGCGCATTATAAAATAAAATTGCCGCCGTAACTACACTTATTATTCCTAAAAACCAATTAATAATTTTTCCCCGCGCATTTAAAAACACCGCTAACAATCCTGTGAGCGTTGAAATTAATTCAAAATAACTCACGGTATAATTTAAAACAGAAAAGGCAGGAAAAAAACCGACGTGAAAAAAACTTTGTAAAAAACTACTCACTGTGCATTTGTATTAATTTCTTAAAAGTATCAGAACCAGAGAATGGCGCATTACAATTTGAGTAGTTAAATGAAATTATTATTTTTGGAGACTATTTTGAAAACCGTATCAAAAATAAAAATATTTTGCTATGATGCAAATATAAATAAATCGTGCCATTGAGGTAAGTTTATTTAAGATTAATTTTTGCAAATTTTAAAAATTTAAGTAATAAAAAATAGCTAAAATCCTAAAGCGCTATAAAAAATATTTTACAGTTTTTTCACAGTTTTGATGGATATACAACATCCTTACACTACTATGACACTACTAAGGTGCATTATATCATCTGATTGTAAAATTCAACTTTAGCATACTTTTTTCTTGCGTTCGGTTTTTGAATGGAATAACTTTGGTAAATACTCCCGTAGGTTATTGAGATGTTCATTTAAAAAGCGCGTATATGGAATTACATTCAAGAAAATATTTTTTAGAACACAGTTTATTGGATTTAAGTTAGAAGGACAATTTTTATTTTTAAATCAGCATTAACAATTAAAAATTTTGTTTATACCATTATATGATTATTTTTGCGTCGTGTTAAATTCTCACCTAAGGATTTTGTGTTAGTTCTCCTTAATCATTATTTAAGCCAAAACTCTAATTTGGGCAGTTTCTGCTATTTGCTAAACCTAATCAGTTCTGACAGATACTTTTGTGCGCATTATTAAGTTTTATTTACTAAATTACTAAAACTTGTAACATACTCATTTTTAGAACATAGATCCTTTTAGTATGAAGCAATTTAAATTCGATAGAACCCACGTTGTATTGATTGTGGTATGCTTAGTGGCTTTTGTTTCTGCGCTCGTTTGTGATGAAAATTACACACCCAATAGAAATATGGTGCGTTATAAAAACATTATCGAGAGTGATTTGCACCAAAAAGAAAAACAAGTCGAGGAATTATTTGGTCATACTGTTAATAACCAGTTGCTACTGAACTATAAGTCAACTGCTTTGCCCAAACGCGAAATGACGACTATTGACTCTTTATTCAATAGTCAGAATAATAATTTTACGTACCTCATTTTTGCGGATAGTGTTTATCAATTTTGGACCAAGAGCGAATGTCAGTTTCCAAAAGAATCAGATTTGGCGCAAATGCAACCTACTTTAAAAGATAGTATATCGCTCTACCAGACTAATAACTCGTTTTATGAACTCCGTTTTCATCACACCGATTTATTTTTTCGCGGTGTCACTAAACCCGTCATTCTGTGCGCACTGATTCCGATTAAGCAATCGTATTCCAATTTTGAAGGCGAATATCTGACAACACATTTTGCAGTGAGCCAAAATATTCCGACCGAAATTAATGTTGTTTCACCTAACGTGCCTGAAAATTCCAAAAATATTACAGTTAGTATATCAACAAATGACAATTTGCCTTTGTGTCAATTAAGTTACAAAGCAGGTGCAAACATTGCCGACGCAACACGTGATAGAACGATAGCCATTTTTCTCATCATTGGTTTTGTATTTTTAGGCTTCTTTTTTAATAGAATAGCGAAAGAAATAGTCATCGAAGAAAGAGGGAGTAGTTTTAGTTGGTTTATATTTTTTGTGCTACTCGGATGTTTGCGTTATCTGGTTTGGATGGCACAAAAACATATTTCACTGCCCACACTTTTTGTTCGACCCGATTTGCTTTCGGTTCAACAAATATGGATTGAAACATTATTCTTTTTCTGGTTTGCTAATTTTATCAGCAAAAATTACCGCTTCGATCTTTTAAAAAATACATCTGATCGCGTCAAAATTACTATTGCTGCACTGTTTACGCTTGTGTCGGTTACTTTTTTCAATATTTTTATATTCATCGTCCATCTGTTAGTAACTAAATTAGCACATTCCGTGTCGTTCGATAATTTAGTTAATTTTAACAGCGAAAGTATCGTAACCATTGTTGCGTTAGGTTTAATCCTAGTTTCTATTTTAATTTTAAGTTTGCGTGTCGTTGATTTCATAAAGCAACTCAACCTGAGTAATTTGTTAATCTTAATGCTTTTGCTCGAAATTTTATTATTTGTTGGCTGGTTTTTTTCAACTTATACTGAAATTCCCATCTGGTATCATTTAAGTTTTTGTGTTGCTTTTGCATTAGTTTTAGCTTGCTTTGAAGTTGTGCGTTTCAACGTTTATCTGAATTTATTGCTACTACTTTTTTTCTCAGTGAGTATTTCAGGTCTGATTTACGCATTTAACCAAGTTAAAGACGAAGGTAATTTAATCAGTAGTGCCAAAACGCTCTTAATGCCAACTGATAGTTTAGCTTCTATACATCTGGATAGTATTCGCAAAAATATTATAGACAAAACCGTTGCACCCGAAGAAGTGACCCAAATTGATAAAAGACAATTTGTTATTGACTCTGTAATAAAAGATTTTAAACAGAATATAGACCGCGTTTTAGAACTCGATCCCTATATCAACAGTCATTACGATTTAAATTACGTCATTTCCGATTCCCGATCGCTCATTCTTTCTTCAGGCAATACCGTCGGAAGCCCTGATTTTTTAGCGCAATCGCGCAATTCTTCTAAAGATGCTGTGCGACAAAATATTTTAGTCAGCACCAACGGATTAAACGCGCAGTATTTTACATTTCCACATTTAAAAACCGTCAATAATAACGATGCGGACATCATCGTTCAAATTCGCTGCACGCGAAATAATAAAGTACGTAGTGTGCTGTATAGCGAGGTTTTCTCGCATTTTACATTTAAAGGTATTACCGATTTAAGTCGATACAAATACGATATTTTTAACACCAACGCACCTAACGTACCTATTCCAGATTCTATAAACTTAAAAACCATTAAATCTGATGGATATAAAGAATATAAAAACAGAGATGAAATTGGTTTATTTTATAGATTAAGAGATAAAGATCACGATAAGACAATTAAAATTAGCGTCGAAAACCGTTTAGACACGCAGTTTAAATCGCTCTTTGCGCAAACTATTATAATTATTTTATCGCTTGGTTTTGTACTGCTATTAGCCAATTATTTCCTTCATTTTTTGCCAAGCTATTTCGATAACGTCATCACACCTGTTAAAGGCTCAATCTCTACGCGCATTATTTTACCTGTCTCTATGTTATTGTTTGTGAGTTTCTTTTTTATTTATAACGGATTCGAGTCTATGTACGTTCGGATAAACCAAAATCTATATCAAACTGAAATCCAACCGAAAATCGAAAGTTCATTGCGGCAAACGGCTGAAAAAATAACTGGTATCTGGTCT
>ENA-OBIO01001130-OBIO01001130.1-metagenomes-genome-assembly--contig:-NODE-1130-length-11342-cov-5.93931_pt1 | contig 11342 bp, 15 predicted proteins | sample MGYA00153383_OBIO01 | MGnify analysis MGYA00153383 | reverse complement strand
GACGATACTACCGATCGTAACTCACTGATTGCCGTGACGCAAAATTAGGCTTTTTCGATGCTACTTTTCCGAAGTGCGGAATGTGGGTTTCATCACCCAACACTTCGGCGAACTCTACTCTGTCAAAGAAAACGTAGTCGAGCTACGCAAAACCATCCTCCAACTCGCCGTCATGGGCAAATTGGTACGGCAAGATCCGAACGATGAACCCGCGATTGAATTATTGAGATCGATCGAGCTTTAAAATCAGCGATTGGTGAAGGAAGGGAAAATTAAAAAATTTAAGCCTTTTCCAGAAATAGATCGAGAGGAAATCCCTTATCAATTACCAGAAACATGGGAGTGGGTAAAATTTGCTTTTATTGTCCAATCCATGACTAATGGACTTTATAAACCGTCACAATTTTATGCAAACAAAGGAATAAAAACTGTAAGGATGTTTAATATTCAAGATGGCTTTCTTAATTTCAGAAAACAATGAAGATAGAAGTCACTCATGAAGAATTTAAAAATTACAAACTCTCTCTGGGAGATATTTTAGTTAATAGAGTTAATAGTATTAAACTAATTGAAAAATCAGCTTTGATAATGGACAGAGATCTGCAAGATCGAATAGTATTTGAAGCAATGAATATCCGAGTTTCTTGTTTCTTTAAATTAACAAGTCTACCTAATTATGTAAACTTGTTATTACAGAATATAAATACTAGATCCTATTTTATGAGAGAAGCAAAAAGAGCTTCAGGACAAGTTTCAATTAATCAAACGCAAGTTGGTAATCTTCTCATTCCCCTTCCACCTCTTGTAGAACAGCGGCGAATAGTGGAAAAGATCGATCGATTGATGGGGATGTGCGATCGATTGGAGGAGTCGATCGCATCTGGTAAAGATAAGCAGACAGATTTGTTGAACGCATTGATGTCGCAGGTGTAGGGGATTTGCTTCGCACGAACACCACCCGCAAATAAATTGCGGACTACTTGAATCAAGTCCACTTAAGTGGACTTTTGTTACTAGCCCGTGATTTATCTACGGGCGGGTTTGGTGCGGAGCCAAGATCGATTGATGGAGTCGATCGCACATCAGGATAATGATAAAATGAATGTAGTAAATCGCAATACCCGATCCAATTTAGGTAATATTTTATGACCACGCTCGATCGGGCATTAGAGACAGTAATGCAGCTTTCCTTAGACCAACAAGAACTATTAATTGAGATATTGCGCCAGCGGCATCTAGAAGCCAGTCGGGATGAAATTGCTAAAGATGCTAAAGAATCGCTCGCAGCATTCAAAGCAGGTAAGGGACTTCCTGAGAATAAATAGTTCCAAGAGCCTAAGGTAAAATAAGAATCGGTACAGCAAGAAGATCGAGGCAGATGTTGGAACTAACAGAGGGAATCAAAGCATTATTGAAAGAGACAGCCGAGCGGTTGAAGGGTCATGAGCGTCGTCGGTTCATGGCGAAAACAGTAGCAGAATTAGGAGCAGGGGGACAGAGATTAGCAGAAAAAGAACTGGGTTGGAACAGGGATCTAATTAGGAAGGGAAAACGAGAAGTAGAGAGTGGAATAGTTTGTGTTGATGCATTTGAGTTGAGAGGAAGAAGATTAACAGAAGAGAGGTTGCCAAATCTGTTGATTGACATAAAAGAGATTGTGGATAGTCAAAGCCAAACCGATCCAAAATTTAAAACAAATCGCTTATATACTCGGATGAGTGTAGCAGAGGTACGCCGTCAACTAATAGCCGAAAAAGGATACAGTACAGAAGAATTACCTGGCGAAGAAACAATTAGAACTCGACTGAATCAGTTGGGATACTATCCAAGCAAAGTGGGGAAAACGAAACCTTTAAAAAAGTTGAAATGACCGATCCTATTTTCGGTCAATTAGCGATCGTGAACAAACAAGCAAAAGACGATCCAACAATATTAAGACTATCGCTAGATGCTCCCGCGACGGTCAAAGTCGGTGACTTCTCTAGAGGAGGGAAGACCCGTGCGGATGTAGAAGGTAATGACCATGACTTTAAACCAAAGGCAAAAATCACACCGTACGGTATTTTCCTGCCAGAATTGGATGAGCTATTTTATTACTTCACCACATCAAAAGTGACCAGCGACTTCATGGTTGACGTATTAGAGTCTTGGTGGCTAGCACATCACAAACGTTTTCCTCAAGTCAAGACGTTATTACTCAATCAAGATAATGGACCAGAGAATCATTCTCGTCGCACTCAGTTTATGAAAAGAATTGTTGAGTTTGCCCAGAGGCATTGCCTAAACATACGTTTAGCTTATTACCCACCTTATCATAGTAAATATAATCCAATTGAAAGAACTTGGGGGATTCTGGAAAATCATTGGAATGGGAGTATCTTGGATGAGATTGATACTGTATTAAATTTCGCACGAACAATGACATGGAAAGGTCATAATCCTGTGGTTACTCTTGTCACCGAAATCTATAAAACTGGTGTCAAGCTTACTAAACAGGCGATGGCTGAGGTAGAAAGTCAAATTCAACGATTAACTTGTTTGACAGCACAAGAGGAGCAACTTAATCTTGGTAAATGGTTTGTTGATATTCTCTACAACCCAGAATTAAAGCTGGAATGATTTTTTACTTGAAAGTCCCTAAATTAAAGCCCCAATCTGCTGAGGCTGTCATTGCCGAACTCCGCCGCTCTCTCAATGACGTTCTCCATCGAAAAAATTGAGAATATCGCTCCCGATTTAGAAGCCATTGTTTTGCTCGATATCGGTACTCACGATCGCGTTTATTAGAAAGTACAAAAACGCTCGGGTCGCTCGAATCTAAGCCGCCACAATTTCAACTCGAACCTTCATCCCAGCATGAGTCAACATCGTAATCAATGGCTCGACTTGAAATCGATCGATATCCCCTGCGAGCAATCCTCCAACACAATCGATCGTCGTTTTTAGCTGTAATGCTGCTTCCTCTAAACTCCATTGATTCGATCGAATCAACTTCCGCAGACTAATCATCAAATCCGATCGAACCCTCAAATTTTCTGATTCCTCCGCTGAGAAACCCAGATCTTCAAAAATGTTTTGATTAGTTTGAGACATTCTAAATCATCCTGGCGTTGTTGCAGCATTTGTTGGTATCGTTGTTGTCCCAGCTCAATGTCGCTACGAGGGGGACTTTGACTCTAGTTCCCCCCAGAATTGCGGATGCATTTCCGGTCGGGTTTCCCGACCATGGAAATGCACCAAGCAGGGGGGCTAGGGGGGCTGGTCAAGTGTCACTTTATACTTTCCAAACATCCTCTTAGGTACAATGGAATTAAATTGAAATCTAGGTGTGGGAAAAGATGGTTCGATCGCCTGTGAAAGTCATGACCTTAGCCGAATTTTTATTGCTACCAGAAACCAAGCCAGCAAACGAATTCATCGATGGTCAAATTATTCAAAAGCCAATGCCACAAGGAAAACATAGCTTAATTCAAAGTGAATTAATTATCAATATTAACGCGGTTTTTAAACCTCAGCGATTAGTACGTGCTTATCCAGAACTTCGTTGCAGCTTTGGCGGTCGAGCGACTGTACCTGATGTTACGGTATTTACTAGCGATTCTCCCAAGGAGAGGCTCCGCCAACGGATTCCCCGCGATGAAAATGGTGATATTGCTAATGTGTTTGCGATCGCACCAGATTGGACGATTGAAATTCTCTCCCCCGACCAAAGCCAGACCAAAGTAACCAAAAATATTTTACATTGCTTGCAAAACGGTACGCAAATGGGTTGGCTGATAGATCCAGCAGAGCGATCGATATTTGTCTATGCGACAGATCGATCCACCCAAGTATTTGACGAAGAGACTGATGTATTACCCGTGCCTGAATTTGCCAAAGATTTTCAGCTCACATTAGGCGATTTATTTGGATGGCTGCGCGATTGAATTAGAGTTTTTGGTAGCGACTTACAGCGGTTTGCACAGAAGTGCCCTTTACGGATATCCTGGAACGGTGATAACAACAAAACCGATCGACTCCTGTGATACATAGTCTACCTTTAACACCAACAAGACTGACAGATATTCGGCTAATTGCCACAGATATCGATGGTACTCTCACCAAGCAGGGTAAATTTACCCCCGAATTGTTAGAGGCGATCGATCGAGTCAATACCAAGGGGATAAAATTACTACTAGTTACTGGTAGATCTGCGGGTTGGGTGAGTGCTGTCAACAATTATCTCCCTGTGGCAGGTGCGATCGCCGAAAATGGGGGATTATATTTTTATGGCGATGGTGACTTCGATTTGATGACACGGATCGAAAGTATCGAGGAGCATCGCGCACAGTTGGGGCATCGGTTTTACCAATTGCAATCGCGTTATCCCCAAATTGCTGAATCAAGCGATAATCAGTTTCGGATTACTGATTGGACATTTGATGTAGCTGGTTTGAGCGATTTAGAATTAGATAAAATTGCTACTCAGTGCCAACACTGGGGTTATAGTTTTACATTTAGTACGATCCAATGTCATATTAAGCCGCCGCGTCAAGATAAAGGAGTAGCGATTTTACAGGTACTCAAACAGTATTTTCCGCAGATTAACCCGACACAGATGATTACTGTCGGCGATAGTCCAAATGATGCTAGTATGTTCGACCGAGAGTTATTTCCACACTCAGTCGGTGTGGCAAATATCCAACACTACACCAACCAATTATCACATCATCCCCAGTATGTCACTCAATTACCAGAAGTAGCCGGATTTTGTGAATTAGTAGATGTATTGACACGAATGTAGATTAGTCCTACTATCGAACATAGACTAATCTTAGGAACTTTTGAGCGAACGAGTACGTCATTCGTGGCAAAGCAGTTAATTAATATTACAAATGGTTCTTTCATTTACTAAAGGTTCGCTCATTTCAACTGCTTTGATGTCAATGGCAATCGTGGCAATCGCGCCTGCACAAGCAGATATTAATTCAAAAGTTCAGCCAATTATTCAAACAAATTACGATCGCATTAATGCTGCCTTTATTCGTAAAGATATAAAAGGAGCCACAGCACTATTTACCCAAGACTATGTAAGTATCAACCCTGAAGGTGAGAAGCAGACACTCACAGAATTTCGCGAACATTATAATAATTTGTTCACTCGTTTTAATATTAAGTTAACATCCAATAAAGCAACGATTAAAACGATCGATACCAATACTGGCGGCATCGATGTAGAGATCGAGCAAAAGACAGAGGGTACTATTGCTGGCTTTAATAAAATCGCGATCGACCAAACATCTCGCGATCTGTGGTTGAAAACACCTCAGGGATGGCGACTAAAACAAAGTAAAATTTTAACTAGCCAGACTACTTTTAATGGTCAAACTTTTAAAGGTTAGTTATTGCTTAAATTGATTTAATTGATGAATTTAGTTCAACACAAAAGAATCGATCGTCCTCAGAGCAGTTCCCAAGAATTGATAATATCGAGTGGGTTCGGCTTTGTATGTTAATATATAAGCCTTACCACGATCGATCGTCCAAACTTCGAGATGCTCGATCGGGAGTAAATTTTCATCCTTTCCCGTATATACAACCAAATTTGCTCGTCTTTTTGCTAAAATGGTCGAACTGAGTTGAATGATTTTAACACCTTGGTAATACTTATTAATCTCAGCGATCGTCGATTGAGTATAACTTGCTAAAGTAGTCTGAGGATTCGTTAAGTTTTCGATTCGGATCGAGATATTTTCTCGATATTTAGTAGAGTTGGGATTAGTAAACATGACATTTTCTCCCGTAACGACGTTGTGAATGTCCTGCTGATGCCAACTAGCAGGATATTTGACTGAGATCTTAGCCGTTTTATCTACGTAGCTGTTCCAAATGCCATTAGTGGTTACAGTTGGCGGCTTAGTTGTTGTTACTGATGATAAGACTTGAGGTTGATTTGCCGATGTAAATAATTTTACTCCACCAAATCCTAGTAATAAGGTGGTAATAGCAGCACCAATGATTAACTGAGGTTTGAGCGGATGAGATTTACGCGGTAGCTGAGTCAGCTCAAAAGATTTGAGATCTTGCAATACCTCGGATGCCGATAGATAACGATTACGATAGTCAGGACGTACCATTCTATTAATAATCTCGATTAACTTTTGGTTGATAGTTACTTCATCGCGCCACTTTAATTCATAAGTATATGAATCTTTTTCAATCGGGAATTTACCAGTCAGAGCTTGAATTGCAATAGTCCCAACTGCATAAAGATCGCTATTAAAATGCGATACATTTTGATCTTGCTCGTAGGAAGTATAACTCGGATCGTTGAGGTTGTGCGTCTCATAACCCGGCGGATACCAAGTATTACCCAGATCTCGAACAGCACTAAAACCAACCAATGTTAACCTATCATTATCCTTACGGCGAATAATATGCTGGAGATTAATATTTTGATGAATATAATTGAGCGAATGAATAAAAGATAATATTTCGGTTAGCTCGATTAAAAAAGATAATACCTGCGCCTGACTCCAAGTTGAGCCTGGAGTCAGTTCTTGACTGAGTAATTCACCATCAATATATTCATAAACTAGATATTTATGACCATCTTCTTCAAATTTAGCAGCTAATGAGGGAATTTGGGAGTGCTGTCCAACTCGATGCGCGATCGTTCCTTGAACCTCAAATGATTGCTCGATTAGTGGTAAAAATATCGGATCGAGATTGTCATAGGTGAGCTGTTTGACTAGATAAAATGGAGAATCGATCGCATCTAGGTCTTTTGCTAAATAAGTAGTCCCTGACTTACCTGTGCCTAAAACTTTGAGGATATTGTAATGATAAATTATTTGGTTGAGCATACGAGCATATATTAGTAACCCACGGCGGAAAAAGTCGAGTCTGACTGAGGATAGAAGATGCTCTGCTAAAACTAGTGCTTAAATAATAGTAAGCATGTATTTACCAAAAATGCAGCGATCGCGAGCGCAAATCGAGTAATACATTTAGCTGATTTTGCGAGGTCAGATTCAGTATTTTTACGGTATGGAGTTAATAAAAATACATTCCAACTCCCCCTATAATAAGTGATAAATTAAAACCGATCGAATCGCTGTGCAGATCGGTGTTGGCGAGTCATCGCTATACTACCACCGCCAAAGCCCGAACCAATTGCACCTACCTGTGATATTTAGAATGCTATCCCCCATCCACAAATTTGCTAGTGTTTTCATCCTGGGTACGATCCTCGCAATCGCTCCCCCATCCTCACCGCCGAGCCTAGCTCAATCGAGTCGAAAGTTTAGCTGTGAATTAGTTAGGGAAGTGCCTACTACAGTCGTCCGCACAGTCAGGGGTAGTATCCCGATGATTCATTGGGTCAAGTCCTTTACGGGGCGATACAATAGTGTGAACCAACGTTGCGACGAAGTATCTACTAGGCTCGATCGATTCAATCGCGATCGTAAGTTAAAATTTATTCGGACTGGTAACGTCAATAGCTATCCGGTGCTGTGTGTCGATACGGGCGTAAGTGGAAATACTTGTCCCACGACTAGTGTATTGGTAACACTTCCCAAAGGTACTGATTCTGCGCTGATGCTCCAACAAATGCTCGATCTGCGCGCGCGCGCTTCGGGACGCATTATTCAATTAAGTGGGGAGCAATTAATTAGATATCGCAATGGTGATGCTTATGTTAATATCGATCGACTATTAAGCAGATAGTCATTAGACTTCCTGCGAAAGTCAGGCTTTAGGCTTTAGACTTTAGGCTTTAGGGGAAGTTTTGGACGAGAACAGTACTATAAAAGATTTTGCTTTCACTTTCGCACGAGGTCTATTCATAATTTTTACCATACCTCAATGCTCACCCCTACTTTGCCTCTACCTCAGCATCAAACGATTAGCGCGAACAAATGAAATTGCGTCAAAATAATCTAACTAGCTGGGTAGTAAATATCATCACAATCGTGGCTGCGGGAGTCTTTATCAGTCGCATCCTCTGGCAGGTATTGATGCCAAATGTGAGTGAGATTGCCAAAACAGTCACAGTGCGGATTGATGGTGCAAATAGTGGTTCTGGAGTGCTAATTGAGGATCGGGGTGTTGGCGTATCTCCCCTAGAGCATCGATATATCGTTTTGAGTAATTGGCATGTAGTCAGTTTGATGCCCACCCCTAAATCATTTACGATTGCGACTAGGGATGGACAAAAACATCTAGTTCCCACGAGCAAGATTGTGAGAGTAGGGAAGCTAGATTTAGCTATTTTAGAATTCCAGAGTCGTTATCGTTATCCAGTCGCCGCAATTGGTAATTCCGACAAGTTGACTGAGGGCGAAACACTATACGTATCTGGCTGGGCAGATCCTAGCCCGACACTACCGACTCGAACATATCAGTTTTTGGTCGGCAATCTATCGGGACGAATCGATCGCCAGCACGAGCGCGATGGTTATACTCTAATATATACAGTTAATGCCTTACCAGGGATGAGTGGTGGGCCAATACTCGACAATCGGGGGAATTTAGTCGGGATTAACGGTCGCGCCACAGTGGACTTACGCACTGGGACAGTCAGCTCGGTACTCGGCATCGATATCTCTCGCTATCTCCGCGCCAGTGGCAATTTACCCCGTCACAATCGTCAATAGACCTTCTGCGAAAATCAGGTATTAGGCTTTAGGCTTTAGGCTTTAGGCTTTAGGCTTTAGGCTTTAGGGGAAACTATAGACGAAAACAGCGGTGCGCTTCGCGGAGGTTTCCTCCGCATAAAGGCGCAACAAGACAATACTAGAAAAGATTTTGTTTTTACTTTCGCAGGAGGTCGAATATCCCAATCAGTCTACTCCCTTCCCACCCAAGAAATAGACAGTCGAGATCCACCATTCACCATTTTCACTATTGATGAATTCCAACAATCCAACCGAACAAATTTCCTTTAATTTAGTAGCAATATGTGTATTTGGGATGACGATATCTAGTTTAGTCGCACCCCTAATCAATATTTCTTCTACAGTACCGATTTTAGGTATTTTTGCGATCGTTGTTGGAGCGACTGTAGATAACTTTTTCCTCAAAAGTACCGCAGCTACCCTAATTGTCGATGCGATCGCTAGTACTAATCCAGAATATCGCCAACGCATTATCAATCATGAAGCCGGACATTTTTTAGTTGCTTATCTACTCGATATTCCGATTACTGGATATACACTCAGTGCGTGGGAATCGATGAAAGTAGGGCAGTTAACACAGGGTGGAGTGATGTTTATGCCGCCACAGACAGACAAATCCGATCGACTATTACAACAACATTATTTTACTGTCTGCATGGCGGGAATTGCTGCGGAAAAATTGATGTACGTTGGTACGTCGCAAAACGAGAATCAATCTCAAGGCGGTAGTGAAGATCGCCTAAAAATCCGGCAGATCTTGCTGCTAGCAGGTAAACAGCAACAGGAAATAGTCAACCAGGAAAATTTAGCCGCACTCCAAGCTAAAACTCTAATTCAAACTCATTGGAAAGCCTATCAAGCTCTAGTTCTCTCAATGGCAAAACGTGCTAGTGTTGCCGAATGTTGTGATACGATCGAAGCCCATAGTTGTGAACAGTTGACAGTTGACAGTTGACAGCGAATCACCATTCACCATTCACCATTCACCATTCACCCCCTACCCTAGATGTCTAATTTGACACTACTTTAAATTAATAATATGGTTATGGATTTCGATCCCAAAACTGCGTACTTAGAATATGTCAAACATAATCGAGTCGAAATCTCGCAGACAGCAACTGAGCAACTCACCGATATTTTAGATGGTTGTCAGTGGAAGGAACCTCACACAGCCTTAGATTGGAATAATTTAGCCGTCGCCGCCTTAGTTGCCGCCGAAAGCTGCGATAACTCCCTAGCGCATGGATTGTATGTCGAAATCGCTTTTGATGCGGTACAAGCCGGATCTGAGTTAAACCAGCACCCTTTGTGTGCTGCACATCTAGCCTTACTCAACTGTATGTTGGGTAATTATAGTGAAGCTGCCCAGATTGCCTTTAGTGCCTTTATTAACAACCTCCAACCTACTTATACCGCAGCAGAAATCGCGCCTGGAATTGTCTATATTCCGCCCTTGACATCCACTCATATCACTAATGGTAGAAGCGAACAACTCCAACGGATCTTAAATATAGAAAATGGCTATGTTCAAGCCATGCTCTTGCTATCCGAGGTACTTTGCCGCACTCAAATTTCACTAGACAATCATACTGGAATCCGGTTGTTACATTTGATAAATCAACTGATGCCAGATCTGATTTTCCCAAATATTAGACTCGGAATTTATAGCATCGGCGATCGAGAATTAGAAGGATTGGTTTATCTACATCGGGCTGGTGACTTAGCTTTAGATCATCCGACTATTTTGCAAGCATTATATCTGGCTTATCGAGATTTAGAACAGCCAGAAGTAGCCAGTTATTGGCAACAAGTAGGCTGGGATTATGGTCGTCAGCGATTGGACAAAATTCCCTGGCGATGGACAGATTTAGCGATCGATAGTCGATGGACTTATATCCCATTTGGTGGTGGTACCTCCCCCGTAGAGCAGCGAAATACACTAGCAGTACCTGCTACTCTCCAGAGTCCGACAACTCGATGTTTACTCGCTCAAGGAGATTGGTTCGAGCGAGAACTAGAGTTTTGGCGACAATATCTTCAACCTGGAATGAACGTCATCGATATCGGTGCTAATGTGGGTATCTATACTTTTAGTGCAGCTCACAGAGTTGGTAAAAATGGAATAGTATATGCGATCGAACCATTTAGTGAATCGATCGATCTGCTCCACGAAACTTGCCGGATCGATGAAATTAACAACGTCCAGGTTTTTAAAAATGCTATTAGCGATCGCAATGGTAACGCTCACTTAGTTTTGCAGACTAGTAGCGAACTCAACTATCTAGCCGCAGTCACTCCGAATGAGTCAGCAACTGAAACAGAAGCAGTTATCTGCATGACTCTCGATACATTTATCGAGCAAACAAGCATCGATCGAGTAGAGATAATCAAAATCTCCACCGAAGGTAGTGAACTCGCAATCCTCAGCGGTAGCGAACAAACTCTGGCTAAATTTGCACCGACGATTATTTATAATAGTTATACCAGTAAAGGCATCAATTTAGCCGTCGCTCAATATCTACTCGATCGAGATTACGAACTATTTCGCTATCAACCCTATTTACAGCAACTAATCCCCCTAGTTAGTGAATCTGATTTTACCGAAGTAATCAAAGCGATCGCAATTCCATTAGGCTTTAGGCTTTAGGCTTTAGGCTTTAGGGTTTAGGGTTTAGGATTTAG
>ENA-OBIO01001129-OBIO01001129.1-metagenomes-genome-assembly--contig:-NODE-1129-length-11345-cov-16.395_pt1 | contig 11345 bp, 3 predicted proteins | sample MGYA00153383_OBIO01 | MGnify analysis MGYA00153383 | reverse complement strand
AGCACGTCTTTTGTGTTCTTCACCTAAATAAATCAGTCTCTCGTGTAAAATTTTAAGTTCCAAATCGCCAATTCGGTCTATTTTGAAAGATTTTTTTGTGATAAAACCTAACCTTGAAACCTTAAACCTAACCGTTGTGTTCCAACTTCACTATGGAACACTGGGGACAAACTTCTCTCACTACCGGGTATCAAAATCTCCAAGTGTTCAGTGTCAAAGTGCCTCAAGTATCTCAAAATGAGCGTGAAGACTTCCTATCTCTGCCCCCTACTACCTCTGTCTCAATTGAACAAGAATTGGTGGACTTACAAGCCTCGGAGTATCTACTATGACTATCATTCACATTCCAGTGCCCGAGTACTATTTGTACCTCCAACTTCCTGTCTACACCTTCTCCTTGGGCCTACTATAGCTTAAAGTGATCACCAAGTGTACCTCTTCAACTTATGACTATCAACAACCTCATACCTCAAGTATTGACCAAGTTGGAGTACTGTTTAGGTACCATTGGCCTATTATGACCACCTACCCTAAGGGAGACGGTTCAACAACTCCAACAAACGGAATTATCATCCTATGTCTATTCTGACTGCAGATCCTGAACCGCCTGAACAAACTAACCAAGAAAAGTATATCATATGTCCGTATCTGATGGGTATTGACCGACTTCCAGATTTATGACTACCTATGACAAGTCTCAGTGGTTCTGACCTCCAGTCCCTCAGTTTAGCCCTTCTTCGTGCTTAACTTCCATGCACGCAATCCGCACGCAACAAACTAGCGTTTTGGGTTCACTGTGTATGTAACTCAGTTCTAAATTAGAACGGACTGACTGTCCATTTTTGCCTTATATAGAGATTTTACCTCTAAATAAATTACTCAATTGGTGTAAACGACTCGTCTTTGGAACTAACCGCCGACACTTGGAAATTGACCTTTGGCTGGCTATAACTGATAGACTAAGTAATATCTTCTGGCCTTGTGGAGTATTCATTGAGGACTCCTTACAATTAACTCAAGTTACTTGTTAACCCAACTCTCAACGTGGTAGCGAATCTTTTTATTTAGACTATCACTATGCCTCCAAACAAACCAAAACCTGGCGGCGGAAATGGCAACGGAAATGGTGGTGGTGCTGGCGGTGGTGCTGGCGATGCTATACCCATTGAAGAACCAGAACTCAAGGAACTGGAACCTCCAAAAGCTCCTCCAGTGCCAAAGCCACCACGCCTACAAATAGAGTCTGTTCCTCTTGTGGACATTCCTTGTGTGTTTCTCAACGATCGCTCGTGTTGGCCTGACTTCAAACGTGCGCTCACCGAGTGTGGCCTTATCTGGAACTTATCAGACTGGATGACTACGATCTTGTATCGTGGTGTGGAATGGAACCTAATCAAAGACAACGGCACTGACCTGTCTGCATACTTCCCTGTAGTGGAAAAAACAAATGCGGGTGATGGAAATTTCTCAAAGATTTCTACTTTAGGTGCTCACTTGGTAGGACTTCTTGCAAGACCTACAGCTGTGGCTGATTTCAAGCCGAACGCTCAATTCTGCTGTCTCAGTACCGTGGAATTTGAGGATGATAGACGCCTGCCAGCGCGCCAAAAACTATGGAACTGGATTGTGCGATCCCTACGAGGAAATCGCCCATCAGCTGGGCCCTTCCACTATTTGGTTGACGAGATCCAGATGTACGACATCTCATACCTATTCAAAAGACTGGTGGATGTTCTTGATCAAATCACAATCTGCTCTCTCGATGATGAACTTGAAACCATTATCAAAATGGATTACAAACCACAAGCGCAAAACATATTTTCTTACCTAGGTGACCTTCGAAAAGCGATCAAGCGCTTGAACTCCATCAACGAACGATTGCCAGAAGCTGGGCGCATCATACTACCAGACTCATATGTCAGAAGTCGCCTCATCCGCGCTGCTCGCCAAGTACCAATCTACAAACCTGTGTTGGATGCAATTCTCATCGCTGATATTGATGTGTGGTCAAAAATGACCTCGGAGGAATTGTACCACAAACTTGAAGCCGTGTGTGCCAACAACCAATCAGTCCAAACTGAACGCACCTACAACTCGGCTCAAACAGCGTTTGATTCTCTCTCTGCAAATAACATTCAATTCAAAGAGAAAATACAAGAAAAAGAGACAAGAAAGCAAAGACCATGCTATGATTTTGCAAAGGGCAAATGCAAGCGGTCACCCTGCTCGTTCTCGCATGCTCAACAAGCTGAAAGCAAGCAAAGACCTGCACCTACTCGCCAGACATCCTCCAAGTGCTCCAAGTGTGATTCTACACAACATAGTACCGATGATTGTGTCTACAGCGGTGTGTGCGAAAAATGTGGAAAGAAAGGACACAAGCAAAGTGTGTGTCGCTCAAGGCCTCGTGCAAACCTGGCGTTGGAATCTGGACAAGATGGGAACTCAATCTATGCAAATATGATTTCTGTCAAAGCTATGTCAAAGAATATTATTGCTTCTGCTATCTCTACTTCACCCCCAAATGGAATGGTGAGAGAGACATTCTTGGCTGACACCGGCGCGACCCGATCATTGCACCCCAATGGGCGATCAGCATATTCCTTTTCTCGCGTATCTCTCGAAATTTCTACCGCATGTGTAGGAAAAACAATGCAATCTGAGGGGGTGGGAAGTATGAAGCTCTACACTCCTGAGGGCAAACTATTTCCTGGTTTCGACAATGTGGTGTTTGCAAAGCAGTGTGCACGAAAATTGGCCTCTGTGGGCGAACTATGTGATGCTGGAATGGTGTGTGTGTTTGACAAATATGGCCTCACTACCTTCCAAGAACAAAACGTAAAGATAGAAGGTAATTTCTTTACGAAAGACGAGAGAGACAAAAAGACGGAACTATATCCTATTTCTCTCTTTCGCAAAGCAAACGAAAAAAATAACACTAGTGAAAATGTGTTTGCTTCTTTTGTTTCTTCAAATCAAAAGATTAATAAAGAAGAAAAAAGCAAAAAAGAAGTAATTATTTCTCAACTACCAGCTATTATTGACGATGGTGAGCACCTCCCAGTTGCACTGCTCACAAAAACCTACATCAAAGAAGGATTGTCTACTGTCGATCGCTATCATGCGAAATGTGGAGACGTGGGGGTAAAATATCTCAAGCGTGTATTTCCTTCTCTTGCTATTCCTAAACTTTTTAGATGTGAGTTTTGCATTGAAGGCAAAATTCATAAATTTGGACACGGACCTTGCAAACCTGGCCGCAGATCCGAATATTTACCCGGAGTGTGTATTCACTCTGATCACTCGGGGCCCTATGCGCGTTCCTATGGTGGTGCAAGATACTCTCAACTATTTTTGGATCGGGGATCTGGCTATCTATGGGCTTTCCGAATGAACAAAAAAACTGGGCACTATGGTGTAACCCCTCGTGTATTTTTGGATGCACAAGCTCTTTCCGGAAGGCCTGCTCAAATTTTCCATTCTGATGGCGAAGGAGTTTTCACCTCACCTGAAACTGTGGCCATTCTTGCAAAGGAAAAAATCCGCCAAGAATTTTCGGCCCCTTATGATTCGAACACGAACCCGTTTATTGAGCGGGCCCGGCGAACACTTTTTGAGGGGGTAGCAACCGCTCTTCTTCGCTCTGGCGCGCCTTCAAGTTTTTGGGGGGAGGCCGAGTGTCACAAGGTTTTCACTATCAACAACCTACCAACGGAAGAAGACCCTGATTCTCCTGGTAAATTTTTGTCTAAAAAAAATCTGCTGATAGGAGACAAACGTCTTTTCAATGTTGAAAGACTAATGGCGTTTGGAACAGCTACAACCTGCTATGTACCAATCGAAAAAAGGCGAGGTGGAAAGGGACCGGCTCAAAGGCGCTCTTTCAAAGGTGTGCTGCTCGGATATGTCGAAAATATGCCGGCGTATCGTATTTGGAACCTCGAAGACAAGAAAATAGTCTCAGTCTCCTACAATTTTACCATCTGTCATGAAGGTTATTACCCATTTCGTGACAAGACGGATTGGCCTCCCGAATGCAAGGAGGACCCCGATTTTTTCTCTCCGACACTCGACGGTGTTATTTCCACTATCGATTTCGACAAATTCAAGTTTGATCCTGAGGACACAAACGAAATATTCTCTATTGCTCCGGGACTTGTTATGGACCGCCCTCCGCCCTTGCCCCGTGTCGTTCCAGTGGTGAATTCAAGCCCGCCCGTTGTGGTAATTATCCCTCCCGTGGCTATTATCCCCGAACCAGCTCCCATTCCACCTCCTCACACCCGCCTCGAACAATTTTGGTTGAACGCCCGTGATGGAAAAGGTGAAGAAAAAGTGTTTTTTGCACAAGAGAATTTTGATGTGTTTTTGCCTCGGGGAAAAGACGTGTCTTTTGACAAGCCTTTATCTATTTCCCCGCCTGCAACTCTCAGAGAAGCAAAACTATCACCATGGTGGCCCTACTACAAAAAAGCCATCCAAGCTGAGTATGATGGACACCTGGAGTCCAAAACGTGGGTGTCTATCCCTTTGAAAAACGTCCCCTCCGGAAAAAATATTCTCCGTGGCAAATGGATTTTGGACGACAAAAGGGGTGAGGACGGAAAGATCCTCAAATTCAAGGCGCGCTTCGTAGCTATGGGGAACACCCAAAAGTATTTGATTGACTATGACGAAACCTTCGCCGGAGTCATGGTGGCGAAAAGTTTCCGGATTTTACTGGCAATTCTCAACGAAAGCCCTGAAAACGAAATGGAGCATTGGGACGTCAAAATGGCCTTCACCCAAGCCCCACTGGAGGACCAAATTTTTATGTACGAACCGGAAGGTTTTGAAACCGAAGGCGAAAAAAAACATGTGGTGGAGCTAAAAAAGTCTTTATATGGCTTGAAGCAGTCTGCGCGCAATTGGCAGTTGCTATTGAATTCCTATTGTCACCAAAATGGTTTTTCAGCGACGCACGCAGATCCATGCGTTTTTATTTTGAAGAAAGAAAATGGATTCTGTGTTTGTTCAACACACGTAGATGACATCTTTGTCATCTTCGACAAAATTGGAAAAACATTCAGGGACTCTCTTTTTGAGAACATCCTGAAGCAAATTCCAATAGAAAATCTTGGTTCAGTGTCATGGGCACTTAAAACATCAATCCTTCGGGATAGGAAACAAGGAGTATTGAAAATATCGCAAGAACAATATTGCAGAGACTTCTTATCGAGAACAGGTGCCTCAAAGTTCCCTCCTCTCAAGTCGCCTGCTACCAACCCAAACTTTCCAGAGAATATCGCTGCTGATGATTCTTTGGACCGCTGTGACGAAACGCTGAAAAAAGAGTTTCAGTCAGATATTGGAGCTTTCTGGTGGCTTGCTCAAATTTCAAGGCCAGATATATTCTATGCCGTGCATCGCTGCTCCAAATTGGTCAACAAGCCCAACAAAAGACTTGGTCAAAGAATCCAGAAAATCAAGGATTACCTCTCTCTTACTCCATCTATTGGAATTGTTTATCAGAGACATGAAAACTCACCCACTCTTTCAGGTTATGTTGATGCAGCTTTCGCTTCAGAAGATGAATCTCAATCAAGAGTGGGATACTTCTACCTATTTCGCGGCAACCTTGTATCATGGGCTTCCGAAAACCCAACCCGAGTTATGACTTCATCCACAGAAGTTGAATGTCGTGGATTGGTCACAGTTGGAAAGGAAAACCTCTGGCACCTCCAACTACACAAAGAATTGGGCATCTACAAGATTGATGAACCAACTACAATCTACGAGGATAATACCGCCTCAATCCACATGGCAAGCGATTTGGCTACTCCTCACAAAAGGAGTAAGCACTTTGGAATTGAATGGGCCTTTTTCAAGGAGTCAGTCAAAATGGGTGAAATCAAGCCGGTGTATGTCCCAACGGACCAACAACCAGCTGACATGTTGACAAAGTCATTGTTAACCCACAAATTCATTGATTTTAGGGAATGCATCATGGGGGACCAACTCCAGCAGTCCTATTTCGATACAAAAATGGTGGGATCCAATCTGGTGGAGATTTCACTGTATACCACTGTCAGTCACCTCAACAAGACCTCCTAGAAGTCCAAGGACCATATCTTCTATGACCTGAGTCCTTTCCTTCAAGCCTACAGCTATCCAATCACTATTATATCCAATCTCAAGTCTTTACTGTCAATATATCAAAGTCTTGACCATTTTTTGTCCAGTTCAATAATTTTTTGAAAAAAGTTCTCTTATAGTGAATCTTTTCACTTTGGGTAAGAAATCTTTTTGAATTATTGACAGGACTCTCATAATAACCAAGGGCCTTAACGATCTTTAGAATCGTATATCACCCCTGTCCAGTGGGACAAGTTTTGAGGGGGTACGTTGTGTTCCAACTTCACTATGGAAACACTGGGGACAAACTTATCTCACTTACCTCCAACTTCCTGTCTACACCTTCTCCTTGGGCCTACTATAGCTTAAAGTGATCACCAAGTGTACCTCTTCAACTTATGACTATCAACAACCTCATACCTCAAGTATTGACCAAGTTGGAGTACTGTTTAGGTACCATTGGCCTATTATGACCACCTACCCTAAGGGAGACGGTTCAACAACTCCAACAAACGGAATTATCATCCTATGTCTATTCTGACTGCAGATCCTGAACCGCCTGAACAAACTAACCAAGAAAAGTATATCATATGTCCGTATCTGATGGGTATTGACCGACTTCCAGATTTATGACTACCTATGACAAGTCTCAGTGGTTCTGACCTCCAGTCCCTCAGTTTAGCCCTTCTTCGTGCTTAACTTCCATGCACGCAATCCGCACGCAACAAACTAGCGTTTTGGGTTCACTGTGTATGTAACTCAGTTCTAAATTAGAACGGACTGACTGTCCATTTTTGCCTTATATAGAGATTTTACCTCTAAATAAATTACTCAATTGGTGTAAACGACTCGTCTTTGGAACTAACCGCCGACACTTGGAAATTGACCTTTGGCTGGCTATAACTGATAGACTAAGTAATATCTTCTGGCCTTGTGGAGTATTCATTGAGGACTCCTTACAATTAACTCAAGTTACTTGTTAACCCAACTCTCAACGTGGTAGCGAATCTTTTTATTTAGACTATCACTATGCCTCCAAACAAACCAAAACCTGGCGGCGGAAATGGCAACGGAAATGGTGGTGGTGCTGGCGGTGGTGCTGGCGATGCTATACCCATTGAAGAACCAGAACTCAAGGAACTGGAACCTCCAAAAGCTCCTCCAGTGCCAAAGCCACCACGCCTACAAATAGAGTCTGTTCCTCTTGTGGACATTCCTTGTGTGTTTCTCAACGATCGCTCGTGTTGGCCTGACTTCAAACGTGCGCTCACCGAGTGTGGCCTTATCTGGAACTTATCAGACTGGATGACTACGATCTTGTATCGTGGTGTGGAATGGAACCTAATCAAAGACAACGGCACTGACCTGTCTGCATACTTCCCTGTAGTGGAAAAAACAAATGCGGGTGATGGAAATTTCTCAAAGATTTCTACTTTAGGTGCTCACTTGGTAGGACTTCTTGCAAGACCTACAGCTGTGGCTGATTTCAAGCCGAACGCTCAATTCTGCTGTCTCAGTACCGTGGAATTTGAGGATGATAGACGCCTGCCAGCGCGCCAAAAACTATGGAACTGGATTGTGCGATCCCTACGAGGAAATCGCCCATCAGCTGGGCCCTTCCACTATTTGGTTGACGAGATCCAGATGTACGACATCTCATACCTATTCAAAAGACTGGTGGATGTTCTTGATCAAATCACAATCTGCTCTCTCGATGATGAACTTGAAACCATTATCAAAATGGATTACAAACCACAAGCGCAAAACATATTTTCTTACCTAGGTGACCTTCGAAAAGCGATCAAGCGCTTGAACTCCATCAACGAACGATTGCCAGAAGCTGGGCGCATCATACTACCAGACTCATATGTCAGAAGTCGCCTCATCCGCGCTGCTCGCCAAGTACCAATCTACAAACCTGTGTTGGATGCAATTCTCATCGCTGATATTGATGTGTGGTCAAAAATGACCTCGGAGGAATTGTACCACAAACTTGAAGCCGTGTGTGCCAACAACCAATCAGTCCAAACTGAACGCACCTACAACTCGGCTCAAACAGCGTTTGATTCTCTCTCTGCAAATAACATTCAATTCAAAGAGAAAATACAAGAAAAAGAGACAAGAAAGCAAAGACCATGCTATGATTTTGCAAAGGGCAAATGCAAGCGGTCACCCTGCTCGTTCTCGCATGCTCAACAAGCTGAAAGCAAGCAAAGACCTGCACCTACTCGCCAGACATCCTCCAAGTGCTCCAAGTGTGATTCTACACAACATAGTACCGATGATTGTGTCTACAGCGGTGTGTGCGAAAAATGTGGAAAGAAAGGACACAAGCAAAGTGTGTGTCGCTCAAGGCCTCGTGCAAACCTGGCGTTGGAATCTGGACAAGATGGGAACTCAATCTATGCAAATATGATTTCTGTCAAAGCTATGTCAAAGAATATTATTGCTTCTGCTATCTCTACTTCACCCCCAAATGGAATGGTGAGAGAGACATTCTTGGCTGACACCGGCGCGACCCGATCATTGCACCCCAATGGGCGATCAGCATATTCCTTTTCTCGCGTATCTCTCGAAATTTCTACCGCATGTGTAGGAAAAACAATGCAATCTGAGGGGGTGGGAAGTATGAAGCTCTACACTCCTGAGGGCAAACTATTTCCTGGTTTCGACAATGTGGTGTTTGCAAAGCAGTGTGCACGAAAATTGGCCTCTGTGGGCGAACTATGTGATGCTGGAATGGTGTGTGTGTTTGACAAATATGGCCTCACTACCTTCCAAGAACAAAACGTAAAGATAGAAGGTAATTTCTTTACGAAAGACGAGAGAGACAAAAAGACGGAACTATATCCTATTTCTCTCTTTCGCAAAGCAAACGAAAAAAATAACACTAGTGAAAATGTGTTTGCTTCTTTTGTTTCTTCAAATCAAAAGATTAATAAAGAAGAAAAAAGCAAAAAAGAAGTAATTATTTCTCAACTACCAGCTATTATTGACGATGGTGAGCACCTCCCAGTTGCACTGCTCACAAAAACCTACATCAAAGAAGGATTGTCTACTGTCGATCGCTATCATGCGAAATGTGGAGACGTGGGGGTAAAATATCTCAAGCGTGTATTTCCTTCTCTTGCTATTCCTAAACTTTTTAGATGTGAGTTTTGCATTGAAGGCAAAATTCATAAATTTGGACACGGACCTTGCAAACCTGGCCGCAGATCCGAATATTTACCCGGAGTGTGTATTCACTCTGATCACTCGGGGCCCTATGCGCGTTCCTATGGTGGTGCAAGATACTCTCAACTATTTTTGGATCGGGGATCTGGCTATCTATGGGCTTTCCGAATGAACAAAAAAACTGGGCACTATGGTGTAACCCCTCGTGTATTTTTGGATGCACAAGCTCTTTCCGGAAGGCCTGCTCAAATTTTCCATTCTGATGGCGAAGGAGTTTTCACCTCACCTGAAACTGTGGCCATTCTTGCAAAGGAAAAAATCCGCCAAGAATTTTCGGCCCCTTATGATTCGAACACGAACCCGTTTATTGAGCGGGCCCGGCGAACACTTTTTGAGGGGGTAGCAACCGCTCTTCTTCGCTCTGGCGCGCCTTCAAGTTTTTGGGGGGAGGCCGAGTGTCACAAGGTTTTCACTATCAACAACCTACCAACGGAAGAAGACCCTGATTCTCCTGGTAAATTTTTGTCTAAAAAAAATCTGCTGATAGGAGACAAACGTCTTTTCAATGTTGAAAGACTAATGGCGTTTGGAACAGCTACAACCTGCTATGTACCAATCGAAAAAAGGCGAGGTGGAAAGGGACCGGCTCAAAGGCGCTCTTTCAAAGGTGTGCTGCTCGGATATGTCGAAAATATGCCGGCGTATCGTATTTGGAACCTCGAAGACAAGAAAATAGTCTCAGTCTCCTACAATTTTACCATCTGTCATGAAGGTTATTACCCATTTCGTGACAAGACGGATTGGCCTCCCGAATGCAAGGAGGACCCCGATTTTTTCTCTCCGACACTCGACGGTGTTATTTCCACTATCGATTTCGACAAATTCAAGTTTGATCCTGAGGACACAAACGAAATATTCTCTATTGCTCCGGGACTTGTTATGGACCGCCCTCCGCCCTTGCCCCGTGTCGTTCCAGTGGTGAATTCAAGCCCGCCCGTTGTGGTAATTATCCCTCCCGTGGCTATTATCCCCGAACCAGCTCCCATTCCACCTCCTCACACCCGCCTCGAACAATTTTGGTTGAACGCCCGTGATGGAAAAGGTGAAGAAAAAGTGTTTTTTGCACAAGAGAATTTTGATGTGTTTTTGCCTCGGGGAAAAGACGTGTCTTTTGACAAGCCTTTATCTATTTCCCCGCCTGCAACTCTCAGAGAAGCAAAACTATCACCATGGTGGCCCTACTACAAAAAAGCCATCCAAGCTGAGTATGATGGACACCTGGAGTCCAAAACGTGGGTGTCTATCCCTTTGAAAAACGTCCCCTCCGGAAAAAATATTCTCCGTGGCAAATGGATTTTGGACGACAAAAGGGGTGAGGACGGAAAGATCCTCAAATTCAAGGCGCGCTTCGTAGCTATGGGGAACACCCAAAAGTATTTGATTGACTATGACGAAACCTTCGCCGGAGTCATGGTGGCGAAAAGTTTCCGGATTTTACTGGCAATTCTCAACGAAAGCCCTGAAAACGAAATGGAGCATTGGGACGTCAAAATGGCCTTCACCCAAGCCCCACTGGAGGACCAAATTTTTATGTACGAACCGGAAGGTTTTGAAACCGAAGGCGAAAAAAAACATGTGGTGGAGCTAAAAAAGTCTTTATATGGCTTGAAGCAGTCTGCGCGCAATTGGCAGTTGCTATTGAATTCCTATTGTCACCAAAATGGTTTTTCAGCGACGCACGCAGATCCATGCGTTTTTATTTTGAAGAAAGAAAATGGATTCTGTGTTTGTTCAACACACGTAGATGACATCTTTGTCATCTTCGACAAAATTGGAAAAACATTCAGGGACTCTCTTTTTGAGAACATCCTGAAGCAAATTCCAATAGAAAATCTTGGTTCAGTGTCATGGGCACTTAAAACATCAATCCTTCGGGATAGGAAACAAGGAGTATTGAAAATATCGCAAGAACAATATTGCAGAGACTTCTTATCGAGAACAGGTGCCTCAAAGTTCCCTCCTCTCAAGTCGCCTGCTACCAACCCAAACTTTCCAGA